>MAAC01008083.1_pt1 | contig 10564 bp, 9 predicted proteins | sample 1115981 | NCBI WGS metagenome assembly MAAC01 (sample SAMN04961126, study PRJNA320927) | seawater metagenome | isolation source: sample BD02T64 sea water enriched with oil for 64 days | place: USA:Gulf of Mexico | collected 2013-07-27 | reverse complement strand
TGATGCAATAACAATGAGGCGCTTGCCCGGACGCTCCGGGCAAGCGGCACAGGCAATCCACTTTTGAGGGAGGCAGTCATGGTCAAGCCCCGGGTTTTACTGACACGCCGCTGGCCCGCTGCGGTCGAGACGCGGCTTTGCGAGGATTTTGATGCGGTGCTGAACAGCGGCGACAAGCCCCTGTCGGAGGTCGAGATTCAGCAGGCGCTGAAGTCCTTTGACGCGGTGTTGCCCACGGTGACCGACACAGTCTCTGCCCGCGCGCTAGATGTGGCCCGCCCGCAAACAAAAATTCTGGCGAATTACGGTGTCGGCTACAGCCATATTGATATGGGGCGTGTGGCGGAGCACGCCATGGTGGTGACCAACACGCCGGATGTGTTGTCGGAGTGCACCGCTGATATCGCAATGACGCTGCTGCTGATGGTGGCGCGGCGTGCTGGTGAAGGCGAGCGCGAGTTGCGCAACGGGGGTTGGACCGGCTGGCGTCCGACCCATCTGGTTGGCAGCAAAGTCTCGGGCAAGACGCTGGGGCTCATTGGATTTGGCCGCATTGGTCAGCAAATGGCGCGCCGCGCCCATCATGGATTTGGCATGAAAATCCTGGTGCAAAACCGCAGCCGCATCGATCCCGCGATCCTCGCACAGTATAATGCAACCCAGGTGGACAGCCTGGAGGCGCTATTGCCGCAGTGCGATTTTGTCTCGCTGCATTGCCCGGGTGGTGCCGCCAACCGGCATCTGATCGGCAGTCGTATGTTGGGGCTGATGAAGCCGGACGCCTTCCTGATCAACACCGCCCGCGGCGAGGTCATTGATGAGACGGCGTTAAGCCAGGCGCTTTGGTTTAACACCATTGGCGGCGCGGCGCTGGATGTGTTTGACGGTGAACCGCGCATCAATCCGGATCTGCTGGGCTGTGATAATCTGGTGATGCTGCCCCATCTTGGCAGTGCCACACGGGAAACACGCGAGGCGATGGGGTTCCGGGTACTCGACAATCTGACGGACTTCTTTGCCGGGCGCGAGCCCCGGGACCGGGTGAACTGAAGGCGCTGGTTGCCCCTGGCAAAACGCCATGCCCCACCGCCGCCCAGCTCTGAAGGGTGAATTGCAGTGCAGTAAGACGATGTTCACCCGCCACTTTGTAACACTCCGGCGCCACTGTGTGACCGGCTTATTGCCCGTCCCTGCCAGTCTGGCAGGGACGGGCAACTACGTTTCAACTGTAAAATCTCATGCATCGTCTGACCCCGTGCGCCGCAAAAACTTGCGTCAGGGCGGATCCCTTAATTTCTCGGCCATCTGAAAACAGCGTTTTCAGCGGTGATTTTACTGCATGTTTTCAGGGTAACAAGTAAGCACAAATTACCTGATGAGATTTTTTGATAATAAATGTTGAGCAATTTCTGAAATCATTTAGCAGTAAAGAAACACCAGATGTTTCAGGAGGTGATTCAGGTGCTGGCTAATGTAAACGAATTCAAAATTGTGCTGGGTGTGATCGGTGCGGATTGCCACGCGGTGGGGAATAAAATCCTTGCCAGTGTGTTTGGCCGCCAGGGGATTGATATCGACAATCTCGGTGTCATGGTCAGCCAGGACGAATTTATCACCGCCGCGATCGAAAGCGGCGCGGATGCGATTCTGGTCTCCTCAATCTATGGCCATGGCGAGATTGACTGCCAGGGTTTTCGTACCCGCTGCCAGCAGCGCGGGCTTGGCGACATCCTGCTCTATGTCGGCGGCAACCTGGTGATCGGCAAACGCGATTTCACCGAGGTCGAAGCTCAGTTCAAAGCGATGGGATTTGACCGGGTGTTCAAGCCCAGCGTCGATCTGGAAAATGTCGCAGCAACGCTGAAATACGATATCCGCGCCCGCCGTCCGGCCACTTACGGTCACAATTCGGCAGCGTTCTGGAGCGAAACGGGCGCTTTTTAACAGTTGCGCTGACCCCGCCGGGCGCCGTTTGCAATTATATCTGGCGCCTGCGCGATGAACCCTGAGACCTGGCCCTGTGCCGGTAGGAAAGACCGATGCAAAACGCCAACAACATAAGCAATACCCGCCTCACCCACGCAGAATATGAGACCGAACGTGATACGGTACTGGCCAGTTGGCCCACCGGTGGCGACGTTGATTTCCAGCAGGGCGTCAGGCTTCAGCACGCTCTGGCAGAAGAAAACCGCTTTTCCACTGTGCTGGCCCGGGCCAATACAGAGGGGAAAACCTTGCTGCAACCGCGCGCGGGTGTGGCGCTGATACGCGAACACACCGCCTTGTTGAACGGGTTGTCGCCATACTGTGATCTGCTGCCGACAACGGTGGACGCCTACACGCGGCACAATCGCTACGAAGAGGCGCAAAAAGGCATCGACAGTTCCCGCGCCGCCGGCACGTCTTTGTTGAACGGGTTTCCGGCGGTCAATCACGGGGTCACGGGCTGTCGTCAGTTGGTCGAGAGCCTGGACAGGCCGGTGCAGGTCCGCCACGGCACGCCGGATGCGCGACTGATGGCGGAAATCACCCTGGCTGCCGGGTTCAGCAGTTATGAGGGCGGCGGCATTTCCTACAATATTCCCTACGCAAAGAAAGTGCCGCTGGCGCGCTCAATCCGGCACTGGCAATATTGTGACCGGCTTGTGGGGCTCTATGAAGAAGAAGGCATCCGCATCAATCGCGAACCATTCGGGCCGCTGACCGGCACCCTGGTGCCGCCGTTTGTCTCGCATGTGGTGGCGATCATCGAAGGGCTTCTGGCGCTGGAGCAGGGGGTCAAATGCATTACACTTGGTTATGGTCAGGCTGGGAACCTGGCCCAGGACATCGCCGCGCTCAGGTCGCTGCGCAAATTGGCCAACCACTATTTCCTTGGTGCAGGTTTTGAAGACTACGCCCTGACCACGGTGTTTCATCAATGGATGGGTGGGTTCCCGGAAAATGAGTCCAAAGCCACCGCGGTGATCTGCCTCGGCGCGATGGCGGCGAAATATGCCCGCGCCACCAAGATCATCGTGAAAACCCCGCATGAGGCCAGCGGCATCCCGACGCTGGAGGCCAATCAGGCCGGGCTGGAGGCCACCCGCCAGATGGTCAACATGATCTCAGATCAGAACCGGATGGAGACGGTCGAAATCGCCTGGGAGGTCGAGATCATCGAGGCCGAAGTGCACGCGGTGATGCGCCGGGTGTTGCGGCTTGGACAGGGCGATATTGCGCGCGGCGCGGTGCTGGCATTTGAGAGCGGCGTGATGGACGTGCCCTTTGCGCCCGCCGCCGCCAATGCCGGCCGGCTGACCCCGGTACGCGACAATTTTGGCGCCATCCGGGTGTTTGACCAGGGCGACGTACCGCTGCCGGATGATGTCATCGCCTTCCACCGCGAGAAAATCTCGGAACGTTCCCTGGCCGAGGGGCGGGAGGCGTCGTTCGATATGGTGGTAGATGATGTCAGAGCCATTTCAGACAGCCGCCTGATTGGCCGCCCGAAAGCCCGCCCGCAGGCCTGAGGCATGCCCGATGCCTGACCTGACATCCGCCCTGACATCCGCCCTGACACCTGGCCCGTCCCTTGATTGGCACCAAACCCAGCCCTCTAACCCAAAGAGCCTGTGATGAAGATCAAAAACGTATATTTCGCCGCCGGATTTTCCGCCTTCTACTTTGATGATCAGGCGGCGATCAAAGCAGGTGCGCAACCCGATGGTTTCACCTATCCGGGCGCGGCCGGCACGCCTGGTTTTGAACGTATCCGTCAGCGCGGCGAAAGCATTTCCGTGCTGCTGGAACTGGATAACGGCCAGATTGCCGAGGGCGATTGCGCGGCGGTGCAATATTCCGGTGCTGCCGGGCGCGATCCTCTTTTTACCTCGGCGCGGTTTCTCCCCTTTTTGCAGCAACACATTGCGCCCATGTTGACGGGCCGCGATGTGCGCAGCTTTCGCGACAATGCCGGTTTTTTTGACGCCCTGCAGATTGACGGCAGGCCGCTGCACACTGCGATCCGCTATGGTCTGTCCCAGGCCCTGCTTGACGCCACCGCGCGTGCCACCGGCCGGCTGAAAGCCGAAGTGATCTGCGCGGAATATGACCTGCCAATGATTGCAGAGCCGCTGGCGCTGTTTGGCCAAAGCGGCGATGATCGCTATGGTGCGGTCGATAAAATGGTCCTGAAAGGTGTGGACGCGCTGCCGCACGCGCTGATCAACAATGTCGCCGACAAGTTGGGGCAAAACGGGGGTAAGTTGTTGCAATATGTCACCTGGCTGAGCCGTCGCATTCAGGATCTGCGCCAGGACAGCGACTATCAGCCGCAACTCCATATTGATGTCTATGGCACCGTGGGCGAGATCTTTGACAATGACGCGGGACTTATCGCCGATTACCTGGTCACGCTTGAAAAACGCGCCGCACCGTTCCAGCTTTATATCGAAGGCCCGGCAGATGCCGGCTCAAAGGCGGGCCAGATCACTCTGCTGGGCGAGATCAAATCCGCGCTGGAGGCACGTGCCAGCACCGCGCGCATCGTGGCTGACGAATGGTGCAACACCTTTCAGGACGTGGTGGATTTTGTCGATGCCGGCTGTTGCCACATGGTGCAGGTCAAAACCCCAGATCTTGGCAGTATCCACAACACGGTTGAGGCGGTGCTGTATTGCAAAGCGCATGGGGTGGAGGCTTACCAGGGCGGCACCTGTAACGAGACCGATATCTCGGCGCGGTGTTGCGTAAATATTGCCCAGGCCACACGGCCGCAACGGGTGCTGGTCAAACCCGGCATGGGCTTTGATGAAGGCATGACCGTGGTCTACAACGAGATGAACCGAAACCTGGCGATTCTCGCCGCAAGGGACACTGCCTGACATGACCGATACGCCGCTAAAACCCTATGAAGGCCTGCTGGTCGTCTCGCTGGAACAGGCGGTCGCCGCGCCGTTGTGCTCCTGCCACTTTGCCGAGGGCGGGGCGCGGGTGATCAAGATTGAACGCGACAGCGGCGATTTCGCCCGCAAATATGACGCGGCGGTCAAGGGTTCAGCCTCTTATTTCGTCTGGGCCAACCATGGCAAGGAATCCCTGTGCCTGGACATCAAAGACCCGGAGGATGCGGCGCTGTTGCACCGGATCCTTGAGACGGCCGATGTGTTTATTCAAAACCTCGCGCCTGGCGCCATCAGCCGTGCCGGTTTTGGCGACGACGTGCTGCGCGCCCGCAATCCACGACTGATCACCTGCGATATCAGCGGTTATGGCGAAGTGGGCGCGTTGCGCGACATGAAGGCCTATGACTTTCTGGTGCAGTGCGAAAGCGGCCTGGTCGCGGTCAATGGCGCGCCCGGCGCACCGGGCCGGATCGGGGTTTCGGTCTGTGATATCGGCGGCAGCATGAACGCCATCATTGGCATCCAGAAGGCGCTGATCGCGCGCAGCCTGACCGGGCAGGGCTCGGCAGTGAAAGTATCGCTGTTTGATACTGCGGCGGACTGGATGACGGTGCCGCTGATGCATACAGTGTATGCTGGCAAAGCGCCCAAGCCGGTGGGTCTGCACCATCCGTCCATTGCGCCCTATGGCGGGTTTGATACCGCTGACGGTGAGATCCTCGCCATTTCGATCCAGAATGAGAGGGAATGGGCACGGCTCTGCTCTGAAGTGTTGGGCCAGGCAGCTCTGGCCACGGACCCGCGGTTCTGTGACGCGGCCCGACGGGTAGAAAACCGCACGGTGCTGGACGCAATTGTCGCCGGCTTTTTCCTCACCAAAACCCGGGCGCAGCTGGAGCCAATGCTGCGCGACACCGCCATCGCATATGGGGCGGTAAACTCGGTCGAGACGTTTTCCAAACATCCGCAATTGCGCCGCACACCGGTAACACTGGAAAACGGTGAGACCGCGCATCTGGTCGCCGCGCCGGTGCAGCATAGTTTTGACGATGCAGAACCGCGTTTTGGCCGGGTGCCGGCGCTGGGGGAACACAGCAAGGCGATTCGGACTGAGTTTGCCATTGAGAACGCGGATGCGGGCGCATGATCCGCTCGTACCTGTTCACCCCGGCGCATGAGAGCCGCTTTACCGACCGCGCCCATCTGCGCGCCGCCGATGCGGTGTTGCTTGATCTTGAGGACAGTGTGCCGCCGGAGCTGAAAGCCCGGGCGCGGGACATGTTGCCGGGAGTCGTGGCGCAGCTGAGTGAACAGCTTGCCGAGCAGGGGGCGCAACTGGTGATCCGGGTGAACCGGGATCTGGCCAATTGTGTCGCGGATCTGCAGGTGGCCTGCCGCGCGGGCGTCAACGCAATCATGCTGCCCAAAGTGTCTGGCCCGGACCACATCCGCCTGGTTGATGAATTCCTCAGCAGTTGTGAACGCGAAGCGGGGCTGCGCGCGCGTCAGATCGGCTTGATTGCGTTGATTGAAACCCCTGGCGCCCTGCAACAGGTTGCAGAGATTGCCCGGGCTTCAAAGCGCCTGACCGCACTGGCCATCGGTACCGAGGATTTCAGCACTGAGTGTGGTTTTGCCCCGACGCCGGAAAACCTGTTTGCACCCTGTCAGCAGATCATCCTGGCTGCCCGCGCCGCCGGGATTGAGGCGATCGGCCTGCCGGGCTCGATCGCAGAAGTTCTGGACATCGCGCATTATACCCAGACGGTGCAGCGGGCAAAATCCATGGGGTTTGACGGCGTGTTGTGCATTCACCCCAAACAGGTCACCGTGGTGAACGACTGTTTTGCCATCTCTGAGGCTGAGCGTGACCAGGCGCGGCGTATTGTAGACGCCTATGAAACGGCGCTGGCGCAGAACCGGGGCGCGATATTGCTCGATGGCAAGATGATCGATCCGCCGGTTGTGGCCCGCGCCCAGGCGGTTCTTGCTACGGTGCCTCGCCAAAAAAGTCGCGCATAAATCCCGGACCCTCAGATTTGATATAGTCGCGGAACCTCAGCACGGCCGGTGTCAGGGTCTTGCTGCTCAGATGCAGCACATACCAGTCGCGCAGCTCCGGCATGCCCTGGACGTCAAGCACGCAGAGCTTGGCCGCGCCGCATTCCAGCGCGATGGTATGGGCCGACAGAAACGCCAGCCCCATATTCGCCATCACCGCCTGTTTGATATTCGCATTGCTGTCCATTTCCTGGGCGCGGGGCAGTTCCAGACCGGCGGAGCGGAAAAAATGGTCGTGCAGCATGCGGGTGCCCGATCCAGGTTCACGCACGATAAAACGATGTGCCGGCAGATCGGAACGCCGGATCCTCCGGAACCGGGTCAGCGGATGTTCGGGATGGGCAATCAGCACATAGGGGTGTTTGGCAAAGCTGAAGGCTTCGACTTCGACCCGGCGCGGCGTGCGCCCCATCAGCGCCAGATCGATCCGGCCGGCCTCCAGCTGCGCAATCACCCCGCGCCGGTTGTCGATACTGATCTCGAGCCGGGTTTCCGGGTGGCGTTTTTTGAACTCCTGCAACAGTTGCGGCCCGAAATTTCGCGCAGTTGATACCATCGCCACCCGCACCACGTTGTCCAGCCGGCCCTGCAAGGCGCCAATCACTTCTTTTGCTTCGCGCAGGGTGCCAGTCACCCGTCTGGCATAGGGTACCAGCGCGGTCGCTGCGTCGGTCGGCAGGATGGAACGGCCTTCTTTTTCAAACAGCGGCGCGCCCAGCTCTTCACTCAGCCGGCTCATCTGCATCGACACCGCCGGCGGTGTCAGCCCCAGCTGTTTTGCGGCGCGGATGAAATTGCCGTGTTCCACCGCAGCGAGGAATATCTGCAACTGCCGCAGGGTGATTTTTGAAATGCCGTATTCTGTCATCGCGCTCTCCGTGCGTCGGTCGCTGGTAATGTCTCTGCTGTCCACAAGACGCAGGTCTGTCATGCCCGGTCTTCAGGCGCCCTATCTTCAGACACTTGGTTTTGTGGTGAAAAAATCACCGCCCTTGTCATCAATAATCAGGAACGCGGGGAAATCTTTGACGGTAATTTTGAACACCGCTTCCATGCCAAAATCAGCAAAATCCAGCGTCTCAATTGATTTGACCACCTCTTTGCCCAGCACCGCCGCCGCGCCACCAACGGACCCCAGGTAAAAACCGCCGTGGTTCTTGCAACTGTCGACCACCGCGCGCGCCCGGTTGCCTTTGGCGATCATAATGCGCGAGGCGCCAGCCGCCTGCAGGGCCGGCACATAGGGGTCCATACGTGCCGCAGTCGTTGGTCCGAAGGATCCAGACGCGTAACCTTCGGGCGTTTTGGCCGGGCCGGCGTAATAGACCGGGTGATCGGTGATATAGCCGGGCAGCGGCTTGCCCTCTTGCTGCATCCGCGCCAATTCCGCATGCACCATGTCGCGTGCCACAATCATGGTACCGGACAGCAGAACCGGGGTGGACACCGCCAGTTTTGAAAGCGCGCGACAGATCTCTTCAATGGACTGATCCAGGTTGATCCGCTGCGCGTCCCGCGCATCAAAAGCCTGGTCGGGCAGGTAGTCGGCAGGGCTGCGCTCCAGCGCCTCGAGCCAGATGCCGTCGCGGTCGATGCGCCCTTTGATCTGCCGGTCGGCGGAACAGCTGACCCCCAGTCCCACCGGCAGGCTGCCTCCGTGCCGGGGCAGGCGGATGACGCGCACATCGTGGCAGAAATACTTGCCGCCAAACTGCGCCCCCAGCCCCATGTTTCGGGTCAATTGCAGGATTTCGGCCTCCAGCTCCAGGTCACGAAAGGCACGACCGCTGTCGCCCCCGGTGGTGGGCAGCTCGTCCAGCTCTTTGGCAGAGGCGAGTTTGACCGTTTTGAGCGTCTGTTCTGCCGACAATCCGCCAATCACAATCGCCAGGTGGTAAGGTGGGCAGGCGGTGGTGCCCAGCGTGCGGATCTTTTCGTCAAAAAACGCCAGCAGCCGTTCTTTTTCCAGCAGACGCCGGGTCTCCTGAAACAAAAAGGTCTTGTTGGCCGAGCCGCCCCCTTTGGCCATGAACATAAAGTCCAGCGCTTCGCCGCTGGTGGCTTCAATATCGATCTGCGCCGGCAGGTTGGTGCCAGTGTTTTTTTCCTGGTACATCGTCAGCGGCGCCATTTGCGAAAAGCGCAGATTGCGCGTCTGCCAGGTGTCATGCACGCCCTGGCACAATGCCTCATGCAGATCGCCCTGCACCAGCACATTCTGCCCCTTTTTGCCGGCGATAATGGCGGTGCCGGTATCCTGGCAGCTGGGGAATTCACGATCGGCAGAAATCACCGCGTTTTTCAGCAGTTCCAGCGCGACAAAACGATCGTTGCCGGTGGCCTCTTCATCGTCAAGAATGCGTTTCAACTGGGCCAGATGCGCCGGGCGCAACAGGTGCGAGACATCGTCATAAGCGGCGCTGGTCAGCTGACGGACCGCCGCGGCGGGGACTTGCAGGAACTCTTCGTCTCCGGCGTGGATTACCGCCAGCCCGTCCGTGCCAATCTTGCGGAACTTGGTCGCAGACGGCCCGCGCTGAAACAATCTTGCAAATTGAGGGGCCGAGCGGGGGGCAGGAACGGTCTCTGACATCTGTTCAATCCAATTTATCTGTCGTGCCAAATAACTAAATGGATTTTAACTTTAGTCAATCACTTCCTCGCCGGGTGGCGCTGATAAGTTGCAGGGCCACACCCGGTCGGAAATCATGCCGCCGGGTGCAGTCTTTGTTCAGCCAAAACTCTCAGAGATCTCCGTCACGCAAGATCAGCCAAGCCGATGACCGGGGTCGAGGGCGCGGCCATATCGCGCGGCAGCATCGGGTCGGCAACAAAAGCGTCCCGCCCGGCCTCTACCGCTTTGGCGAAGGCGGCCGCCATAAGCACCGGATCGCCGGCTCTGGCCACCGCCGTGTTCAGCAGCACCGCGTCATAACCCAGCTCCATCGCCTCCGCCGCATGAGAGGGGCGGCCAATGCCGGCGTCCACGACCAACGGCACCTCGGGGAAATGGGCGCGCATGGATCTCAGCCCGCCGATATTGCGCAACCCCTGGCCAGATCCGATTGGCGCGCCCCAGGGCATCAGTACTTTGCAACCGGCGCGCAACAACCGGTCGGCGACCCCCAGATCTTCGGTGGTATAGGGGAACACCTCGAAGCCGTCGTCACTAAGGATGCGCGCCGCTTCCACAAGGCCAAACACATCCGGCTGCAACGTGTCGGCGTTGCCGATGACCTCAAGCTTGATCCAGCTGGTGCCAAAGACTTCGCGCGCCATCTGCGCCGTGGTCACCGCTTCTTTTACTGAGTGACATCCGGCGGTGTTGGGCAGGATGCGGGCGCCACTGGCCTGGATAATTGACCAGAACGGCTGACCCGATCCGCCCGCAACGGATTCACGCCGCAGCGACACGGTGACAATGCCAGCACCCGAGGCCCTGATCGCGTCGGTCAGTTTTGCCGGCGACGGGTATTGCGCCGTGCCCAACAGCAGCCGCGAGTCGATCTGTGCGCCATAAAGCTCCATATCTCAGCCCCCCTGCATCGGTGCCAGCACTTCCAGCTGATCACCTGGCGCCAGCCGGATCGCGGCACGGGCGCCGGCGGCGACAAAGC
>MAAC01016684.1_pt1 | contig 10570 bp, 10 predicted proteins | sample 1115981 | NCBI WGS metagenome assembly MAAC01 (sample SAMN04961126, study PRJNA320927) | seawater metagenome | isolation source: sample BD02T64 sea water enriched with oil for 64 days | place: USA:Gulf of Mexico | collected 2013-07-27 | reverse complement strand
TATTTCATTTGTACGCTCTTTTACAACTATAAGCATGATGTTACTTATTCCTATGCCGCCAGATAACAGGACAAGTGCACCTACCACATAGCCTACTAATGAGAGAACATCAAATAAGCCTGTAAACTTTGCAAACTCTTCTGCAAGATCCCAATTTCCTATTGCTCTGGTGTCCTCAGGATGAACGTTACGTTGTTCTCGCATGATAGATAAAACTCTAGGTTTTAATTGTGTCATGCTTACATCATTATTTGCGGTAATTGCCATCCATCCTACATTGTCTGCAGTATTGAATGCTTTCCCAAAAGTTGTAAATGGAATGAATATAGTGTTTGCTTCTTCTTCACTGTCACCTTGTGTACTGGGATTTTGAAAAACACCTACTACTTTAAAGTTTACCCCTTGCAATTTGATATAAGTTCCTATAGGTTCTTCACCTAGGTCATAAAGTGCCTTTACTACATCTGTACCTATTACTGCACTTTTCATTTCCTTTTGGATATCTGAGTAGTTGATCCATCTACCTTTAATAATATCCATGTATTGTTGATTGATAAACTCTGGATAATCACCATTAACTTGAAAGGCACCAGTTTTTTCATTACGGGAAACATTATTTGCTCCTCTATAACCGCCTAATTGCAGGCGTGGAGACACATATTGTAACTGTGGTAATTTTTCTTTGAGAACAGCAACATCAGCTAGCTTAAATTGAACACGACGTCCTTTATTCATTCCTTTATATGGTATAGAAGTACTTTGACCCCACATAAACATGGTGTTTGTGGCGCGATTACCAAAGTTTGCAGTTGCTCCATTCTTGAGACCATTAGTTAAGGCAAGTAGAGTAACTAAAATGAATATACCCCAAAACACTCCAAAAGCGGTTAGTATTGTCCTCAATTTATTTGAATTGAGCGCTTCTAATATTTCATTCCATCTATCTCTACTAAACATATTATTCGTCTCTTAATGCTTCTATAGGTTTAATATTTGCAGCTCTTCTGGCAGGAATAAACCCTGCAAGTGCGCCAGAAACCACTAAAATTATCACTGTAGTAATAGAAGTAGTAAAATCAACAGTTGGGTTTTTAATAAAGTCCATTTCTATAGATGGACCTACTAATTCTAGTATTCCTACCCCTATAAAAAGACCTACAAATCCAGCTATTGCTGTAATAAATATGGATTCTTGTAGGACCATCCATATGATCTCGCTAGGTAGAGCTCCTAGTGCTTTACGTATCCCTATTTCTTTAGTTCTTTCCTTTACTACTATAAGCATAATGTTTCCTACACCTACTACTCCAGCTATGATAGTCCCTATACCTATGAACCAAAATACAGCTCTAATGGTATCTATTAAACCATATATTTTTTGTGCTTCTTCTAAGGTATCATCTACTCTTATAGCAACTCTATCGTCAGGAGCAACACTAAACTTAGTTCTTAAGTCTTGATCAATAGATTCACTCATAGCAGCACTTAGAGCTACTGCTTCATCAAAATTATCACTCATTTTTACCGTATATGCAATACGGTCAATATTCTCACCTGCGTTAAATACTTTTTGCGCTGTGGTAATAGGTATAAATAAACGGGATTCTTCTCTAGAACCACCAGGATCGGTATAAACTCCCACGACTATAAAGTTGATGTTATTATTAAGTAAGATTGTTTTACCTATAGGGTTTGTGTTAGGGAAAAGGTCTTCTTTCATTTGATAGCCTATAACACCTACTTTACGAGACTCCTCTATATCTGATTGTGATATGTAACGGCCTTGTGACAATGTAGCGTTTTCTATCCATTGCTGGTCTGCAAAAACTCCTTCTATACGGTAACTGCCTTGTTTTTCTTTATAGTTTACTTGTCCACCCCATGATCTGTATAAGCTAGTTTTATACTCTATTTGCTCTTTATATTTTTCATTGAGATTTTCATAATCCTTATTAGTCATTTGCAACCTGCGACCAGGATTAAGCCCTTTGTAACCTTTAGTGGTAACTCTAGTGCTTACACTTATACGATTAGTGGCATCTTGTTCAAATTGGGTACGTACGCCATTCTCAATTCCTGAAGAGAACCCTAGAAGAATGACGAGTATTAATATTCCAGATGCAACTGATAAGCTAGTAAGAAACGTACGTAGTTTATTCTTGTTAATAGTATCAAATATCTCTTGCCAGCGTTCTATATTAAACATGGGCTTTTGCTTTTATTTGATTTACCAGCCTATCATCGATTATACGTCCATCTTTTAAGTTAACTATACGTTTAGTCATCTCTGCTATATCGGGCTCATGGGTAACCACTAGAATGGTTCTTCCTTCTTCATTAATGCCCTGGATCAAGTCCATAACCTCATAAGAGGTCTTGGTATCTAAGGCGCCCGTAGGTTCATCTGCTAGAAGAACTTTGGGATCGCTTGCTAGTGCTCTTGCAATTGCTACACGCTGTTTCTGACCTCCAGAAAGCTGATTAGGTAAATGATCTGCCCAGTCTGCAAGTCCCACTTTTTCTAGGTAGTGCATTGCTTTTTCATCACGCTCTTTACGTCCTACTTTCTGGTAATAAAGAGGTAATGCTACATTATCAATAGCATTCTTATAACTTATAAGATTAAAAGACTGAAAAATAAAACCTAAGAATTTATTGCGGTATTGAGCTGCAATTTTCTCATTTAAATTTTTGATAGGAGTATTATCTAATGTATAAGTACCGCTATCAGCCTCATCTAGCATTCCTAAAATATTTAACAATGTAGATTTACCAGATCCTGATGAACCCATGATGGATACTAATTCACCTTCTTTTACAGAAAAATCAATACCTTTTAAAACGTGCAATGAGGTATTTCCTGTAATGTAAGATTTGTGTAAATCAGTTATTTCTATCATGGTTAGTGCGTATAAAGTATATCGAACAAGTCTATTTAAACTAGACTGTAAATTTCTACACTTGTTACACTAATAGTGATAATTATATGTTAATTGATTCTTAACGTAGTCTTTGGATCGACTGACTTGTTAAACACCTAATTGATTTAATTATCCACCTCTTCAGATTTTTTTTGGGTGTTTTTGTAAATCATGTAAATAATGGCACCTACTAGAATGTATGGAAATGCCATTAGATAAGTAATTCCATTATTAAGCCCTTGTGCTGCTGCGGTGTCTCCAGAACTTTCTATTACAGCACGACACATGGCGCATTGCGCTTTCGCGAAAGCGGGAACACTAAAAACAATAAATAATATAAATAGCTTTTTCATATTTATATCTTAGTAGTAAGGTTGCATGAAAACATACACTAAAACTCCTGTAACTGCTATGTACATCCATATAGGAAAAGTCCACTGAGCTATTTTTTTATGCTTTTCAAATTTCTTGTTCCATGCAAAATACATAGTATAAAGGACGAGAGGTAAAATGATTCCTGAAAGTACAATGTGACTTACTAGAATGAATAGATATAGGTACCTTAAAGGCGCATCGTTAGGATAGGCAACAGGTTCATTACTTATTTTTGAGATGACATAACTTACTAAAAACACTGCACTCAGTACAAATGCTGTAGTCATTACCCATCTGTGAGCGGTGCGGTTTTGTTTTTGTATAAGTATATATCCGCTGGCAAGTAATACGGCAGTCATACCATTAAGGACAGCATGGAATAAAGGAAGTAAACCGGCGTCTATGCCTAAAAAATTGTATCGCTCTGGCATAAGCATAAGTAACACTACAACTAATGGTACTAAAATAGAAATTGTAATAATTATTGCAGGACCTCTTTTTTCTAACATAATTTTACTTGTTTAATAAAGTTTCAGCATCTTGAATGATCTCTTGAATTTGAGCTGGAATATCGTTTTCTTGTACGCCGTTATAATGATAGATCCAGTTTTCATTTTCTTCATCTATTCTTACTTTACGAGATCTTATATAACCATTTCTATCAACAAGGGCAAAATTACCGCTGTGCTCGAAGCGTATACTCTCATTCTCACTTTCGGCAACGTAGGCGTTAAAACCTTCTCTACTTAATTTATAGATAGCATCTTTATTTCCAGTTAGAAAAAGCCACTTATCGTTTGCATTATATTTTTTTGAATACTCTTTTAAAACCTCTGGTGTGTCATTATCTGGATCTATGGTAATAGATACGGTACGAAAGTCTTCTAGGTTTTCTAAGGCTTGATTTATTTTGGACATATTCATACTCATAGGAGTGCAAATAGTAGGACATGTAGTAAAGAAAAAATCAATGACATAAACTTTGCCTAGTAAATCCTGATTTGTAATAGTGTCGCCATTTTGATTCACAAATTCAAAATCTGGTACTTTGTTGAATTTTTTTAGAAACTTGTCAGCTACTGGGATGCGATTTTCTGTCCTATTGCTATCTACAACCTTATCTTTATTGATGTAATGAATCACATTAGTTACCGCAAAGACACCAAATATCACTATGATTATAGCTAGTCCTATATAGTATGGAGTATCTTTTTTCTTATTCATTATTTTGAATTTTTTCGTCTCTATTTTTCTTAAAGGCAAATCTATATTCAGCGAGAAGAACTCTAATATCGTCCATCATTCTTTTATTCAAATTTGCTATTAAATAGGTGTCATATCCATAAACCATTCCTAGTTCCTCGTCATTTGTGCGGCCACGTAGAGATCGTTGCTTATCAATTACAAAAGCATGTTCTGAAGAAAGGTCTTTATTAAGCGTTAAATTAGATTGAAATGAATTGAAAAGATCATTAATGGCTTTATCTGTACCTATGATAAAGTGCCAATCAGATAAATCGGTGGTTTCTGCCATTTGTGCTTTGATTTCTTCTATATCGGTAGCGCCTTCTTTAGGTAATACACTTATCATTTGAAAGCCATCAAATTCATGAAAATCTTTATAAATCTTTTCATTTACATTTGAAACGTAACCTATTCTTTTATAAGGCTCGCTACCTAAAAACGTAACTATAGAAACACTGTCTTGAAGTCGGATCTTGTTACCATCTATGGTTTCAAATCTATCCAGTTCCATTACTTCTTCAGTAACAATAGGTAGTGTTTTAAAATGATGTTCTCCGTTTAAAAAAAATAAGTAGGTAAGCAGTGGCAGAGCAAATAGAATTATTAGGACACTAATAATAGCGACCCTACTAGTTTGTTTAATTCCTTCTGCTTTAGGTAAATCTGACATAATTTAATTTTAAACAAATTTGACAATTGGGTATAAAAAAGGACGGATTAAAACCGCCCTATTTATTTAACTACCTAGTCGTCATTAGAAGTCTGTACTTACAGCAGCACTTTTATAAACTTCATAGATATAATCACCTTCTACTAACAGTATAGCAATAAGGTATATAATTAAGAATACTGCTGTCCATACTACAGCTCTCCTTAAACCACTTATTTCATCTCGCATGTGCATGAAATCCCAAGTGATATAGTAAGCTTTTACTATTGTAAGTATTATAAAAATCCAGTTTAAAAACTTTAACTTTAAAAAAGTACCGTTCAAGAAATCAGGTTTAATATATCCTAAAGCTACTTCAATAATAGTAACGATAGAAAGGAATATTAGAACACCCCAAATCTTTTGAGTATTAGATTTAAATTTAACAAGACCTCTAAAAATCTCTAATTTATGTTCTGCGTGTCCGTCTGAATGTGCTGCGTGATCTGCCATTTTAATATCTTAAATAATTTATACGAGGTAGAAGAATGTAAATACAAATACCCAAACTAAATCTACAAAGTGCCAGTAAAGACCTACCTTTTCTACCATCTCATAACTACCTCTTCTCTCATAGGTTCCTAAAAGAACATTGAAGAAAATGATAATATTAAAGATTACACCAGAGAATACGTGAAAACCGTGAAAACCAGTGATGAAAAAGAAAAAGTCTGCAAATAGTGGAGCGCCATATTCATTTTCTGTAAGATTAGCACCTTCTACTACGCTTACGGCATCTTTATTCAACTTTGCTAAAGCATCTGCTCTAGAAAGAACTAATTTTTCACTAGCTCCAGTTTCTTCGTTTAAAACTAATTGTTGTGTTCTTATGGTGATGTCAGGATTTGATTTAAATCCTTCCATAACTTCTTGAAGTGTATAAGAGGCATTGTACTGACCAGAACTTTCAAACCAGATACCGTCATTGTTTCCGTAAGGTTCTACATCTCTAGGACCTACTGAAGCAAACTCGTCAAGTGCGACACGTTTCTTATGGTCATTTACATCTACAAATTGTAATATTTTACCACCTTTAGTCTTAACAGCTCCATACTCACCAGCGATAAAGTTTTTCCATTCCCAAGCTTGTGAGCCTACAAATATTAAACCTCCTATAACGGTAAGAAGTAGGTATAAAGAAACTTTTTTCTTATCCATATGATGACCTGCATCCACTGCAAGCACCATAGTTACAGAAGAACCAATCAAAATAAAGGTCATCAATGCTACATAGAACATTGGAGCATCAGTCCCATGTAAAAATGGAAAGTGATTAAAAACCTCATCTGCAATAGGCCATTCTTCAATAAATTTGAATCTTGAAAAACCATAGGCAGCAAGAAATCCTGTAAAAGTAAGCGCATCCGATAGGATGAAAAACCACATCATCAGTTTTCCATAGCTGGCATTAAGAGGCTTAGTATCGCCTCCACCCCATTTTTGTCCTTCGGTACCAGTAGTAGCTACTGTTGTATCCATAACATTAGATTAGTTGTAAGTTGTTGCAAAAATAGGTTAAAAAATATCTTTAGCAAAAACTAAAAACAGAAGAAGAAAAATCCATAACACATCAACAAAGTGCCAGAAAATCGCTCCTAATTCAAAACCTAACATTTCATCTTTTGAATATTTTTTAGAAACTGCTTTAAAAGTAATGACAGTCAGTGAGATAAGCCCTGCAACAATGTGAGCAAGGTGTGCCATAACAATAATGTAGATGAAGGAACCTGCGACACTACTTCCTTTTCCAGTAAAAAATATTCCTGCGTCAGTTAAAGAGCCAAATCCATAAAATTGCATGACTACAAAGACAGTTCCTAACAAAAATGTTATTCCAGTCATCAAAGACGCTCCAGAGAGGTTGTTACTTTTCAAGCTCTTTTTAGCTAGAAATAGAGTTAAAGAACTTAATAAAATGATTCCTGTACTATAGAAAAACTCTGATGGAAGTTCTACTTCTACCCAATCTCTACGACTGCTGCTTATTATATAAGCACTAGTTAAACCAGCAAACATCATTAACAAACTCATGATGGCAAACCACATCATCTGTTTTTTTGATCTTGCGATTTTTTCCTTAATAGGTAATTGCGTTATATCTGTCATTATTATCTTAAAAATTTATCTACTACGTATATAATCTGAATTAGAGTGATGTAACTCACACTAACTAGCATTAATTTCTTCGCAACCTCGTTACTACGTTCTTTGTATAATTTAAAAGCGTAGTATAAAAACCAAGCACCTAGTGCTCCTACAATAATAGCGCTCCATATGGTCATGTAAAGTTCACCAGTCACTCCAAAAACTGGAATCAAAGAAACCATAACCGTCCAGATCGTATACAATATAATTTGCATGGCAGTTCCTTTATCTGCCGCACCAGTAGGCAACATTTTAAAACCACCTGCTTTATAGTCGTTCTCTAGCATCCATCCTATCGCCCAAAAGTGTGGAAATTGCCAGAAAAACTGCAACATGAATAATGTGCCAGGTTCTATCCCAAAATTTCCACTTGCAGCTACCCAACCTAACATATAAGGAATCGCACCTGGAAAAGCACCTACAAAAACACAAAGTGGTGTTCTTGTTTTTAAAGGTGTGTAAACCGCGGCATAAAGCACAATACTCAACGCCCCAAAAAACGCTGTGGCAAAATTGATCAAATAGAGCATATAAATACCACTCAAAGCCATGATCAAGCCGTAAATCCATGCACTTTGTACAGAAACACGTCCAGTAGGCAATGGCCTATTTTGAGTGCGCTTCATTAACGCGTCTAGATCTTTCTCTATAATTTGATTAAAAACATTTGAAGAGCCTACCAGAAAATAACCACCTACCACAAGTAGAATGATGGTCCATAGATCATAATTATTTGCGGCAAGAAAATAACCAGCAATAGAAGAAAACACTACTACTACCGATAGTCTCGGTTTAGTGATCTCAATGTAATTTTGAATTACACTAGGAGATTTTTCTATGGCAGTCGTTTCACTCAAAAAAGCTGTTTTTTAAAGGTTTGCAAAGATACCTCACAACTCCTTTGCCGCAAAGATTTTGTATAGCTTTCAGAGGATTTTATGATTATAGAAGAATGTACTTGTTTCGCTTTCGCGAAAGCGAGATCACAAACAAAAAAAGAGAGCCATATTAGAATAGTCCTGTGACTTTCCTTTATTTGTCACATGGAGCTTGTAGAAATGGATTTGGATACGAATAATACGCAACTTCGACAAGCTCAGTTTGACATTTAGTTATTGATTTATTACAATATGTTAAAAAACAAAATTTACAATCCTCCCTGGAATTACAACTGCTTTTTTAATCGTTTTCCCTTCCAATTGTTGCTGTACTTTCTCGTTAGCCAGCACCATTTTCTCCAACTCATCTTTTGAAACGTCTACCGGTAAATCCAGTGTAAATTTCATTTTACCGTTAAAAGAAATAGGATACGTCTTACTGCTTTCTACTAAGTGCTTTTCATCAAAAACTGGGAAAGGCGCTTCACTTATAGACTCCTTATGACCTAATAATGACCATAATTCTTCGGCGATGTGCGGTGCATATGGTGATACAAGAACAGCAAGTGGTTCTAACACTTCACGACTATTGCATTTTTGAGCGGTCAACTCATTTACCGCAATCATGAAACTACTCACACTTGTATTAAATGAAAAGTTCTCAATATCATCTTGCACCTTTTTAATAGTCTTGTGCAAGGTTTTCATGCTATCTGGTGATGCTTTTTCTTCACTAACAGAAAAACCAGCATCGTTATGATACAGTTTCCACAGCTTTTTCATAAAACCATAAACTCCAGTAATACCAGCAGTATTCCATGGTTTAGCCTGCTCTAGCGGACCTAAAAACATCTCGTACAAACGCAAAGTATCTGCTCCATACTGATCACAAATATCATCTGGGCTAACGACGTTGTATTTAGACTTAGACATTTTTTCTACTTCACGAGAGACTTTGAATGTTCCGTCTTCAGCGGTAATGAATTCTGTAGACGCATAATCTGGACGCCAAACTTTAAAAGCCTCCATATCCAATTCATTCTGAAGATTAACTAAAGAAACGTCTGCATGAAGCTTTCTTCCTGACTTGATATTCAAATCCTTAGCTTTTACGCCTTGAGAAATAAATCTTTTTTCAATCTTACCATCAACTTCAATCTCTAATTCCTTCACAAAAGCACTCTCACCCAAAATCATCCCTTGATTGATCATCTTTTGGAAGGGTTCTTCTACCGTGACTTTACCTAGATCGTGTAATAACTTTACCCAGAATCTACTGTACAACAAGTGACCGGTCGCGTGCTCGCTACCACCTATATATAGATCTACGTTATTCCAATATTCTTGTGCTTCTGCAGAGAACATCTCGTCCTCGTTGTTAGCATCCATGTATCTGAACATGTACCATGAACTACCTGCCCAACCTGGCATGGTGTTCAATTCTAGCGGATACACACAATCTCGATCGTCATCATTAGAAACGACTTTATTTTCTTGAGTACACCAGCTCCAAGTTGTTGCACGACCTAATGGTGGCGCACCATCTTCAGTAGGTAAATATTCATCAACTTCTGGCAATTCGATAGGCAAGTGCTTGCGATCTATCATTTGTGGTAATCCATCCTTATAATATACCGGGAAAGGCTCACCCCAATAACGCTGTCTAGAAAATACCGCGTCACGCAGTCTATAATTGGTTTTTCCTTTTCCTGCTCCTATTTCTTCAAGTTTTTGAATCGCTGTGTACATCGCTTGTTTGTAACTCATTCCGTTTAAGAAATCGCTATTACAAAGAGGTGTTTTATCTTTAGGCGTGTAGGCTTCCTCAGAAATATCTACACCTTCAAATATATTCTTGATTTCAGGCATTCCTTCCTGACCAGCAAAAAAGTTGGCAAATGCATGATCACGCTCATCACCACATGGTACTGCCATTACAGCTCCAGTTCCATAACCAGCCAATACATAATCACCTATCCAAACGGGAACTGGCTCACCACTCAATGGATGCGTAGCATATGCTCCAGTGAATACACCAGAGATAGTCTTCACATCGGCCATGCGCTCTCTTTCAGATCGTGCTGCTGTTGCTATTTTATAAGCCTCTACCGCGTCTTTTTGAGCCGCAGTAGTAATTTGATCTACCAGTTCATGTTCTGGTGCAAGCGTCATGAATGTTACTCCATAAATAGTATCAGGTCTGGTGGTAAAAATATCTATTCGCCCCATTGCCTGCGGCATTTCCCCAGTGGGGACAGTTGGATTGTGCTTCGATTCTAGTTGAAACGAGACCATGG
>MAAC01009500.1_pt1 | contig 10570 bp, 6 predicted proteins | sample 1115981 | NCBI WGS metagenome assembly MAAC01 (sample SAMN04961126, study PRJNA320927) | seawater metagenome | isolation source: sample BD02T64 sea water enriched with oil for 64 days | place: USA:Gulf of Mexico | collected 2013-07-27 | reverse complement strand
CCGCCACTAACAAAGCTAAATTAATCCCATGACGTCCGGGTAATAAAACAGGTCTGCCACTTATTCGTCCGCGTAATTTCCCAAAGGCAATAACAGAACCTGAAAATGTAATCGCACCAATTAAAATGCCAATATAGATCTCAACTTCATGTATGGTTTTTTCTATGCCGACTAAACTTGAACTGTGATCAAAGAAATTGGCATAGCCGACTAAACCAGCGGCCATGCCCACTAAACTGTGCATGATTGCCACTAATTCAGGCATTTGTGTCATTTCAACTTTTAATGCGGCACGCGTACCAATTAATCCACCGCTCAATAAAGCGACAATCAAAATTGAATAAGATGTGACTGCATCACTGACAATGGTTGCAAAAATGGCTAAGGCCATGCCGGCCATACCATAGTAATTTCCTCTACGCGCTGTTTCCTGATGGCTAAGACCACTTAAACTTAAAATAAACAGACTTGAAGCTGCAATGTACGACATGGTGACTAAACTTGGTGACATCTTCTAATTCTCTTCTGTTATTTTCTGAACATTTCAAGCATGCGTCGGGTCACTAAGAAGCCACCTGCAATATTGATCGCTGCAATTAAAATTGCTAACGCCGATAACACGGTAAGCAAGATGTTAGATGTAGAAATTTGCACCAAAGCACCAATCACAATAATGCCACTAATTGCATTGGTCACACTCATCAACGGTGTATGCAAGGAAGCCGATACATTCCAAATTACTTGATAGCCGACAAAACAAGCTAATACAAATACCGTGAAGTGAGACATAAAGGATGCCGGCGCGACTGAACCAAAACCATATAAAACCAGCGCAACAATAATCATCGGTAAAAATTGTTTAAACCTAGTCATCGGTGTTGAAGGTCGATCTTCCGCCTCGACATTAACCGCAGGTGCTTCAGTCTGTGGAGGTGGTTTATTTACCGTCAGAGTAAGCGGTGGTGGTGGCCAAGTAATCGTTCCGTCCTGAATAACGGTTGCCCCACGAATGACTTCGTCTTCCATATTCACAAAGAGTTTACCGTCCTTTTCTGGACATAACTCGGTCAGTAAATGACGTAAATTTGTTGCATAAAGTTGACTCGCTTGATTGGCTAACCGGCTAGGTAAGTTGGTGTAACCGATGATGGTCACGCCGCCAGAGGTAGTGACAACGGTGTCTTTTTCTGACAAAGCACAATTCCCACCACGCTCTGCCGCCAAATCGACAATGACGCTCCCTGGCTTCATAGATTCAACCATACCTGCTGTTATTAATTCAGGTGCTGGCTTGCCGGGAATTAAAGCAGTGGTAATAATAATATCAACGTCCATTGCTTGTCGGGCAAACAAGGCCATTTCGGCTTCAATGAACTCTTTTGACATGGTTTTAGCATAGCCGCCGGTTCCACTGCCCTCTTCATCAAAGTCCAACATCAAAAATTCCGCATCCATGCTTTCGATTTGTTCTTTCACTTCAGGACGTGTATCAAAAGCACGAACAATAGCCCCCATGCTTTTGGCCGTACCGATAGCTGCTAAACCGGCCACACCCGCACCGATCACCAGTACTTTTGCCGGAGGTACTCTACCCGCAGCAGTAATTTGTCCCGTAAAAAAACGGCCAAAATATTGAGCAGCTTCAATCACAGCGCGATAACCAGAAATATTTGCCATCGAACTTAAGGCATCCATTTTTTGAGCACGAGATAAGCGGGGAATACTGTCTATTGCCAATACGGTGGCTTGTTTGGCAGCCAAACTTTGTATTAAATCTTCATTCTGAGCCGGCCAGATATAACTAATCAGACATTGATGCTGTTGTATCAACTCTAGTTCATTGATGGCCAGTTCTGGATAAGCTGCCGGAGCTCTGACTTTCATCACAATGTCTGCTTCAAGCCATAACGATTTCACGTTATCAACTATCGAGACACCGACCGCCTCATAGGCATCATCTGAAATATCAGCGTTTTGGCCAGCGCCTGTTTCGATGCAAACATCAAAGCCTAACTTGATGAGTTTTTCAGCTTCATCAGGTGTTGTGGCGACACGTTTTTCGCCAGCGAATACTTCTTTGGGTATTCCGATCTTCATGCGTTCTCCTCACTGTTCTACGACTTGCGTGAACAAACACTTTTATTATTATTTTTATTAACAAAACCATGTTTCAAACATAGTTTTGTTTGTGTTGGGGAACAAATTAATATGACGTCAATAAAGTCGAAAATAGAATTTCATTCCCCCTCTTAAGAGAGAAATATCTATATCGAGCATAGATTATTAACGTGTATTTTTCAATGTTTTTAACTCAACAACCAGCTTGAAACTCAATCAAACTATCAATAACCGGAGTAATCTACTCAAAGACGACACCAGGTTAAGCTGTTGTATTTTATGTGGTATTACAGTTAACCATGCTTTTTTGCATCAAAATAAAACCAAATATAAAAACAGGTGCCCACACCCAGACGTGAGCGCACCCGAATTTCTGCACCAAAGCGGTTAAGAATGCCACTACTGACATATAAACCTAAGCCGGTACCGCCTGATGTTTGGGTAAAGAAAGGATCAAATATCCGCGGCAAAGTATCTTCTTTTATGCCGCGGCCATTGTCCTTGACCACCATTAACACACCTTGGTTCTGCCAATTTCGCGTACGCACAGTAATTTTGCCTTCTTTTAGCTGGGCATTCATCGCATTAACAAGCAGGTTAATTAAAACCTGCTGAAACTGTTGGTGATTGCCTTTCACCTTAAAGCTAGATCGCAAATCCAAATTTAGATCTATATTCCGACGAGTGAGATCATGCTGGACTAAGGCCAAGGTGTCATTAACTACCTTGTTGATGTCAACATCCGTCCAGGCTTCCTTAAAATTATCTGGCCGTGAATATTGTAATAAATTATTAATAATTGATCGGATACGAAACACTTGTTGAATAATCAGCTCGGTTTCACGTACTACTGGTTTTGCATTGTCACCTAGTTCATCAACCAATAAATCCATATTGCCCAAAATCACCGCCGCCGGATTATTAATTTCATGGGCTATGCCTGCTGTCAGCTCACCAATGGCAGCCAGTTTTTCGTTGGCCACCATTTTCTCTCTCGTTTGTTTTAACAAACGAATACTTTGCTGCAAATCAATTTTTTGCTTTTTCAGTTGCTTGGTGCGATCTTCAACTTTGAGTTCCAATTCATCAGCGGCACTTTGTATCTGCGTTCGTTGTGTCTGTAGGGTATCCAACATGCCATTAAATTGTTGAGCAAATACAGCTAGTTCATCGTTTGAGTCAAGGTGACCTATGCGATCTTCACCACCATGTTCAATCGTTTTAATAACTTTAGCCATCGCTTCGATGGGTTTATAGATAGACTTCGCACCGAAAACAGCCAATAACACCGCAATAATAGTCACAATAGTGAAAATTAATAATAACAAGGTTAAACCGGTAAAATAGGTCGCTCTAAATGGCGCCTCTAGGAAACCGGTATACAACATGCCAACTCGGTTACCATATACATCCGTGATCGGTTCATAAGCAGAGATATACCAGTCACTCACAACAAATGCACGATCCACCCATTTTTTGCCAAAGGTCAATACTTGCTCACGCACTTCTTCTGACACTCGTGTACCGATGGCGCGTTGTTCTGGTGCGTTTAGTTGTTCAGGTACATTGGTACTGATACGTACATCATCTAAAAATATGGTCACCGTACCCAAACCATTCTCTGCTACGCTGCCTTTGCTATAAACTAAATCTCGCAAGGTATCGACAAATTGAAAATTCCGATTCAGCAAAACACCACCGATCAATACCGCTTTAACATTTTGTTCAGCGTCAATAACCGGATAATAACTGTGTAATACCATGCCTCTATTTTCAGCAATATTGTTCACTGGCCTTGTTCGTGGTGTTTCAATCAGCGGTTGGTAGACCATCTCGGCCAATTGCGGATCTATTTCTTGTAATTCTCGGGAAGAGAACAAGTCAATACCAGAGGCAGGACTTCCCGATAATGCTGTGGATAGCAAAGGACTATTTTTCACATTACAACGAGAAGTGTCCCAGTAATCACAGCCGTTGGTATCAATCAATTGAATAAAATCAAAACCATGCTCTTGTTTAAGCTCGCTGAGTAGAGGTTTTATTTGTTGTGCTTCCTTATCCTTGGTCAAATTTCGTTCCAATGGCGAACGAAATGAATAAGACTCTGCCAGTAAGGCAAGATCGGCGAGCAGATTAGCTTGTGTATTATCAAACGCTTCATGAGCGACATTTAAATCAGCGTTGACCTTCATCAACAATTGCTGATAGCTAACTTCGTTCAACCAAAGGTAAGACAAGGCAATGACCGCAGACATGACCAGCAATACGGGTAGCAAAACCAAAAGCAATAATCTATAACGTAAACAACTCGATATTAGCGCCTGAATTCGTTTAATCATCTCTCACTTCTTGATCACTTCGAAGTTTTCTATAAAGCGTTTTGCTTGATACCCCTAGTAGTTTTGCTGCTTGGTTTTTATTCCCCCCCATGCTCTCAACCACTTTCACGATGTGTTCATACTCTACTTGTTCGAGTGACCAAGTATCAGGGTAGCCTGTTTGTTCGGTATCGTTCTCTCGCTCCGAAGTCATCATTTCATCGGGCAATTGACCCAGTAAAAGACACCTTTCGACAAAGTTCTTTAATTCACGAATATTGCCTGGCCAATCATAGGTTTCTAGTTGCTGAATATCTTGATGATTAAATGGCAAGGTGGGTAACGCCAGTTGAACCGCTAACACTCTGGCGTAATATTCAACCAATGGTGCAATGTCTTGCTTGCGTTCTCTTAGTGGCGCGACACGAATGCTTAATACATTTAATCGATAAAACAGATCTTCACGAAAATTACCCTGTTGAACTTCTTCTTTCAAATTCCGATTTGTGGCAGCAACAACACGTACATTGACGGGGATCTCACGTTCACTACCAACAGGTCTGATACAACCCTCTTCAAGTACGCGTAAAAATTTTGCTTGCATAGGTAAGGGCATTTCAGCTACTTCATCAAGAAATAAGGTGCCACCATCTGCATAGGAAAACAAACCATCGTGTGCATGATCGGCACCAGTGAACGCGCCTTTTTTATGACCAAAAAACTCAGATTCCAGCAACTCTGGCGAAATAGCACCACAGTTTACCGGCACAAAAGGTCCTGTACGCTTACTTTCTTTATGAATCGCATTAGCGACCAGTTCTTTACCCGTGCCAGACTCACCTTCTATCAAAATGACAGATGGTGTTGGTGCCACTCGATTAATCAACTGACACATTTCCTGAACTTGAGGGCTGTTACCTATCATGCCTTCAAACGAATACAAGCGATCAACCTGACGACGTAGAACAAAGTTCTCCCGTTCCAAACGACGGCGTTTTATGCATCGAGCCACCGACAAAGTCATTTCTTCTAAACGAAATGGCTTTTGAATGAAATCGAATGCACCGATACGTAACGCCTCAATTGCGTTATCAATATCTGTGAAGGCAGTCATAAATATCACATCTGATTGACCGTTTTGATCGGCAAGTGATTTTAACCATTCAAGCCCTGATATTCCAGGCATACAGATATCGATAATCAATAGATCAAAATAATGCTCAGTACGTAATGCTTCAGCTTCTTCTACCGAACCCGCTACTTCGACTAAGTCGTACACCTTACTTAAGGCTCGCTGAAGAAAGTCTTGAATACCTGTTTCATCATCTACAATTAGAATAGAACATGCTTCTTTATCTTTTCTTTTGCTTGTTTCGGTCATAATTTGCGCTCTTGACTGCGTGGCTTTTCATTTTCATGATGGCAGCACAGTCATTGTATATCTATCTCTAAGACTCGCTATAAAAAAACCATGTAAACAGTGTTATTCACATGGTTTCATTTTGCGTCTCTTCGTAGTTGTGAATAGTTTATCGGCATTCACATAATATTCATGCATCAACAATATCTTTAAGTTTTCCTATTTACACAAGTATCGCACTTTGATGATTTTTTCAAGGTAACGGCAAGAATTCAGGCCATTAATTTCTGATAAGTCAGTGATTTAACAACGGCCATAATTAGGCTAAAAACGTTGCTTGTCATAATCAATATCGACTAAAAAACAATAGGTAACAATTCACATTAAAAATAATTATTAATTAATTGTTCTAATTGATAATATCCATTAAAAATAAATCCCTTTAGGCATCATCGATGCAGCAAAGTGCCCTATAATTTCTAAATTTAAAATCCACGCTATCAGCTTATATTCTTGCTCAGATATTTCCGGTTCTTTATTCAAGTCAGTTTTTGTTCACCATTTCAAAAAAGGGATGGTTGGATATACAGATAGCAAGCCGACAAACAAAAAGAGAAACAATTTTAGGGTGAAAAATGAGCTGGTAAAATAATATTCACTACCCTTTTCAAAATAAAATACTCTTCATAAACCAAATACAATGACAAGGCCGGCTGTGATGCCATAAATCATATCGGCACGCTGCACTCGTCTTGCTTCAGAAACCGTTAACTGTTGATTAAAACGTTAACCATTGTAAAAACAAGGTGGATACCACGCCAAATGCGGCCACAAAGTGTAAAAATGGCATTAATGATCATCAGCTTTCACAGAAAATACATTATTAACGATCAGACCAAACAGCATACTCATTACCATTGGGATCTGAAAAATGAAACCGACGGCCACCGGGAAAAGAAAAAATGGCTTGTATGATTTTCCCACCCGCTTTTTCTATCTTTGCTTGCGTTTGTTCTAAGGACTGACTATAAAAAACAATCAACGCACTCCCTACTAAGGTGGAAACCACAAGATCCGATTTAAAAAAACCGCCATCGATGCCAGCATCTGAAAATGCAGTGTAATCAGGTCCGTAGTCAATAAAATGCCAACAAAATACCTCAGAAAAAAACGTTTTAGTAATATCTAAATCTTTTGAAGGAAATTCAACATAATTGATTTTTTCATGCTCACTCATCAAACCACCTCAAATTCATTCCACATTAATAACTAGCAAATCTTATGATTTACTAAATCGTAATATCGTTCCAACCACATTTCATCTATATCGCTTCAACCATTTATATTATAAGCATGGCATGTTTACGTGTTAATCCCCACCGGTAGCTGCCTAGCTCACCATTTTGTGGTGACAAGGAATAAGTAATACCACTGGGTATGCGCCAATCGCAGAACTCACCGCCCTCAGTCTGGGCAATAACACTATATGACACTCGCGTACCAGCAGGGATAATTAAGCTTTCATCTGTTCCTATGAATATATGGTTGTTTCTAAAAACAGAAAAAGTTGTTGTCAATCAAATTTGTAGGTAATACTTTCTACAAATTTAGATCACAAAATTCTGCTAGACTTAATTTTGAATATCTCGCAATAGTGAGATATCAGTGATTTCTTTTCACTAGGGGTTCTTAAATATTGGCTTAAATATTATGGAAAGATCACCGATAACATCACCTAATCCTGCCATCCCTCCCGATCCGGAGGAAAGTTCTGCAACTGAACTTTTTAATAAAACTGCAGCTTCGCTTGCCAATAAAAATCGTGCCTTAAAGGTTTTACGTCACTGCAATCAAGTGATGTTCCAAGCCGAAACTGAGCAAGAATTGCTCAATGAAATATGTCGAATTGTCGTTGAAGACATCGGTTATCTCCTTACCTGGATTGGCTATCCCAAGCTCGATAAACAGAAAACGATAAGGCCTGTGGCATATAGCGGTTATGAAGATGGTTATTTAGAATCACTCGTTGTGTCATGGGATGATTCTGACCGTGGTCATGGCCCGGCAGGATCGGTAATTCGAACCAGAAAACCTTATGTGGTACGTAATGTACACACCGATCCTAATTTCCTACCATGGCGTGAGGCCGCGATTGAACGTGGTTATGCTGCTGTTGCAGCCTTTCCTTTGTTTATAAACGAACAACTGCCAGCCGTCATATTAATGTATGCCGCAGAGGTAGAAGCCTTTGATTCAGAGGAAGTGGAATTACTGGTACATTTTGCCGAAACGCTAAGCTATGGCATAACAAGCATGCGACTTAAGGAGAAAAATAGACGTATCGAAAGCTCGTTACGCGACAGTGAACAGCGTTTCCGCTTTATGTTAGATACTAGCCCAATAGCGGTCAGAATTGCCGTAGATAACGACACTTCGATTGTCTATGCCAATCCAAGTTATAACCAGTTAATGAATACCAATGCGGAACAAGTACTCGGTTCGAACCCGGGTAATTTCTATGCCGACAAGGATGAATATGTTGCTATCGTAAACGAGCTAGAACAAGGATTGACGGTTAAAAACCGCTTAGTAAACTTTTCCACTTCTAAGCAAGGGAATAAATGGACATTATCAACTTATTTACCAATTCAATTTGAAGGTAAAGACGCAGTGTTAGCTTGGTTTTACGATATTACTGATCACAAACAAAAAGAAGATGAACTGCTACTTTCTCAAGAAGAATATGTAAAAGCATTTACTGCTGTACCGGAATCATTATCGATAACCACACTCTATGATGGCGTATTTATCGAAGTCAATGACGCTTGTACTAAATTATTCGGTTACGACCGTGATGAACTGATAGGTCATTCTACGATGGAGCTTGGTGTGTGGATGGATCACAAACATCGACAAGCATTGATCACAGAAATAGAAAACAATGGAAGTGTGCATAATTTTGAGGTTAAACTCAAAATGAAAAATGGTGATATTCGGGACATCATGTTCTCTGGTGAGCCTCTCGAGATCGATAATAAGGCCTGCATACTGTTAGCTGCGCGAGATTATACGGAGAAAAAACAAGCTGAAAAAGAACTGAAACAGCTGCGTAATTATCTTGCCAATATTATTAATTCCATGCCTTCTATCGTTATTGGTGTGGATACTGAGGGTAATGTAACGCAGTGGAATCATGAAGCAGCTAGCGTAACGGGGATTGCTACCGAAGAAGCGCTAGGCAGAGAGCTAGTTGATGTCTTTCCCCGTTTATCATCTGAACTGGATCGGATATCCGACGCCATAAAAACACGGTGTGAACTTACCGATACGCATAAAGCCTATCTTCAAGATGGTAAAATACAATACGAAGACCTTACTATTTATCCTCTAGTTGCTGATGGAATTGAAGGTGCAGTATTACGTATTGATAATGTTACTGAACGTGTTCGTCTTGAAGAAATGATGATTCAATCAGAGAAAATGCTGTCGGTTGGTGGGCTTGCAGCTGGGATGGCCCATGAAATTAACAATCCTTTAGCCGGCATGATGCAAACAGCAACCGTGATGACTGCTCGTCTCACTAATAACTCACTCCCTGCCAATATCGCAGCTGCGAAAACAGCAGCCATAGATTTAAATTCCTTATATGACTATATGAACGATCGAGGAATTTTTAGAATGTTATCTGCTATTAATGAATCTAGCCTGCGTATTGCAGACATTGTCGACAATATGTTGACCTTTGCTCGAAAAAGCGATGTTATTTCGTTACCGTGGAATATGGCAACATTATTAGATAAGTCACTTGCTTTAGCCGAAATCGACTATGATTTAAAAAAACAGTATGATTTTAAATCTATCAATGTCATCAAAGACTATCAAGATGACTTACCTGATATACCCTGTGAAGCAAGCAAAATCCAGCAAGTCTTGTTAAACCTGTTCAGAAATGGCGCACAAGCCATGCAAGCAGCAAATATAAAAAATCCAACGTTTATTATACGTACCCGTTATCAAAACGACGACGAAATGGTTACTATAGAAATTGAAGATAATGGTCCAGGTATGGATGAGGATGTATCTAAACGGATCTTTGAACCCTTTTTCACGACCAAACCAGTCGATATTGGGACAGGTTTAGGTTTAAGCGTGTCCTACTTTATCATCACTGAAAACCATGGAGGCGAAATGACGGTGACGTCTGCGCCAGAGAAAGGCAGCCGTTTTATTATTCGGCTACCCTTGCACCAACCTGAACATTTAAATGAATAATTGGCTAGTAATTAAACCAATCAAGCCGCCAAATACCCCCCCCCAAACAACAAGCCAGCCTAAATGCTCACGTATCATCACTTGGATGATCTCTTTCACCATGATGGGTGTAAGCTCATCAAGACGCGCGTTCACTACATGTTCAATTTGCTGATGAATATCTTCACTCACCGGATTACTGGTTAGTTTTTCACGCACACTGGCCTGAAATGAATCACTATGAGCCATTTCGTTAAGTGATGCTTTCATTCTGATAATGAAAGGCTCTTTAAGCGGAATTAATGCTTCTTGGCCACCAAACATAGATAACATGCTGCCAAATGACGATTCCATAATGGTCGACACCAAACCATCATACGTTGGGCTAAGGTCTGTTTCCTCAATGACCTCATGAAAATCCAGTTGATGATTGGCATCTTCTGTCACCATTTCAGTAAAAAAACGGTCTAAATTTTCCTTACTAAAAAATTGCTCCATCACCAAGTTATGGATGCCCAATTTA
>MAAC01008081.1_pt1 | contig 10572 bp, 8 predicted proteins | sample 1115981 | NCBI WGS metagenome assembly MAAC01 (sample SAMN04961126, study PRJNA320927) | seawater metagenome | isolation source: sample BD02T64 sea water enriched with oil for 64 days | place: USA:Gulf of Mexico | collected 2013-07-27 | reverse complement strand
TTGTTTAGTTTTAGTCGACCCAATGATCGCCGATTTTCATGAATACATCTAATTATTACTATCTCTATGATCTTTATTAATAAGTTGTGGGGATTCATCAGCCCCGGAGCGCCATAGAATTATGAAATTTATGTCGGTTGTTTGTTCGCCAAGTTGAGGCGTAATTCAAGGTTTTTTCTTTTCTATAGTGCACGAAAAAGATCTTCTAATGGCATAAAATGCCACATAGGAACTAAATTAATTAATAGGAAATGTGCTACTTCTATTTATATTGATTTCATTAAAAAGACAAAAAAATGCATCTATAAAATAGATGCATATAAACATGAAACACTAAGGGAAATAACATTACTGTAAAGTAAGAGTGGGCTTTTGAAACTAAGTTCAATTTACTTGTGAAAAATTAAACTTGCCTAAGATCATGGAAGAAATGCAATACTTTAGGTAGATGATTAAGCTAACTCATGCCACACTGCGGTCATTAGCTATTATCGTCAAATTGTTAGGTTGGATTAGTTTTTGTATTGATAACGCCTTAGTCAATTGCAGTTGATTATTAGGCATTTGGCACTTGTTGTATAAACTTACTAAATATACTCTTTCCTTTCTCAATATTCTCATTATATATTTCTAGATATTCATCCGGAGAAATTTCCAAGTCAAGCTCATCGCGAATAGCTAATATTGCATCGGGCATTTGAGCTGAAACTTCAAAAAACTTATTCATACATTTTTGAGCATACTCTAGGTGCTCTTTATTCTGAACCTCCCACAGTGCATCTATTTCTTGATCATACTTTGTTATTTGTTCATTTTCATAATCTACTGCTCTATTAATAGTATCCCAAAGGCCCTGTTCACTATTACCTTGTAGATTCAAGTTTTTCATTATAGATATATAGCGTTCAACTTCAGCATTGGATTTATCGCGGTTTTTCTCATTAATCGCAATTAAGTTTTTTCTTTGAATTAATGGGCTTCTCCCCAACATTAAGCTAAGCGTAGCTTCTCCGATGGAGCTCATTATCGTGGTTACAGCTTTTACCGTTTCACCAGAGTCTACTCTTTGCACTTTTGCAATTTTTCCAGCTTCCGACGAAAAACTTGCCGTTATTATTTCATGATCAATATTCAGGTCTCCGAAGCTAGCCACTATATTTTGAGCTTTAGTAATGGCTTCGGCGGCTTCCATATAAACTTCCTTCTTTATCAATTTCTCTCTTTCAAATAGCTGCAATTTTTATTTGATTATTACTTTTTATTTCTTCTAAAACTTCAGCATAACCGGCTTTAACAGATTCAATTTTTTCAGTAATCTTTTCTATATCTTCTTGAGTGGCTAAGTTCTTTCCTTTTTGAGATAAATACCCAGGCAAAAAGAACTTAACTAGAAAAAATACGACTACTCCAGCGATTACCGCTTCAAAACCATATCGAAGTAGAAAGTTCAAAACAGGTTCAAATTGTTCAAATTGTTCAAATTTCATTGAATTACCTTATTTTTATAACGGTATATTATGAATTATTATCAGCTATATTTGTTTCATAATTTTATGTGTTTATTATTAATATCCCATAACTTCAATAAATTAGAAACTACTGATGCCAACTATTTATCCAAAAAAGGATATTTCTAAGCCGACTCTACAATATGACAAATGATGTATTAGAAAATATATGGAAATAAATCTTAGGTTAATGTCAGGAAAGCCATCGACTTGACTTTAAGGTGAATTTTGAAAATTTTAATAATCAAAATTTTAATAATCAAAATTTTATTTTAACGATTGCTAAGGACAAAAGTGCCACACTGCAGTCATTAACGAGGCCAAATTACAGGGTTGTTTTTTAGTCGCTTTGTGCCAAAAGCGGAAGTGTTGGTTTGCTGAATTTAGGGAAAACTTAAAATTGTTAACGCTCCCCTAATCAATTACCTTACAAAGATAATTTATAAGCAATACCTACTTTTCGAGCAACTCTTGAAATTCTAGAATCGAAGTTACGGGTAAATTAAAACCAGAAGGTGGCACATTACAATCATGGATTGTATTACCGCTTTCGCTCAGGCAAGATTGTGTAATTCATTTGATATTTCATTTGAACCATACCAAATCGCTGAATACATTTTTGTTTTTTTGTTTTCAGATATTGCACAAATATGGTTTTAAAATCAACCGCTTGGAAACCTCTTAATTCCCCGTACTTGATATCAAGAAAATAAACAAGCCAAGGCAGTAAATGCTAATACCACTGTAACCCTCCTGGCTCCCATAAATTCAGAATCGCTTTTTTATAGCGTTAGTATTTACATTAATTGTAATGTAAAAAATAATGAAGAATAACCTGAACATTATCCAAATAATGTTCAGGTTAAATCTTAAAATGGGGATACCAACAACATTTATTATTCAGTGTGCAATTCGTTTTTTTTATATTTATAGACTATAAATTAAACTTGTTACTCGATTTTTAATATGGCGAAGAAAATCGGCCCAAAGTAACTATTTAAATAAGAAATGGATAGAGGACAAATCATGAAGGTGATAAATACAAGTGCTTTGCTGTTAACGTTAATAGTATCTGCATCATTCATTCCCTGTCAGGCTGAAATTTTGGCGATGTCGAATTACGAATCTAAACCTGACAACTCGTTGAAAGATCTCAAAATGCCTTTTGGTAAAAAAGCGAGGAAAGAAGGGCTTGCCATATTTGATATCGACCCAGAGTCAGCAACATTTGGCGATATTCTGCTCGATATTCCCTTGCCTGCAGATTTAGTGGCTCATCATACTTTCTGGAATAGAGATCATACAAAAATATATTTAACCGCGCTTGGCAAGCCCGAGTTGCGTGTAATTGATATGACTAAACACCCCTATCGCGTTAAAGTTATCAGCATACCTGAATGTACTGTTGGTGAAGACGTGGTATTTTCAGAAGATAATAAAAAATGGTATTTAACCTGTATGGGCTCAAATAAAATCATGGTCGGTAATGCCGTCAATGATACTTTGACCCAAAGCATCGACTCTCCTGTTAAATACCCACATGGTATTACCATTAACGAAAGCATAGACCGAATATTGGTCACCAGCACCGTACGGGCGACTGATTTTGGCGACCCCGGTAGCACCATTGGTATAATGGAAGCCAGCACCATGAAAAACCTTGGTTCGATAAGCGTGACCGATAAGCCTGCACCAAATAATATCGCCCCTGTTGAAGTTATTTTTGTGCCAAAATCCAACCCTCCTGTGGCGTGGGTAACAAACATGAATGATGCCAGTTTGTGGTCACTGACTTGGGATTCAAAAACCAAGCAGTTCAAAGCCGCACATGGCTTCGATTTGTCAACTGAAGAAGCTGCAGTCCCACTCGAGATATACTTTGATAGCGAGGGAGAAGAAATGCATGTAACCACCTCATTGCCAGGTAAAATGCACTTTTTCAAACTGAACAAAAGTAAAAATAAAGCCACACTGGAAAAAACTATTGATACCGCAGGAGGCGCGCATCATATCGCTTACACTAATGATGGAAAATACGCTTTTGTCCAAAATTCCTTTATTAACTTGCCTAAAATGAACGATGGTTCAATCTCAGTGGTAGATTTAGCCACTAGAGAAGTGATTAAAGAGTGGAATACATTAAAAGACAGTGGTTTTAATCCAAACTGCATTGTTTTGCTTAGCGAATGGAATGACCCTAGAGGGCATTAACTACTTTCATGTTTTATAACCAGCTCTTCTGCTTATTTAACTTTGTTAGGTAAACAGAAGAGTTATTTCAACAACAAGAAAACTCGATATGATTCAACTTACATTGCATTTCAAGCTATTGCTAATCATGCTTTCATTGGCACTGTTAACAACGCCTTTGTCTGTGACTAGCCACGAAAAAGAGTCTACCGAAAAAATATTTAACGTCGAGATAAAGCAACAAAAAGTTGTCAGCGAGTTAAAAATACTTCGAATCTCCCAAGAGGATAACGTCTATATTGTTTGGCAAAGTGACGAAGCAGCAAAACTACATTTACATGGTTACGACATTGAATTTGATGTATCCGCCAATGAAGCTAAAACACTGAATTTTATCGCTACCGCCACTGGTCGGTTTGCCGTTACCAACCATGGTTTTAGTAATAAAAACGGACACGGCCACGAAGCGCTGCTTTATATTGAAGTTTACCCCAATTAAAACAAATTCAAGGTTAAATACGACTTATAAAACAGGCCCCGTGGTACCCCCTCTTGCTGTTAGGCTTTATTTATTATTAATATTCACTGCGTTATTGGGTTTTTCAGATGCACTTCTGGCTCATGGTTTTGGTGAACGATACGATCTCCCTGTGCCACTAAACCTATACTTACTGGGTGCCGCTTTAACTGTATTATTTTCATTTGTGATTATCGCTATTTTTATCAAAGGTGAACGTTTGGCATATAACTATCCTTCTGTGGGCATTATTAGCCGTCCTAATTTTGTCTATTGGGTGGCGTTTGGCTTCATTCAACTATTAAAGTTATTTGCCATTGGCATGTTAATACTCATTATCGTTAGCGGGTTTTATGGGCAACAAAATCCATTTGAAAACATCGCCCCGACCGCTGTTTGGGTGATCTGGTGGGTAGGATTCTCCTATGTTGCCGGATTATTAGGAAACTTATGGGCAGCAATCAATCCTTGGTCTAGTTTATTTGATTGGGCGGAAAAATCATGGTCAAAGATCTCTAGTTCAAAACAGTTTGGCTTGCAGTTATCTTGGCCTGACAAACTCGAAAGTTGGCCAGCGGTGATATTGTTTAGTTGGTTCATCTGGGCTGAATTAGTGTGGTCAAAAAGCGATTCTCCCATCGACCTTGCTCAGATCATACTCATCTACAGTGGTATTACTTGGCTAGGTATGTGGCTTTATGGTCGTCATCAATGGCTCAAAAAAGCGGAAGTATTTTCGATACTGTTTAGTTTTCTAGCGCGATTTTCACCAACAGAATTTCGAGTTGACGGTTCACCTGATCACCAATGCGAAGCCATGAGGCTTGATAAAAACAATCAATGTATAAATCAATTACGTTGCTTTGAAAACGCACCCGCTAGCCATCGCCACTGGAATTTACGCCCATGGGCGGTAGGATTACTTACCGATAAATCACTATCACTCTCGTTGAGCATCTTTGTATTGTTCATGCTTGCCAGCGTTACCTTTGATGGCTTGTTGGCAACACCACTATGGGCTGACTTAGCAAAAACAATGGTTTATTCTGAAAGTTTACGCCCGATCATCGTTTTTTTGCAAGACTATACCGGTCACGCAATTGCTGCGGTTACCACCATCGCCTTAATCGCATTTTTGTTAATTTTTGTTGGAATTTATATCGTATTTAATGCGCTAATGTGGCTGATTCTTCCTAAAGAGCAACGTGATAAGACAAGTATTTTATTACTCGCCAGAACATTTGTTTTAAGTTTGATCCCTATCGCTCTAGCTTATCACCTAGCCCATTACATGTCGTACTTAGCCATTGTAGGTCAATACATTATTCCACTGATATCGGATCCAATGGGACTCGGATGGGATCTTTTTGGCACGAGTTTATACCAAATTGATATTAGCGTGATAAACGCGCGATTCGTTTGGTATACATCGGTAGTCGCAATCGTCTTTGGTCATATCATTGCGGTTTGGTTGGCCCACGTTATGGCGCTACGTACATTTCTCAATAATCGTGCTGTACTATTAAGCCAAATACCAATGTTGATATTAATGGTGAGTTATACGATATTAAGCTTGTGGATTATGGCGCAACCTATTGTCGAGCTATGATCTATCCTTACTATTAATTGCACAAGATAGAAATTAGACATAAAAATGGGAGATATAAAATCATCTCTGAATTTTGTTAGTAATAGGATTAAAAATTTATAGGGCGATTATTGTATTTGACAGTATTATCCATATAGTTACCACGTATAATTAGTGGTTATATCTATACCAAGCCGATGACTTGTAATCATATGGTTTGATACTTTATCTGTTGATATAGATAAGTACATAAGATTTTGATTTAAATGAAATATTATCAGTTTATATAAGATTAGAATTAACATTAAACGAGATATATAAAAGCAAAAATGCATACGAAGGGAGTAAGTATCATTTGTTACCATAAAACCTATGGTATGTGCCCCTGTAGTTAGAATTAGCATTAATATTGCCACTTAAATATCATCAGGATTCACGATCATAAGGGCAAGTTTGAGCACTTTTCTGCCATTAGCAATGGTAAGTTTTGGCGCATTTTTTAGTCAGAATGATACGAAAAGGGACATTTCAGACTCTTGATAAAGAGACAGGTTAGCGGAAGTGAGTAGTAATTAAGTTTAACTTCCCCTGTCAGCTTCGATATTATATTTACTAATTCCAGATAAAACTGAAAAAAACTATATTGATGAAATTTTAGTCACCTTAGTTTGGTCTATCTCCTATCGATATTAATTTTTTTGGAATTTACCATGAAATATTTAGTATTAGGCAAACGTCAACTTCCTATCATCAAACTATTAATTTTTTTTCTACTCCTTTTTGTATTTATCCCTATCAGCTATTCTTCAGATGTGTCCACCAGCTTTGAGACCACCAATACAAGTGGTTCATTCACATTAGGAACTTCGCCGAAAACGGTTACTTTTACCGATGGAGAGGCAAAATTCGCGGGGATTGCTTCGTTGTATCACTCTGGTTCACAGGCTTTTATGGCGCAAAACAATACCGCTATCATAACCTTTGAAACTCCTGCAGCAATAATTAATGTTTTCTTAAAAGCACAATCGGGAGCGGTAGGAGCAACCGTTAGCATTTATGACATCAATAACATTTTAGTTGATAGTTATAGCGCAACGACCTCGTGGCAAGAAATAGACCTAGTATCAACTGAAGGAATATCTCGCATAGAATTAATTAATACAACATCAAGTTTTGCGGTGTTCGATGATTTTAGTTTTACCGCATTGACTGAAACACCTCCTTCGGTTGACCCTATAGAATTAGACGATCCCATTGGCATACCTATTTTTAGCGGCGGCCTAAAATTAAAACTAGAAGTACTCTCAGAAGGTTTAACTGCTCCGCTATGGGGAGTTTCAGCACCTACTATTTCTGACGATATGTATGTCATTGATCAAGTCGGTAGTATTTGGTCTGTTGAATTATCTTCTGGTAATAAAGAGCTTATAGTTGATTTATCACAATTACTTGTTGCTATTGGGATCCCAGAATTCGGTGGCTTTGATGAACGGGGCTTATTAGGTATTGCTTTTCATCCTCAATTTGCTGATAACCATAAACTTTATACTTACAGCTCCCAACCGGTAAGTGATGTTGCTGACTTTTCGACTATGCCTGATGGTGTTATCGCTGACCATCAGGGGGTATTAACTGAATGGCTTGCTACTATCGACGGGACAATTATTTTTGATGAAAATTCGGCAAGAGAAATATTGAGGGTTGATGAACCACAATTTAACCATAATGGTGGGGCTATCGCTTTCGATCTTAATAACTTGCTTTATGTTGCCATAGGTGACGGCGGTGGGGCTGATGATGTTGATGGTCAAAGCTTTATTGATGGTGTGATGGTTGGGCATGGTGAACTGGGGAATGGTCAAAATAAAGATAATATTTTAGGAACAATTATTCGTATCGATCCTCTAGGAAACAATAGCAGCAATGGTCGTTATGGTATTCCTGATTCAAATCCTTTTATAGATATGAATGGCCTAGATGAAATTTACGCTTATGGTTTACGTAATCCATATCGACTCTCATTTGATAGTCAAACCGGCGTTTTATATGCCGCAGATGTTGGACAAAACGACATTGAAGAAATAAACATTATTACTTCAGGAGGAAATTATGGCTGGAATATTCGAGAGGGTAGTTTTGGCTTTTTTGCTAATGGGAATAATGATGGTTATGTTTTTGAACAAATGAATAGCTCGGATACCATAGATCCAATTGTTGAATATGATCACGATGAGGGTATTGCCATTATTGGTGGTTTTGTTTATCGAGGAATGACTTACAGTGATATGCAAGGCAATTATGTTTTTGGGGATTACAATGGTCGATTGTTTTACATAAACAATGAAGGCACGATATCAGAGTTTCAAAATGTTGATGAAATGGACATTGGCGCTATTCTCGGTTTTGCACAAGATAGCGAAGGTGAATTATATGTATTAGCCAATGCCGATGGAATTCCTTCGGGTACAAGTGGCACCGTTTACCAAATAACTTTGCTACCGAACCAAACCCCAACAGCCAATGCAGGTGAAGATCAAACGGTTAACGAAGGAACTCAAGTCACTTTAAATGCATCGCTTAGTGCAGATCCTGATGGTGATACCCTTAAATTTGAATGGACTCAAAGCGCAGGGACTTCAGTAACGTTAAGTGACAACTCAAGTGCTACACCTAACTTCATGGCCCCTAGCGTAAATTCAAGCACTATACTAACTTTTACCGTTACCGTTAATGATGGTCATTTATTTGCGACTAGTGAGGTGAATATTACCGTGAACGATATACCTGCCCCACCACCAATGAATGAATCAGGTGGTGGCGGAGGTGCATTGCTCTACATACTTTTTATTTTATTAACCCTTGTTATTTACAAACAATACAGGCTCAAATTTTATGTTTAGCAATTAGATATATAGATGGAAAAGGGTACAAAAATTAAATCGTATCAACAGTGACCAAAAAACTCCTACAAAATTTACCGTTGCTAATGACTCCTCTGTGGCAGCCACTGCCCTTAGAATAGTCCAGTGCATGCACTTTGAGTTTAACTTTAGAAACTCAATATTTAAAAAATACCCTAACGGCTTTTCAGTGCGCAATAAAATCATCAACAAAGATTCAATACTTTTTCTAATGTTTGATCGTTGATAGTGTGAAATAAAGCATAAATTTATATATTATGGTTTTATCAGATTAATCAATATCCTAATATTATGAAAAGACGTAATATGTCGTTATTATCTAATCACTACAGATAATACTATTTAGACACACTAAAAAGGAAAAATTTAAATGAGAACGTTGTTGTGCCTATTTGTTTCTTTGTTAATGTCAGGCTGTGCAATTCCAATAAGTAAGCCGCCTATCTCTAAGGAAACTCTGAATGAAACAGGTATTTTTGTCTTTTCTACAGAGTCTGTTCAATCTTGTTTAGCTCATGGTATAGACTTGAGGATAAGAAGTGATGATAGAAACGAACAGGTAGGTTTCTTTCTTATGACGAATCCAATGGTACAAAAAGATTATGAAGCAACTAGAGGGTTATTACTGGCAATTCAGCTACCAGTAGGTAGGTACAGCTTCACGTACTCACAAACAAACACTTTTGTTTCAGTTAATTATGATGAGCCATTTGAGTCAGCTGAAATTGAAAAAGGAAAAGTGAAATATCTAGGAGAAATTGAAGTAGATGGCTGCTTAAGTATTACTTCCTCTTCAGTTGAAGATCAGTATATTCGAGATGTAGAACTCTTTACTAAACGTCACCCTGAATTTTCTCAAGCTGAAGTTACGAAAGACCTTCTTAAAAAGAAGATAAAATAGTCCATAACAAAATATCAGGGGTTAAAGAAAAAACACATAAGTTGGTTGATTTTTTCTCAACATTTAAGCTACCAATTTTCACTCTTAGCGAGGCTGTTACCGATAAAAAAGCTAACCTAAATAGCCAATATTAAAATAGTGCTTACTGTCTCGAATGTGGCAAAAGTGACGGTTAACCCTACCTCAGTTGGAAGCACATAACGCCATAGGTTGTATAGCAACTTGGTACCTTGAGTTCAAGCTGATTTCTGCCGTTGACACGTACAAAAAAGCCTCAATTGAGGCTTTAATGGAAACTATATCAATCAGGTTTGACGTTTTCTTTGAGCTAATACAACAAACTTACAATTTAATTCTTCACTGGAAGTTCTTCTATACTAATTATTTATAGGAAGTGTCAATAGTTCAGTATTTAAGTGATTAGCCTTAGAAGATAAAATAACAATTTCTAAAAATTCATTTAAGCTAAATTTATCAATACTAATAATCTCGAAACCATACTTCATTATAATTTCTTTAATTAAATGAACTTCAACGACGGCCTTCACACGAATACTTATACAAAGCTCATTAATAATATTGCCATGTTCATCAAACTTATCTCTTTGCTTCTTTATTATGAAGATACCCTTTGTACCTTCCTTTTGAATAATATCTGTGTCTGGAATATCTTCTTCAATCAAACTATTGAAAACCGAATGATTATTTTTTTCAAATTCAGAGCATAAGTCACATAATCTTTCTTGATCATTGAGCTCAGATAATCGAGTAAGTAGTGCATGTTTATCGGTTATTTTTTTTAAAAACGCCATAGCATTTTTGTAAAAATTAACGTTATTAACTTTCCAATCACTACAGATAACTTGAATTTGTTCCGAAGTTAACGAGTCCTTTTGAGTCTTAACTTTCTGTTTAAACCAGTTTCTCATGAAAGTTGCGATTGAGTC
>MAAC01013269.1_pt1 | contig 10582 bp, 7 predicted proteins | sample 1115981 | NCBI WGS metagenome assembly MAAC01 (sample SAMN04961126, study PRJNA320927) | seawater metagenome | isolation source: sample BD02T64 sea water enriched with oil for 64 days | place: USA:Gulf of Mexico | collected 2013-07-27 | reverse complement strand
GCGATCACTTCGTCGATGCCGCCAACCATGTAGAAGGCGCCTTCGGGCAGGTGATCGTACTCGCCAGCCACAACAGCTTTGAACGATTTGATGGTATCTTCGAGCGGAACCTGTTTACCGTCAGCGCCGGTAAAGATTTTCGCAACATCGAAAGGCTGCGACAGGAAGCGCTGGATCTTACGCGCACGGGCCACGGTGAGTTTGTCTTCTTCCGACAGCTCGTCCATGCCCAGAATGGCGATGATATCCTGAAGCGATTTGTAACGCTGCAGGATTTCCTGCACGTCGTTCGCAACTTTATAGTGATCATCACCGATGACGGACGGATCCATCAGACGCGATGTGGAATCCAGCGGGTCAACCGCAGGGTAGATGCCCAGCTCGGAGATCGCACGGTTCAGAACCGTGGTCGCATCCAGGTGCGCAAATGATGTCGCAGGTGCAGGGTCGGTAAGGTCATCCGCAGGCACGTAGATCGCCTGAACCGAAGTGATCGAACCCACTTTGGTGGATGTAATCCGTTCCTGCAGCGCACCCATGTCGGTGGCCAGTGTCGGCTGGTAGCCCACAGCGGAAGGAATACGACCCAGCAGCGCCGAAACCTCAGAACCAGCCTGAGTGAAGCGGAAGATGTTGTCGACGAAGAACAGCACGTCAGCACCCATCTCGTCGCGGAACTGCTCGGCCAGGGTCAGACCAGACAGCGCCACACGCATACGCGCACCGGGAGGTTCATTCATCTGACCGTAGACCAGAGCAATTTTGGATTTTTCCAGGTCATCAGGAACGATAACACCGGATTCAATCATCTCATGGTAAAGGTCGTTGCCTTCACGGGTCCGCTCACCAACACCGGCAAATACAGACACACCGGAGTGTACCTTTGCGATGTTGTTGATCAGTTCCATGATCAGAACGGTTTTGCCAACACCGGCACCACCGAACAGACCAATTTTACCACCTTTGGAATAAGGCGCCAGCAGATCGATCACTTTGATGCCTGTCACCAGGATCTCGGTTTCGGTCGACTGTTCAGTCATTTCAGGTGCAGGCTGGTGGATGGCGCGACGGTCCGTGGTCGCAACCGGACCCTTTTCGTCAACCGGATCGCCGATCACGTTCAGAATACGACCCAGGGTACCGGTGCCAACAGGCATGGTAATGGGTGATTCCAGATCGGACACTTCTGCGCCACGGACCAGACCTTCGGTCGCGCCCATCGCGATGGTACGAACGGTGCCTTCGCCGAGGTGCTGCGCAACCTCGAGAACCAGACGTTCCCCATTGTTTGTCGTTTCAAGAGCGTTCAGGATCTGGGGCAGTTCGTCCCCGAACTGAACGTCCACAACGGCGCCGATGATCTGGATCACCTTGCCTTTTGCGTTTGCCATGTTCTTTCTCCGTCTCTTAGAGCGCTTCAGCGCCTGAGATAATTTCAATCAGCTCGTTGGTGATCACAGCCTGACGCGAGCGGTTGAACTCGATGGTCAGCTTGTCGATCATTTCGCCGGCGTTGCGGGTTGCGTTGTCCATTGCGGACATGCGCGCACCCTGCTCCGAAGCAGCGTTTTCGAGCAGTGCAGTAAAGATTTGCGTCGCGACACCGCGCGGCAGCAGGTCAGCCAGGATGGCTTCTTCGCTGGGCTCATAGTCATAAAGCGCGGTCGCAGCAGTTTCGTCAGCCTCAATTGAGGCCGGGATCACCTGCAGCGCAGTCGGGGTTTGTTCCATCACGCTTTTAAAGCGCGAAAAGAACAGCGTCGCCACGTCAAATTCTGCCGCATCAAAACGGGACAGAAGGTCATCGGCGATGGCCGTGGCATTGCCATACCCCACCCGTTTCACCTCGGTCAGATCAACATGGTCAATCATCAGATCGCGGTAGTCGCGTTTCAGCTGTTCCCGGCCTTTTTTACCCACGGTCAGAATTTTGACCGTTTTGCCAGCGGCGAGAAGCTCCTGGATGCGCAGACGCGCCAGGCGCACAATCGTGCTGTTAAAGCCGCCACAAAGCCCCCGTTCAGAGGTCATCACCACCAGAAGATGGGTCTGATCGCTGCCGGTGCCGGCCAGAAGCCGGGGTGCAGTGGCTGAGCCGCTGACAGAGGCCGCCAACCCACCCAGAACGGCGTTAAACCGTTCTGCGTAGGGGCGTGCTGCCACAGCTGCATCCTGGGCGCGGCGCAGTTTTGCTGCCGCGACCATCTGCATGGCCTTGGTGATCTTGCGCGTTGATTTAACGCTCTCGATCCGGTTCTTAAGATCCTTAAGGCTTGGCATAGTCCAGTCCTTTCAGGGCTTATACGAAGTCAGCTGCGAATTCGTCGAGCGCTGCTTTGATACGGTCGGCGGCGGGGCCTTTGATCTTGGGATCGTCTTTGGTGATCCACGCAAGCAGCTCCGCATGTTTGCCACGCAGATGCGCCAGCAGACCAGCTTCAAAACGGCCAACAGCTTTGACGTCGATCTTGTCAAGGTACCCGGAGGTGCCGGAGAAGATGACGCAAACGATCTCAGCATTGGTCAGCGGCGAATACTGTGGCTGTTTCATCAGCTCGGTCAGACGGGCACCACGGTTCAGCAGCTGCTGAGTTGCGGCGTCCAGGTCGGAACCAAACTGCGCAAAGGCAGCCATTTCGCGATACTGAGCCAGTTCCAGTTTCACCGGACCAGCAACCGATTTCATCGAGTTGGTCTGAGCAGAAGAACCAACACGTGATACCGACAGACCGGTGTTCACCGCAGGACGGATGCCCTGGTAGAACAGTTCGGTTTCGAGGAAGATCTGACCATCGGTGATCGAAATCACGTTGGTTGGGATAAACGCCGAAACGTCGCCACCCTGAGTTTCAATGATCGGCAGAGCCGTCAGCGAACCCGCGCCAAAATCTTCGTTCAATTTCGAGGAACGTTCCAGCAGACGAGAGTGCAGGTAGAACACATCGCCGGGATAGGCTTCGCGGCCTGGTGGGCGACGCAGAAGCAGCGACATCTGACGGTAGGACACAGCTTGTTTGGAGAGATCATCATAGATGATCAGAGCGTGTTTGCCGTTGTCACGGAAATATTCACCCATCGCAGTCGCGGAGTAAGGCGCGAGGAACTGCATTGGTGCAGGATCAGAAGCGGTCGCAGCCACAACGATGGAATATTCCATCGCGCCGGTTTCTTCCAGTTTCTTCACCAGCTGTGCAACGGTCGAACGTTTCTGACCGATCGCAACATAGATGCAATACAGCTTTTTGGACTCATCGTCGCCAGCGGCCTCATTGTAGGACTTCTGGTTCAGAATGGTGTCGAGCGCGATTGCGGTCTTGCCGGTCTGACGGTCGCCAATGATCAACTCGCGCTGGCCACGGCCAACGGGGATCATCGCATCCACAGATTTCAGGCCGGTTGCCATCGGCTCATGCACCGATTTCCGCGGGATGATGCCTGGCGCTTTGGCGTCGGCAACGCGGCGTTCTTTGGCGTTGATCGGACCTTTGCCGTCGATCGGGTTGCCCAGACCGTCAACTACGCGACCCAGAAGCTCGGGGCCCGAGGGCACGTCCACGATCGAGTTGGTGCGTTTGACAACGTCACCTTCTTTGATGTCGCGGTCCGACCCGAAAATAACGATACCGACGTTATCTTGCTCAAGGTTCAGCGCCATGCCCCGGATCCCACCAGGGAATTCGACCATTTCGCCAGCCTGAACATTGTCGAGACCGTGCACACGCGCGATACCATCGCCAACGCTGAGCACGCGCCCAACTTCAGCAACTTCAGCCTCCTGGCCAAAGTTTTTGATCTGCTCCTTTAGGATGGCAGATATTTCCGCTGCTTGGATTCCCATTATCCGACCTCTTTCATTGCATTCTGGAGGTTGTTGAGTTTGCTGGCGATCGAAGTGTCGATCATTCGCGAACCCACCTTAACGATAAGACCACCGATGAGAGAGTCATCGACGGCCACATTGATGATTACGTCTTTGCCGATTTGAGCCTTGAGCGTTTTGGCCAGCTTGTCCTGCTGGGCCTTGGTCATGGCTTTGGCGGAGGTCACTTCAGCAGTGACTTCGCCTTTTTCCTCAGCAATCAGGTCGCGCAGCTCAGCATTCAGCTGGGGCAGCACGAACAGACGACGTTTCCGGGCCATCAGGCCCAGGGTGTTCGCCACAATGGGCGACAATTTCATTTTGGCAGCAATGGCAGCAACCGACCGTTCCTGATCTTCGCGCGTATACACGGGCGACGCGATCAGGTCGCGGAATTCTGCGCTGTCATTCAGAGCACTTTCAAGCGCGACAATGTCGCTCTCAATGGCTTTGACGGACTTGCCTTCAACTGCCAGCTCAAAGATGGCTTTGGCATAGCGTGCGGCAATGCCGCTGGAGATCGAAGCTGGTTCGGACACATCCACCCTTCCGATGTCGTGGCCCTGTGCCGCGTTATGCAGGCGTCGGGCAGCGTGAGAAACCTGCAAAAGCAAGCATCAAAAATCAGCGTGGATGTAACAGAGGATCTGTAACCTAGCAACAGGAATGACTGGATTTAGCGCCAACATTGGTACAATGTGGATAAGTTTGCATGCCGATGTATACACTTCCAGCAACGGAAACCGACCCCAAAGGATAAAAACCCCTTATCTATAAGGGTATCGGCCCGGCGCCGCTTCCGGGTCAGCCATATTGCCCAATCCCGTATTTCCCGCAAGATCCGCGCCCGTGTTCAAAATGATACACAATCGGCTGCCTGAAAACGCCCGCGGGATTCGCCTTCGCCGTAGCGTTGGCTCCAGCTGGCAAAATTTCGCCTGCGGACTTCAGACCGGTTTGGCTTCCGGACGTGCGCCGGCGCCCTCCAGCACCCGCAACGGCCGCCGTATCGCCTCTGGCAGACCGGACCCGGTGGGGGCGTAGATCTGTTTGGACACTTCGACCAGAATCACCCCGCCCGCCAGATAAGAAGAGATCCGCCGACCCACCCGTTCGGCCACGTGACCGGTGCGCAGCCAGAACTTTTTCTGTGACGGCGGCTGAAACAGCGCCGCCCGGTGTCGCTCGGGCACAAAAGAATGTTTTTTGAGCTGATTTTCCAGCTGGCCCAGGCTGTAGGGCCGGCCAAATCCGAACGGGGTGCTGTCGCCGCGCGCCCAGAGCCCGGCACGGTTGGGCACCACAAACAGCGCCCGTCCGCCCGGCCCCAGCACCCGCCAGCATTCCTCCAGCAGCGCCGAGGGATTCTCCGACGTGTCCAGCCCGTGCATCACCACCAGCTTGTCCACATGACCGGTCTGCAACGGCCAGAGCGTTTCTTCGCAGAGCACCGAGATGTTCTTGCCCCCTGCAGGCCAGTGCATCACCCCCTGCTGCCCCGGCATCAGGCCGATCACGCGGCGCGCCTGGCCCAGATAGGGGCGCAGCAGCGGCACGGCAAAACCAAAACCGGCAACGGTCTGACCAGAGGCTTCGGGCCAGAACCGCAACACCTGGTCACGCACAGCGCGTTGCGCCGCCCGGCCCAGGTCGGTGCGGTAATAAAAATTACGCAGGTCTACGACGTCGAGATGCATTGCAAACAGGTCTCAAAAAGGCAATCGTTAGGACAACCATACCGAAGGAAGCGCGAAACGCCATGCCCCTTGAGATCGTTACCGTCGCCACGTTGCAGGACAATTACAATTTCCTGATCCACGATTCTGACTCAGGCCAGACCGTCTGTATCGATTGCGGCGACCCGGAGCCGATCCTGGCAGCGCTGAAGGCACGGGACTGGGCGCTGAATGAAGTCTGGCTGACCCATCATCACTGGGACCATGCGGATACTGCGCCGGCGCTCTGCGCTGCCACCGGTGCGTTGCTGAAAGGCGCCGCCCAGGATTCCCACCGGCTGCCCGCACTCGACCATATGGCGGTGCCGGGAGAAGATTTCGAATTCGCCGGCCACAGGGTGCAGGTGCTGGACGCGGTCGGGCACACCTCGGCCCATATCGCCTATTATATCGAAGCGGCCCCGGCGCTGTTTTCTGCCGACAGTCTGATGGTGCTGGGCTGTGGCCGCCTGTTTGAAGGCAACCCGGCGCAGATGTTTGACACCTTGCTGCGCTTTGCCGCCCTGCCCGCTGAGACCCTTGTCTGTGCCGGCCATGAATACACCGCCAACAACGGAAAATTCGCACTGACCGTTGACCCGGAGAATTCCGCGCTTATCTCTCGGTGTGAACAGGTTGCGGCGCTGCGGGAAAAAAGCCTGCCGACGGTGCCGTCACTGTTGTCAGAAGAACTGGCAACCAACCCCTTTCTGCGCTGTGACAGCGCCGCCATCCGCCGCCAGATAAACATGGCTGACGCCTCCGATCTTGAGGTCTTCACTGAAATCCGCGCCCGCAAAGACCGGTTCTGACACAATTAACACAATCTCTCGCCAATAAGATGAGAGAAATTCCGAAAAACAGCTTGAAGCCAGGCGAATTCAAGCAAACTTTAATAGTATGAGGCCACGGTTGACACCGGCCATGAGACCGCTGCCGACCCAGATCAAGGAGCACTCCCGACGTGCCGTCATTTTCGAACACCCTCGAACAAGCAATCCACGCGGCGTTGGCGCTGGCCAATGCGCGCCGTCACGAACTCGCAACGCTGGAGCATCTGCTGCTGGCGCTGCTCGACGAGCCTGATGCCGCCAAGGTGATGAAGGCCTGTTCCGTCGACATGGAAGATCTGCGCAACGTTCTGGTGGTTTTCATCGACGATGAACTCTCCAGCCTGGAAACCAGCATTGAAGGCTCCGAAGCGGTGCCGACCGCCGCGTTCCAGCGGGTGATTCAGCGCGCCGCCATTCATGTGCAGTCTTCGGGCCGCACTGAGGTCACCGGCGCCAATGTGCTGGTCGCCATCTTTGCTGAACGCGAATCCAATGCGGCGTTTTTCCTGCAGGAACAGGATATGACCCGCTATGACGCGGTGAATTACATCGCCCACGGAGTCGCCAAAGATCCCAGTTTTGGTGAAAACCGCCCGATCCAGGGCGCTGAAATCGAAGACGAATTCAACACCGAAGAGGCCACACCTGCCAGTGGTGGAGCCGAAAAAGAATCGGCGCTGGCCAAATATTGCATCGATCTGAACGCCAAGGCGCGCGAGGGCGAAGTGGACCCTCTTATCGGCCGTATCCATGAGGTTGAACGCTGCATTCAGGTGCTGTGCCGCCGGCGCAAGAACAACCCGCTGCTGGTGGGCGACCCCGGCGTCGGCAAAACGGCCATCGCAGAAGGGCTGGCGCGCAAAATCGTCCAGGGCGAAACCCCGAAAGTGCTGGCCGGTTCCACCATCTATTCGCTGGACCTTGGCGCGCTGCTGGCGGGCACCCGCTACCGTGGCGATTTTGAGGAACGTCTGAAAGCGGTGGTCAGCGAGCTGGAAGCGCATCCGGACGCGGTGTTGTTCATCGATGAAATCCACACTGTGATCGGCGCCGGCGCGACGTCCGGCGGCGCGATGGACGCCTCCAACTTGCTGAAACCAGCACTGCAGGGCGGCAAGCTGCGCTGCATGGGGTCCACCACGTATAAAGAGTTCCGCCAGCATTTTGAAAAGGACCGCGCCCTGGCGCGCCGGTTCCAGAAAATCGACGTGAATGAACCCTCGGTGGACGATACCATTAAGATCCTGAAGGGGATCAAAACCTATTTCGAGGACCATCACGACATCAAATACACCACCGATGCGATCAAGTCGGCGGTGGAACTCTCGGCGCGTTATATCCATGACCGCAAACTGCCCGACAAGGCGATTGACGTGATTGATGAGGCGGGCGCCGCCCAGCACCTGGTGGCCGAGAGCAAACGGCGCAAAACCATCGGCATCAAAGAGATCGAAGCCGTGGTCGCCAAGATCGCCCGCATCCCGCCAAAATCCGTATCCAAGGATGATGCGGAAATCCTGAAAGACATGGAAAAGACCCTGAAACGGGTGGTGTTCGGTCAGGATCCGGCGATTGAAGCACTGTCTTCCGCGATCAAACTGGCGCGTGCCGGGCTGCGTGAACCGGAAAAACCCATCGGCAACTACCTGTTTGCGGGCCCCACCGGTGTCGGCAAAACCGAAGTGGCCAATCAGCTCGCCGATACGCTTGGCGTGGAGCTGCTGCGCTTTGACATGTCTGAATATATGGAGAAACACGCGATCAGCCGGCTGATCGGGGCCCCTCCCGGCTATGTGGGGTTTGACCAGGGCGGCATGCTGACCGACAAGGTCGACCAGCATCCTCATTGTGTGCTGCTGCTGGATGAAATCGAAAAAGCCCACCCGGATGTGTTCAACATCCTGTTGCAGGTGATGGACCACGGCAAGCTGACCGACCACAACGGGCGCACCGTCGATTTCCGCAATGTGATCCTGATCATGACCACCAATGCCGGGGCGATGGAACAGGCAAAATCGGCGATCGGCTTTGGCCGCGACCGGCGCGAAGGCGAAGACACCGCCGCGATTGAACGCACGTTTACGCCGGAGTTCCGCAACCGGCTCGACGCGGTGATCAGTTTTGCACCGCTGTCCAAATCGGTGATCCTGCAGGTGGTGGAAAAGTTTGTGCTGCAGCTTGAGGCCCAGTTGATGGACCGCAATGTGCATATCGAACTGACCCTGCCCGCCGCCGAATGGCTGGCCGACAAAGGCTATGATGATAAAATGGGTGCCCGCCCACTGGGCCGGGTGATTCAGGAGTACATCAAAAAACCTCTGGCGGAAGAATTGCTGTTTGGCAAACTGGCCAAAGGCGGCCTGGTCAAGGTCGGCGTCAAAGACCGCAAACTGGATCTGCGCATCGAAAAACCAGCCAGCCCGCGCATTTCCACCCGCAAAAAACCGCCACTGCTGACCGCGGACTGATCCGCCCGATGCGGACCGCTCAGCTTGCTGCCGTATTTATGTCCCTTGCCGCCCCCGCGGCGGCAGGGGTACCGGTTTTTAATCTGCCGCTGGAATGTGAGCCCGGCGTCGATTGTTTTATCCAGAATTACATTGATGCCGATCCCGGCGCTGGCGCGGCCGATTACACCTGCGGGCCGCTGACCTATGACGGGCACAAGGGCGTCGATCTCGCCATCCCCGACATGGCGGCGATGAAGCGGGGCGTCAATGTCATCGCAGCGGCGCCCGGCACCGTGACCAAGGTGCGCAATTTTGTGCCCGACCGCAGATCGCCTTCTGACCCGCTGAGCGACATGAACGGGCGGGAATGTGGCAATGGTGTTGAAATCAGCCACGGGGGCGGCTGGACCTCGAAATACTGCCATATGAAACAATATTCGATCACCATGCGCCAGGGTGAGAAAGTGGCCAAGGGCACGGTGATGGGTCAGGTCGGCCTGTCCGGGCGCACCCAGTTTCCCCATGTGCATATGTCGGTCTATAAAGACGGTAATTTGGTCGATCCGTTTAACCCTTCCGGCATTGTCTCTTGTGATCCGCGCCCGGCAAGCGACAGCCTGTGGCAGGATCCGCCCGCCTATCTGCCCGGCGGTATCGTCAATATGGGCACGACCTCCAAACTGCCCAAATTTGAAGCCGCCAGAATGGGCATGGTCCAGGCCAGCAGTTTTCCGGCGGATGCGCCGATGCTGGTGCTTTGGGTCCAGGCCTTTGGGGTGCGCGACGGGGACCGGCTGGAAATGAAGATTTTGGGGCCGGGCGGACCGGTCATTGATGACGTGGTGGACCTGACCCGCGAGCAGGCCCGGGCGTTTCGCTATCTGGGCAAACGCCAGACCGAAACGACGCCGTCATTCTGGCCGTCAGGAGACTACGTCAGTTCGGTCCGGCATATGCGTGGCGACAGCGAGATCGACTACCGCGAGCAACGTTTTACCATCGGCGATTAGGGGCTGTTGGCGCGCACCGCCCTTGATCAGCGTTCCGTCAGCTTCAGCTCAATGCGCCGGTTGCGCGCCAGCGCTTCGGCGCTGCTGCCGGTATCAATCGGCTGAAATTCACCAAAGCCGGTCGCCGCCAGCCGGTTCGCCGGAAAACCCAGGTGGTCGATCATGAAACGTACCACCGACAGCGCCCGTGCCTGGCTGAGTTCCCAGTTGTCCGCGTAGGCTCCGTCATGGCCGACCGGCACGTTGTCGGTATGGCCGTCAACGCGGATGATCCAGTCAATCTCCGGCGGGATCTGATCGGCGACTTCCATCAGCGTATTGGCGACCCGGGTGATCTGCTGCTGGCCGCTCTCAAAGAGATCGGCAGATGCGGAGTCAAACAGCACTTCCGAGCTGAACACAAAACGGTCGCCAACTATGGAGACGCCTTCGCGGTCGCCAAGGATTTCACGCATGCGGCCAAAGAATTCGGAGCGGTAGTTTTCCAGGTTTTTGGCCTCGGCTGTCAGGCGGCGGGCCTCTTCTTCCAGACGCTGGCGCTCGGCGGCTTCCAGTCTGGCACGCGCGCGCTCTTCGCTGGCGACCTGGGCCAGGGCGGCGTTGAGACGCGAGGTCAGCGAAGTGATCTGCACATCGGCCGCAGAATCCCGCCCCGCAGAGTCATCCAGGATGTTCTGCAGAACCCCAAGCTGGTTGCGCATCTCAGCCACCTGCT
>MAAC01008575.1_pt1 | contig 10582 bp, 7 predicted proteins | sample 1115981 | NCBI WGS metagenome assembly MAAC01 (sample SAMN04961126, study PRJNA320927) | seawater metagenome | isolation source: sample BD02T64 sea water enriched with oil for 64 days | place: USA:Gulf of Mexico | collected 2013-07-27 | reverse complement strand
TCGCCTTCGATTGCTACTTCAACATCACTGAACTGGAAGCCCATGGTGGTGTCGTCGTCGCTGGGGGATGAACCGTCGAGGCTGTTGTATGCGAAGCCGAAGCGAACGCCTACAGCGATTTCGATATTACTCATGTTGCTCTCGTTGAGCACGCTGCGAGTCCCCGCGTCGCTCTTGAGCTCCGAGGCATACGCACGGTCGAGATCGAGCGAACCCGCAGCCGCGAACCCGGTTGCTGCAGCAACGAGAACTGATGCCGTGGTCATTTGTGTCTTGGTATTCATCTTTGTTTTCTCCAGATGTTAGTAATGCTCAATCTCACTCGACACATATGTCGGCTTTAGAGCAACAGGCATTCCTGTGTTATACCCCCATTATCGGTATACACCGGGCTGACCGCCAATGTTTGTTTGCATTCACTCACCATAGAATTCCTGAGTCCTGTTGTGTGCGCAATAACTGCAAAAAAGCACCAGCCGACCCCGAAAGGTCGGCTGGTGGGATTTGTATATGAGTGATCTTCAATCGGTAATAGAGGCTACCGAATCAGATCGATTCAGATTAGAACAACCACTGCATGGTGCCTGAGATCATGATCTGACCATCTTCGCCAGCGTTTTCCTGGAAGAATCCAGTTGAACTGTTTGCTCCGAATACGCCAACACCCATGTCACCGGTTGCTGCTGCCGAAGTCATGTCTGAAGTTTCATCAAGTGAAACACCGAGTTCGATGGTGAACTTGGCTGCATGTGACTCAGGAACGAAGTAGTAGTTTGCACCGATAGAAACGAAGTTGAAAGTATCTTCGTCTGTGGTCTGGCCTGCACCCGAGTCATCGTCGAGGATGAGGGTGTCCCAGCGTGCGAAGCCTTCCCACTGATCGCTGAAGAAGAACGAACCACCGAGCTCGAAGCCCGTGTTGCTGTGGTCAGTTGTTGCGGAATCTTCGATATCAGTGAAGTAGAATGCTGCACGAACTGCCCAGCCGTCTGCTTCGTATGCCGCGTCAATGGTGATTGCAGCGCTGTCAGTTTCAGCACCTGATGGGTTGGTGCTGCCGTATGATGCGAACATCACGCCTGCACCAGCACGCCAGCCAGCTGCCGAGCCACGCCATGATGTCTGATCATCAAAGCGAGCCTTGTCGGAATCGCTGTAGAAGTCGAAACGAGCGTTGAAGCCGAAATCAGCTTCTGACATCGAGTTGTACGCGGTGTTGGCGGTGTTGAATCCGTCGTTGAAGCCAACGCTGAAGTCCCAGGTGTCGCCACCGAACTGAGCTTCGATGCCCTGTGTCCATGATGGGGTACCGAGTGACTCATGAGTCACTGAGCGGTGTGCGCCAACAGTGTTGAACTCTGAGGTGCTTGCTTCTGATGAGAACGAAGGGATGAACTGACCAACGCGGAGGCTGAAATCTTCGTTCACTGCCCAGTCGACGTATGCGTCTTCGAGGACTGCGTTGCCCGCTGAAGAGCTTGCATGATCGTTCGCTGGACCGAAGTCGAAGCTGATGCGTGCATGCATGTTCTCGGTTACATCGCCTTCGATGGCGACTTCAGCTTCACTGAACTGGAAGCCCATGGTGTCGTCGTTGTCGCTGGGGGATGAGCCGTCAAGGCTGTTGTATGAGTAGCCGAAGCGAACTCCTACATGGACATTTACATTGCCCGAGTTGCCCTGGTTGAGAACCGAACGAGCACCAGCATCGGCCTTAAGCTCTGCTGCGTATGAACGATCGAGTTCGAGTGAGCCCGCTGCTGCGAACCCGGTGGCTGCAGCGACGAGAAGTGCTGCGGTTGTGATTTGTGTCTTGTTGTTCATTTTTGTCAATCTCCGGATATGACGAGTTGTTTATTAGCCAAGGGTTCCGTTTGATCCCAAAGCCATTTTCGAAAACTTCTTTAACTGAGCAAGTGATACACACATGCTCAACGATTTACCGACGGGTCTTGCCATGGGGTTGAATCCCAGAGCAAGGTTCCATACCTAGTCGATGCTTACCTGTATCGGTCATTCATCGCTGGGTCACCAATGTTTGCCCTTACTATTTTACACTATCGGACGATCAATGTCAGATTCATGCGCAAAAAACAGCCGGCGTGAACCTTATTAGGGTCTCAGCCGGCTGTCAAGTAAGTACCAACTTACATTTTGAGTTTTTTGATCTTTCTTGAACAAATCCCGCTTTTCAGCCAAATATCGTCCATTCAGATCTGCAAACCGGGTTTAGAAGACGAGTGTCATCTGGCCGCGGATTGCAAACTCGGAGTCGGACAGGCCAAGAACGCCCGTCACATCTGGATCGTTCGAACCAGAACCACCCATGAGAGCATCCATATTGGTGCTGTCATCGAGGGTGAAGATTGCTTCAAGTGTGAACTTGGCAGCGTGTGATTCCGGAACGAAGTAGTAGTTGAAACCAACGGTCACATTCTGGAAGTTGTCATCGGTGCCTGCAGCAACGAGTGCATCGTCAAGCAGAACAACATCGTAGCGTGCGAAGCCTTCCCACTGATCACTGAAGAAGTAGCCACCCTGGAGCAAGAAGCCCGTGTTGGTGAAATCTGAATCAGCACCCATGAGCGGAGTGGTATCTACCTGATGCCCGACATACTCGGCCATGAAGTTCCAGCCGTCGCCTTCGACCTGGACATCAACTGTCCAGAAGGTGACGGTCTGCTCATCAAAGCCAGCGCTTGATGGGTTGGTGTTGCCCTGCTCCTGGTAGTGAGCACCAGCACCGATTTTTACGCCGTAGTTTGAACCACGGAAGCTTGTTGCATCAGCGAACTGATCCCAAGTACCTTCGACGAGCCAGTCGAAACGACCGGTGAAACCGAAGTCTGCTTCGCCGCTGGAGTTGAATGCCGAGTTGGCAACCGGACCTGAGTTGGTGATGTACTCTGCACCGTCATCGAATGCACCGATGAACTTCCAGCTGTCTGCGCCGTAGACGAATGCAACGCCCTGGGTGTGACCGACTTCGAAGAACTCGTTCATGAATGACTTGTCGGCGGTGAGTGTGTGCTCAGCAGCGAAGTTATCGGAACCAAAGACGGGGTCGTGCCACTGCCCGAAAAGAACGGTCCAGTTGTCATCGATTGCCCATGCTGCCTGTGCGACCAACAATGTTGCCGCGCCGCCAGAAGCGCCTTCAGCAGCACCAAAGTCAAAGACGATCAAGCCCGACATGTCGGTGCCTTCAACAGCACCGCTCAAGCGGACCTGTGTACGAGGGGTACTGAAACCCATGGTGGTGTCGTCGTCGCCGAGTGCGCCAGCGGTCTGCTCATCGCGTGAGTTGTACCCGTAGCGGAACTGGGTCATGACTTCAACATTAATGTTGGCGCCATTGTTCGAACCAAGAAGGCTTGAACGGGTTTGTGCGTCTGAGCGAAGCTCTGATGCGTATGCACGATCGAGATCGAGACCGGACTGCCCCATGGCGAGTCCACTTACGGCGGCCAGTGCAAGAGTGACTGTTGCCTGTTGAATCTTGGTGCTCATTGTTGACTCCTCTATAAAAGCGTGAAAGCACGGTTTGACATTGTAAATCAGAAAGGATCTACCTGCTAAGTCCTCGCCCGATATTTTCTGGTATCGGCTAGAACGAAGATACACTAGCACTTACAAACGACGGGCATGTCCGTTTTGACAATATTTTTTACGATATAGCACTACTTTATCCGTAATGACGCAAAATCGGCCTATTTGCTCAGGAACGGGCGCCTCATCGTTCGCAAACAAAAGCCGACCAGTCCTGTGCCGATTGGTCGGCGTTGAGTCATGCGTGCATGAGTGTATTTCGGACTGCCCTGTACTTCTAAAAATGCTCACAAAGTCTAGAACAATAGCTGCAACTGCACCCTGATCACCATTTCATGGTCGCTCAACCCTTGGAACCCTGTGACCGCGGGGTCAGGGAGCACGATCGAATCGCCGCCGACTGAGAGGGCGAAGAGTGAATCAAACGCATAGCTCACATCCGCAGAAAGCTTGGCAGCATGGCTTTCAGGAATGATGTACTTGGTGACACCGATCGTCCCAATTCGATGAATATACCCGTTCGGAGCGCTGAAACCATTGCGATACGCCTTGTCGATCCAGAATGTTTCGAGCCTTGTATAAAACTCGATTTCATCGGTGAGGAACCAGCCGCCTTGGAGCAAGATCCCGTTGTGCATGGTGCCGAGCGTGGCGTTTTCGAACTCCCAATCGACCCACTGCCCGTAGTAGGCACCAAAGAAGTTCCATCCGTCAGCTTCGTATTGATAATCGAGCGACCAGCTCCATATTTGTGCACTCTCAACAGGCGCACCGACAAACCCAGGAACAAACGAACCCGGGTTGAACTGCCCTTGGAACTGGTAGAGGGCACTGAATCCGACCTTTGAGCCTTGGTTTGATCCTTGGAAGCTGGTGAAATCCATAAACTGGTCCCACGAGCCTTCGAGTTTCCAGTCTGCCCGGAATCCGAAGGCGATATCTGCCTCGTCGGGGCTATCGAATGCGGTGTTGTCTGTTTCTCGCGATCCGATATATCGTCCGCCATCGGTGATGCTCGCTTCCCAGGCGAAGGAATCACCGACATGCCCGAGCACGACCCCTTGGGTGTAGCCCGGCCCGAAGAGTTCGGAGCTGATGCTTCGATCGATCGCGAGTTGGAACTCTGATTCGACCGATTCCTCGGTCAAAAGTGTGCTTTGGAACTGCCCGAACTTGAGGTAATACCCCTCGCGTTTGCCCGAGAAGTTGTATTGGGCGTACGCATCGAGCAATCTTGGAGCGCCGGTGCCCCCTTCGATCGGCGGGCCGTTGCCTCGCCCACGCGAGAGCTCGGCATCACCGGCATCGAACGATATCCGGTAGTGGAGCTGGGAAGAGACAATCGAACCCTCAAGTGCAACGCGTGCACGAGGCAAGGAGAACCCATAGGTTTTCTCGCTCCCGGGCATAATAAACCCGGAGTTGCGCTCAGAGAACATGTACCGTGTTTGGGCAAGGACCGAAATCCGGAGCGATGAGTTATCCGCCCGCTCGACGAACCATGCCGGATCTGTTTCTGGCTGGGCACGGAGCCTGGACGCGAAATCTCGCGAATAGTTGGCACTTATGGAGTCACTGGATCCAATATCGCCCGCATGGGCGATCGATCCGATGGCTGCACTGAGCACACACGCGGAAATGAGCCGGGGTATTGATAGTTGCATTTTGTGTCTGTTGGCCATGAAATCGCCCTCATGCGTTGCGTTAATCCGTATCCCAAAGAGTCCCAAACCTTGGGATGAGTCAGAAATATAGCGCACACGACACCCAAGGGGGGTCCAAGTGGGATCATCGGGGCGCACTCTTCTCGAGTACCCGTCGGCGATCGCCCGGGATTGGCCGCACAAATCGGGTGTGAACCCGTCCAAATCAGTGCTGTGTTCAGATTGCGCAAACGATGTTCTTGCCGATCTTTGTCACGGGTTGGTACGAATAGGATTATGCCATGATTGACGCCCAATCCAATCCGTCTCCTAAGACCATGTCTCCCAAAACGATCCTGGTCGTCGATGACGAACCCGATATCGTCGAGTTGATATCTTACAACCTCGAGCAACAAGGGCACACGGTGCTGAGCGCGGGCGATGGTGCCCGGGCCCTTGAGTTGGCCAAGTCTGGGATGCCCGATCTGGTGGTGCTCGATGTGATGATGCCCAAGATCACAGGCATCGAGGTCGCCAAACGATTGCGTGCCCAGAGCGAAACTGCGTCGATGCCCATCATCATGCTCACCGCCAAATCTGCAGAAGCTGACGAACTCGAAGGGCTTGGCGTCGGGGCGGATGACTACATCACCAAGCCGTTCTCGATGCAGGTGCTCCTTGCCCGGATCAACGCGCTCACCCGTCGGACTTCATCCGCTTTGGGCGATCGGGCGAGCGAGCTGTCTCTGGGTCCGATCTCGATCGATCTTGATGAGCACCGCGTCTGTGTTGACGAAAAAACGATCCAGCTCACCATCACCGAGTTTCGGATTCTGTGCGCACTGATCAACAATCAGGGCAAGGTGCTCTCTCGCCCGGCGTTGATCTCCAACGCGATCGGGCCGGGGGTCGCGGTGACAGAGCGCACAATTGATGTGCATGTGACGGCACTGCGAAAAAAGATCACACCCTATTCATCAATGATCGCCACCGTCCGAGGCGTGGGCTACCGCGCCGATCCGCCACGCTAAACTCCTGCTATGCCAAGCACCTCGCCAATGCCGCCCCCGCAACAGACCCGGCTCTGGGTCTTGTATTGCCTTGCCCTGGGCTTGGTTTTCTTGAGTGCGCTCCTGCCCTTCCCGTTCTATCTCATCGTTCTTGGCTCAGCGATGTTCGCCATCCCGGCTCTTCATATCCATCAAGCCCAGCTCCGATACCAGAGTGACCTTCAAGCCCAGCGAGTGACCGAGCGCGTCGAGCAAGCCGAAAGTGCGACCGGCCTGCTGAGAAACCTGATCGATTCGGCAGACATCCCAATATTGGCGACCGACCACCTCGGGAACATCTCACACCTAGAGCCCGGGCACGCCCGATTAGCCCTCGCGATCGTCGGCGAAATCCGCGACTTCGATGTGTCAGCCGATCCGATGAACCTTCCAAACACGCACACAAGCACACAAACATCGGGAGCCGTGCTCACATTCCGAGATATCACCGAACTCTCACGGGCGATGACGCTCAAGGCGGACTTTGTCGCCAACGCGAGCCATGAACTCCGCACCCCGATCGCGTCGATCAAGGGCGCAACCGAGACCTTGGCCGGGCCGGCCAAGGACGACGAGCGGATGTCGGCCAGGCTCGTCGAGATGATCGCCACCAACGCCAATCGGCTCGAGCTGCTCGCGACGGACTTGCTGGATTTGTCCAAGCTCGAAGCCGAGGATCAGCCCCCCACTCTTGAGACGGTTTCGACCAGCGCTGTTTTTGACAAAGTGCTCTCCGAGCTCTTGTCGCCCGCCGAGCACCGGGGGCTCATGCTTGTGCCTGAGATCGAAGACGGGCTTGATGAACTGCTCACCGATCGCTCGATGCTGGCGTTGATGCTTCGTAATCTGGTAGGCAACGCGATCAAGTTTGCTCATCAAGAGACCGCTATTCGCATCGTCGCCAAGCGGGCATCCGTTGCGGTTGATCGCACAGCACCGATCCCTGATGGTCTCGATCGGCCCGATGGCGTGGTCATCGAGGTGATCGACAAGGGCATCGGCATCCCGCTATCGCATCAACAGCGGGTCTTTGAGCGGTTTTATCAGGTCGATGATGCACGGAGCGGGACGGGCGCCAAGCGTGGCACCGGATTAGGGCTTGCGATTGTCAAGCACGCCGCCAAACGGCTTGGCGGGTCGGTGCAACTCGAGAGTGTCCACCAAGAAGGCACCACGATCACGATCCAGCTCCCCCGATGCGTGGATTGATTCTGGATAGATTGGCCGATTGATCGGTTGGTTGATTGGTTGGTCAATCTGCGGGGCCCTTTTCTTGCCATACGCGATTTTGGAGCAATAACGCGGATTGGACGCGTGTTATCTTGAAAATCGGGCGTTGATTCGGGCGATCTCGTTCATCGTCCGATTTGATCGGGTCGATCTGAGAATATGAAAGCTTTGCTCCCTTTGATGGTATCTCTGATATCATTCCCGGCGAAGTTTCAGCACATCACCCCCCTCGGCGAACGCATACTTATGGGCAAAGACGGCTCCAAACCAAATACCAAGCCCGCGACCCGAAACGGAAACAAGAACGGGAACAAGATCGGGAACAAAGCCGCCACTAAATCGGCTCGGCGATCGGTTGTACAGATCAAGGGCAAATCGGTCAAGCAGCAGCTCGCCGACCTGATCGCCAACCCGACGCTCTTCTGGGGTGCGCTCGCTTACTTACTCTTTGTGATCACCGTCGGCACCACCATGCTCTGGGCACGCAGCCAGCCCAAGGTTGATGTCGGACAGATCATGCGCCAGACCCGAACCTCCCGTGTTGAGTTCAATACCGAGGATGTCCAGCAGACCGCGATGCAACGCGAGGCGGCCAAGCTCAATGTGCCTCGGGTCTATTCGGCTGATTTGCCCGCGCTCGAAGAGATCCGTGCCGATCTAATCAACCTGCCCAAAACACTCGGCGGCGTCGGTTCGCTCGACGAGGTCTCTGACGATATCCGTGTGAGATTCGGACTCAAAGAAGTATCGTTTATCGCATTGGGACAAATTGCATCCGATGATGCGATGTTCGAAGTATGGATGACGCAGATCGGCACGCTCAACGACATCCTTCGTCGTCGCCCGATGCTCAATCGTCAATCTTGGCAGAACGCGACCCAAGAAGGGCTCAACACCCAGATCGAGCTACGGTATCCTTTGCCGATCCAATCCTCGCAAAGCCAAGACGAACTCGCAGGCCCAGCCGCCCGCCAGCTCATCAGCCGAGACGACGCGATAAATATTAACAAAGAGGATCAGCTCGCAACCGAGATCTCGCGGATCGTGCGCATCGCTGGTTTTAGCAGCCCAACCAACGAGATCGTCCGCAACCGATTGCTCAAGAAGCCTCGCCCGACCTTTGCCTATGACGACACCACGACCGCCCGCGAGATGGAAAAAGCGTCGCGGCTGATTCAGCCAGTACGACGGACGGTGACGATCGGTCAGCGGATTTATTCGCGGGGTGATGTGCTCGAACAACCCGCCTACGCACTCGCCAATCGGGAGAATCAAGAATACAAAGCCAACGGCGCGAGCATCATCCGAAAATGGCTCGGGGTGCTCTCGGTCTTTGGCATGGTGGGCGCAATGGGTCTATTGCTCGGCGGGTACATCACACGATATTGCCCCAAGATCGCGTCAAAGCCCGGACGCATCGGATGGATGACCGGGCTGGTGATCCTCGCGATCGTCACCGCATCAATCATGGGTGTTGTTGATCCACGCTATATCTGGCTGGGCACGATTACTCCGATTGTGCTCATCGCGGTGCTGATCTCGATCGCGTATGACCAACGCACCGGATTGGCCATCACCGGGATCGCAGCGTTGCTTGTTGCGATGTCGCTGCAGGTTCATACGGGGCTTTTGGCGATCATGCTCATCGGGATCGCGGGCGCGATTGCCCAACTCGGCGAGCTGCGCGAACGCCGAACGCTGATCCGGATGTCGATCGTGATCGCATTCGCACTCTCGATCGCTGCAATGTTCGACCAGCTCATCAACCTGCCCACCATAGGCGCGGGCGGTGCAACGATCACCTCAGCGATCCTCGGCGCGGGGGCGCAATCGTTTATGGCCGGACTCTTGGTCGGCGGGATCGCGTTGTTTATCTTGCCGTTTATCGAGCGGGTTTTCGACATCACAACGGGCATGACCCTCATCGAGCTGCGCGATCCCAAGCAGCCGATTTTACGAGAACTCCAACAACGCGCACCGGGCACCTACAACCATTCGCTCAATGTCGCGTCGATCGCCGAGAGCGCCGCCGAGAGCATCGGGGCCGATGCGTTGTTGACCTATGTTGGATGTTTGTATCACGACATTGGCAAGATGAACAAGCCGATGTACTTTATCGAGAATCAATCGGGCGGCCCAAACAAGCACGACAAGCTCACCCCGGCGATGTCGCTATTGGTGATCGTCGGGCATGTCAAGGATGGCTCTGAGATGGCCCGCGAGCATGGGCTGCCCAAATCATTGCGTCACTTTATTGAGGCACATCACGGGACGACCTTGGTCGAGTATTTCTATCGCCGGGCCCGTGAGCAGGCATCGCAGATAGACGAAGAACGCAGCGCGGAACAGATTTTGCAAGAGGCTGCCGAGCAGTTGCCTGATGAGGTGGACTACCGCTATCCCGGCCCGCGCCCTGCAACCAAAGAAGTCGCGATCACGATGTTGTCTGATGCTGTCGAAAGCGCAACACGGACGCTGACCGACCCGACCCCTGCCCGCATCGACGCGCTGGTGCGCTCATTAGCGAACAAGCGGCTGATGGATGGGCAGTTCGACGAGTGCGATCTGACCTTCCGCGAGCTGAGCACGATCTGCGAATCGATCTCCAAGACCGTCGCGAGTATTTATCATGGGCGGATTCGGTATTCGAGCGATGAGGACGAGAAGAAAACCGATGACAAGCCAGAGGCGAAGACGGATCCCGCTCGCTCGGCCTAAGTCACTGTTTATTTTTTTCGATTCTTGTGCTGCTTCTTGGTGCTCTTCATGGCGCCGGTTTTATGCTTGGTACCCAGCTCGGTGAGCATCGCGATGCCAACGATGATGGTGGCGATTACGATGAGAATCAGAATAACGAGTGGCATCCAAGATGGCATAATGGGCTCCTTTAATTGACTCCAGCATAGCAGATTTGATCAGAAGTGCAACTGCTTATTCACCCATGAGCTCATTGTTGAATGCCTTGGTCGTGCCGGGGGCGATGGTGAACCACTTCCAGTTATCGGTGCCTACGAGCTGACGGGCGATGATGTTGATCTGGCCGACATGGAAGCTCAGGTGATCGATCTGGCGAATGACGGCTGCGTTCACGGTGTGCTCGACAGTACGGAT
>MAAC01016174.1_pt1 | contig 10586 bp, 6 predicted proteins | sample 1115981 | NCBI WGS metagenome assembly MAAC01 (sample SAMN04961126, study PRJNA320927) | seawater metagenome | isolation source: sample BD02T64 sea water enriched with oil for 64 days | place: USA:Gulf of Mexico | collected 2013-07-27 | reverse complement strand
GCCGGTAGCCTACAAGAATTAAAGCTCATTTATGCGGCGGCGGACCCGTATGAATTTAATAACAGCCTGTCTGATGTTGTTAATACGCTTGCAGCCTTATCCGATGGCCAGTTAGCGGTGGTTAATGTTTCGGCTTCGCAACGCGCGAGCGCTCAACAAACCAACGCCTTGGTGGGTAACCCAGCTTATGGGAGCTGGAGCCAGAACAGTAGTGGGCAATCTCTTTGGGCGTGGTATGGCATGTATTCTATGTTCAGCAATGTCGTTGGCATGAATCGTTATTCTTATGGTGGCTGGGCATCACGGCCGCATTACAGCTATTACGGCAATTATGGGCGTAACCGCTGGGGTTCAAGTCAGGACGTTAATCGAAATTATAATTTGAGTCAGCGTAACCCTACTCGTTATAACAAGCCCAGCGCAGCAACAAGAACGCGTTATGCAACAAGCTCCTCACGTTCGTCAAGTTATGGCGGTTCGTCATCAAAAACATCTTCTTCACGTAATAGCTCGTATGGCTCTAGTAGTCGAAGCTCATCCTATTCAAGTTCACGTAGCTTTCGCTCAGGCAAATAAGGAGACAAAAAAATGTTAACCGATTTTATCAATGTAGACGTGAATCTGGCGCTGTATTACCTAGTGGATTTTTTAATTGCAGTGGCGTTATTAACGGCAATACGTTTTCTTGCCGGCTTAGTCAGTAATGTCTCCGCCACAAATGAAATTTCAGATAACGATAATAAAGCGTTTGGTGTTTCTCTGGCCGGTGCAATGATTGCCGTCAGTATTATGCTGATGGGGGTTGTTTCCGGTGATGCCGGTTACAATTTAGCCGACGAAGCGGTGAGCGTGGTTTTATTTGGCACTCTTGGTATCAGCTTAATGTGGGTAACCCGCATGGCTTTTGACCGCATTTCATTCCCAGGTCTCTCTATTCATGAGCAAATCATGAAGGGCAATATGGCGGCGAGCATTATTGATGCCTGTAACATGATAGCCACGGCGATCATTATAAAGGGTGCAATGATCTGGGTAGATGGCGATATGCAGGCTGCACTGTTGGCGGTGGCGGTTAGTTTTTTTGCTTCACAAATCATCATGGCGCTGGCCACATTATACCGAGTCAAAGTATATGAAAAGCGTCACGCAGGTGGTCAGCTACACACCGCGATTGAAAACAATAATATTGCCTTAGCGTTGCGCTTTAGTGCTTATCGCATAGGGCTAGCGATAGCCGTTAGCGCCGCTTTCAGCGTAGTTGAGTATGATGCCGATGCTTTCATATTTGTCTTCAGCTTGTGGTTTGCTGCAGCATTGCTGTTATTCGTTTTACTCACCTTAATTGCAATTGTGATGCGCTACGGTGTATTGCATAAGGTCAATGTGGGTGAAGAGGTGGGCCAACAAGGCAATATAGCGGTGGGTGCTATTGAAGGCAGTATTTATATTGTGGTGGGCCTGTTACTGGCTGGACTGATTGGCGCATAAAAAGCAGCCCATGGCAGGCGACGTTAGCAAACAGGTAAGCTGAACGAAGCAATTTTAATAACGGCTATGTACACCTGTCAGATGACAGCTCCGTACTGCAGCAAAGCATTTTTAACTCTAACTCGCGATACCTCACCTTATAGTGAGAAATTTCACCGTTTAAATATGATTCAATCTTCATGCGCCTAACACCACGACAACGACTGCTGCTTTTTATTATCGCCGCTTTTATTGTTGATTATTTACCCTTCATCAATTTGCCATTTTTATGGAGTGAAACTTTTTTTCATGAAATCAGCCATGGCCTTGCCGCACTCTTCACAGGCGGCTCGATTGATAGTATTACGTTAAACTTTAATGGCTCTGGTCTTTGTACCACCCGTGGCGGGTCAGCTTTTATTATTAGTTTTTCAGGGTATGCCGGCAGTGCGCTGTGGGGGTTGCTGATTTATAGCGTTGCAGCAACACTATCTAAGCCGAGTGCAAAGGTGATGGTCGGCACCATGGTAGTCATGCTTGCGGTAACCTTATTATTATGGGCGCGTGACGTGTCGACTATTATTATATTGTTGGTATTATTATTGATGTACGCATTACCCTTGTATAAATCGCTTTGGTTTAGCGTCACGTTTTTTATTCAGCTGGTCGGTATTTTTGTATTACTGGACGCTATTCGCAGCCCACTGTATTTACTCGATGGACGTGATCTTGGCGATGGCGCAAACTTAGCAAGCTATACTTGGTTACCGGAATTTTTTTGGGTCGCCTTATGGTTTACTATTGCGGCTAGTGGTTTAATTGTATTGTGGAAAAATGGAGTACCTAGACAATATTCAAATTGAGCTGCCTCTTCTAGCTTGATAGATTCAAATTAGCTCGATGATAAGTAATTATTTGTGCTATTCGGACGATCATGCTTGTAATAACCAATAAACTTACTGGTTGCCCAGCGGCTTTTTCTGGCTAAATGACGTCAGTTTTTAATGTCTTAAATAGCGTTTTATTAGGGTGTTATCTCAACAATTCCCCCGCCGACTTGTAATCTCCCCATTAACAACCGAAGTTATAAGTAGAGGTTAAGCCTGTATAGAGCCATAAATGTGTTGATTCAAGCGGTATTGCAGCCTGTTTGATTAAGAACTAATAATAATACTTTTTATATTTAGCGGCTTGAAATTAGTGCCTCATGCCCTAATATATTAGTTAACTTTTATTATTTTCTTTAAGGCGGTACTTCAATGGACGACAAATTAAACCTGACAAACTTACCCATTCTCCCGTTAAGGGATGTGGTCGTGTACCCACATATGGTTATCCCACTTTTCGTTGGTCGTGACCGATCTATCCAAGCGATTGATTTGGCTATGGAAGAGAATAAAAAAATTGTTTTAGTTGCGCAAAAGAATCCTGATAACGATGACCCTAAAGAGGAAGACCTTTATAGGGTCGGCACCTTAGCCACTATCTTGCAACTTCTCAAGCTACCGGATGGAACTGTAAAGGTACTAGTTGAAGGAGAGAAGCGCGTAAAAATAGATAAAATTAATGTCAGTGATAAACTATTTGGTGCTGACGTTGCACTATTAGATGATGAATTAGATCTAGAAGAGAAAGAGATGGATGTTCTTATAAGAACAGTTACCTCTGCCTTTGAAAGCTACGTTAAATTAAATAAAAAAGTCCCTCCCGAAGTACTAACATCTTTATCAGGAATTGATGACTCAGGTCGTCTTGCCGATACCATGTCAGCGCATATGGTGCTTAAGGTTGAAGAGAAACAAAAAATTCTAGAAACCAATAATCTTCGTGAGCGCCTAGAGCATTTAATGCTATTGATGGAAGGTGAAGTTGATATTCTCGAAATGGAAAAACAAATTCGTAGCCGTGTTAAGCAGCAGATGGAGAAGAATCAGCGCGAGTATTATTTAAGCGAGCAAATGAAAGCCATTCAAAATGAACTAGGCGATATGGATGAAGCTTCTAATGAAACAGATGAGTTAGAAAAGAAAATAGCTGACGCAGGAATGTCTAAAGAGGCAAAAGATAAAGCCGAGTCAGAGCTTAACAAATTAAAAATGATGTCGCCGATGTCGGCCGAAGCAAGCGTTATTAGAAACTATATTGACTGCATGGTCAGTGTTCCTTGGAAGAAACGTAGCCGTATTAGACACGATCTAGTGGCAGCGCAAAAGGTATTGGATGCTGATCATTTTGGCCTAGATAAGGTTAAAGAAAGGATTCTAGAATATTTAGCTGTTCAGCAACGTGTAAAAAACATGAAAGGCCCTATTCTTTGTTTAGTGGGACCTCCTGGTGTTGGTAAAACATCGTTAGGGCAATCCATTGCCCGTGCAACTAACCGTAAGTTTGTTCGTATGTCACTAGGTGGTGTTCGTGATGAGGCTGAAATAAGAGGGCACAGACGTACGTATATTGGTTCTATGCCTGGGAAAATTCTACAAAACCTTTCTAAGGTAGAAACCAGGAACCCATTGTTTTTGCTCGATGAAATTGACAAGATGGCAATGGATTTTCGCGGTGACCCTGCGTCAGCCTTATTAGAAGTATTGGACCCCGAACAAAACAATACATTTAATGACCATTATCTGGAAGTGGATTTTGACTTATCTGAGGTTATGTTTGTTGCAACAGCTAATAGTATGAATATCCCCGGTCCTTTGTTAGACCGTATGGAGGTCATCAACTTGGCGGGTTATACGGAAGATGAAAAAATCAGCATCACTGAAAACTATTTAATTAAAAAACAGCTTAAAAATAATGGCCTGAAAGAGTCTGAATTACACATCAGTCCGTCAGCAATAAGAGACACCGTTCGCTACTACACCCGTGAAGCGGGCGTCAGGAACATTGATAGAGAAATGTCTAAAATTTGCCGGAAGGTGGTTAGAGATATTTTATTAAGCAAACCTAAGAAAAAGATTAATATTACATCGCGTAACCTTAATAAGTATTTAGGCGTTAGACGATTTGACTTTGGCCGTGCCGAAGAGAAAAACCAAGTTGGGCAAGTGACCGGTTTGGCATGGACAGAGGTAGGTGGCGAATTACTAACAATTGAGTCAGCAATAACCGAGGGTAAAGGCAAGTTAACGCTAACCGGTAAGTTAGGTGATGTGATGCAAGAATCCATTCAAGCTGCGCTAACAGTAGTAAGAAGCCGTGCGGCCACGTTAGGTGTTAAACCAGATTTTTATCAAAACAACGATATACACGTTCACGTGCCAGAGGGAGCAACACCAAAAGATGGCCCTAGCGCAGGCGTTGGCATGTGTACGGCTTTAGTGTCTTCTCTAACGGGCATACCCGTTTTAGCAGATGTTGCGATGACAGGTGAAATTACGCTACGTGGTGAGGTATTGCCCATTGGCGGGCTTAAAGAAAAGCTGCTAGCAGCATTGCGAGGCGGAATTACTACGGTTGTTATTCCGCATCAAAATGAAAAGGACTTGGTGGAAATGCCTGCAAACATAAAGCATAATCTAACTATTATTCCTGTTCGTTGGATTGATGAAGTACTAGCTGTCGCATTAGAGAGATTGCCAGCCCCACCCAAAGGCAGCGATAAACTGGCTAAAAGTGAGTCAAAAAAGAAGAAAGCTGTAAAAAACAAAATAATAACAGCACATTAAGAGTGAAAATTAGATTGAGATAAGGCATAGTAAAACTATTAAGATCAGCGTTATTTCAAAAAAGTTGCCTAAAAGCCTTATGGCGCTTGACACTGGTAGGGGTGAAAGGATATAAAACCACCCTGTTGAATTTATAGTGTAGTAGATATGACGGATTTTAATATCAACAGCTAAAAAACGACTTTAAAAATTATTTATTAATCCTATTGGGGGAATTCATGAACAAATCAGAGCTTATCAACGCAATTGCAGAAGAATCAGGACTAACGAAAGCTGACGCAGGTCGCGCACTAGATGCAACACTTACATCAGTAACTAACGCACTTAAAGGCGGCGATTCAATTTCACTTATTGGCTTCGGTACATTCGCTGTAAAAGAGCGTTCAGCACGAACAGGTCGTAACCCACAGACCGGTGAAACTATCCAAATTAAAGCATCAAAAATTCCTTCATTTAAAGCTGGCAAAACTTTAAAAGACTCTGTAAACTAGCGCCTTCTTCAGGACACAGGGTGCTTAGCTCAGCTGGGAGAGCGTCGCCCTTACAAGGCGAATGTCGGGGGTTCGATCCCCTCAGCACCCACCAAATAGGAGTGGTAGTTCAGTTGGTTAGAATACCGGCCTGTCACGCCGGGGGTCGCGGGTTCGAGTCCCGTCCACTCCGCCAAAACAACCCTAAGGCCGTTTACGGTCTTAGGGTTTTTTTTTGAAAATTTTATGTAGGTTATTTTTATGTTAGATAGATTGAGAGTGCATGTTAAAGGTTGGTTAGGCATCGTTATTCTGATAATGATATCAATACCATTTGCTTTGTTTGGATTGCAAAATTACACCAGTGGCGGTTCTGAGAAACCGGTAGCTGAAGTTGGTGATTATAAAATTTACCAAGCTGATGCGAATAGAGCGTATCAAAATCGTGTGGCTCAATTAAAGGATCAATACGGAGATCAGTATTCACCGGATTTATTCAATGAAGAAGCTGTTCGTCAAGAATCTTTAAACCGCTTAGTCCAAGATCAACTTGTGTTACAGACCGTCAGTAATGATGGCTATGTTGCGTCAAATAAGGCTATTCTTGAGGTCATTTCTAAAATAGACGCGTTTCAGAAAAACGGTCAATTTGATAAGGCAACATATGAGCAGCTTTTACAAGCAAGAGGCTTAACAACAACGAGTTTTGTAGCGACGATAAGGACCGGAATCGAACGCGATCAATTTATAAACGCGATTGTAGATACGACCTTAGTTGATGATAGCGAAATAAACGATTTTTATCGTTTGAATAACCAAACAAGAGACATTAAATACTTATCATTGCCCATCTCATCTGTTATTGCTGATGTCGTAGCAACAGAGGAAGAAATTAATAAAAATTACACTCAGAACGAACACTTATATAAGACACCTGCAGAGGCCTCTATTGATTATGTAGAGCTAAGTTTAGATAACCTTATGCTAGAAATTAATCCTTCTGAAGAAGAGTTATTGGCCTTTTATGAAAGTGAAAGCCAGTCATTTACTTTAGCCGGGCATCGTCGAGCCAGCCATATACTTTTTGAAGCAGCAGAGGGGACGAATGAATCTGACGCTGAGAAGAAAAGGTCGCAGGCTGAAAGCGTTTTGAACAGAATAAAAAATGGTGAAGACTTTGCTACATTAGCCAGTGAATTTTCTGATGATATTGGTTCCGCTAAAGTTGGTGGTGACTTAGGTATTATTACTGAAGGAATGATGGGAGTGGAGTTTGAGAAAACACTAGCCTCCCTTCAAGAAGGTGAAGTAAGCGAAGTTTTCCAAACCATTTATGGGTTTCAAATCATAAAGCTGATATCAAAAGAGTCTGACAAGATTCAACCTTATAAAGATATTGAGAATAAAGTACTCGCGCTTTTTAAATCGACTATTGCTAGCGAAAAGTTTTATCAAATGGCCGAGCGCTTTGCCGAATTAAGCTTTGAAAACCCCGACACTTTAGCACCTATCGTTGATGAGTTAGGTTTGTCGATTCAGCAGCAGGCTAATGTTACAGAGAATAGTGGAGAGGGCATCGCAGCATTCGACAAAGTTCGTCACGCTACATTTAATGAAGATGTATTAGCGGGTAATAATAGTGATGCAATCGAATTGGCACCAGAACATTTGGTTGCTTTACGTATCGCTCAACATACACCAGAAGATGTTATGCCGCTGCAAGCAGTAAAGGCGGTGGTTGAATTGTCGGTTAAAAAAGATAAAGCCGTTAAACTCTTAAGCGATAAGGCTGCCGAGATGCTGGTGCCGATTAAAGAATTAGCATCGTTGGATGGCACTAGTTTAGTTGATGTTGGCCCAGTGACAAGAAATGAGCAGTCCGTCCCCGCGGTGTTACTGAGAGACACCTTTAGCATGTCTCACCCAGTTGATGGCAAGCCATCCTTTAAACAAACTACATTGGATAATGGTGACGTCGCAATTATTGAGCTAAGAAAGATTGCAGATGGTGACGAGACTGATATTACTGAGTCTTCACGAGAATCCTTTAAGAATTTCTTGTCGCGTTTAACTGGCGTTGCAAATCAGCCTGAATAAGTAAAGTGAAACTTCATTGGCAAATTTTCATAGCGATTGGACTGGCCGTTATTGCCGGTATTTTAACGGGTGAAACGGCTGGTATAGGCTCACTTCGGTTTTATGACGTTTATGTGTTTTTAGGAACCTTGTTCCTTAATGCACTAAAAATGTTGATTGTCCCTCTCATATTGTCTTCCATCATCTGTGGCATCGGTAATATGGGAAATTTAGGCGGCTTAGGTCGTCTGGGTGGAAAAACAATTGCATATTACCTTTCAACCAGTGTGATCGCCATTTTGATTGGCTTAGCACTGGTTAATATTGTCGAGCCTGGGGTGATTGATGGCGAACCTGTCCGTGACAGAGTTGGATTAACGGAAGATATTAGTGATATTGCGTCAAAAATTGAAGGCAAAGGAGCAGGGGACTTAACAGGCATATTCTTACGCATGGTTCCGACTAATATCGTTGCTGCGGCTGCGAATGGTCAAATGTTGGGTTTAATTTTCTTTGGTTTGTTGTTTGGCTACTTTTTGACTCAAATAGTCGAACAAAGAAAGGCTGTCTTGCTAACTTTTTGGAACGCCATTCTTGATGTCATGATGAAAATGACCGACTGGGTGATGAAATTCGCACCGGCGGGAGTGTTTGGGCTAGTCGCTAAAGTAGTTGCATCAACGGGACTAGCGGTATTTTTACCGCTGGCCTATTTCTTTTTTACCGTAATAGCGGCTTTAGCGGTTCATTTGTTCGTCGTAATGCCCTTAGCGTTGAAGTATTTGGGTCGAGTAAAACCGTTACGCCATTACAAGGCGATGACGCCAGCGTTATTAACATCATTTTCCACCAGCTCTTCATCGGCTACATTGCCTATTACCTTAGAATGTGTTGAAAAAAATGCCGGCGTTTCTAATAGAACCAGTAGTTTTGTGTTGCCCTTAGGTGCCACCATTAATATGGATGGCACTGCGCTATATGAGTGTGTGGCGGCGATGTTTATTGCTCAAGCCTATGGTTTGGACTTAGGCTTCACAGAACAGTTTCTTATTGTAATCACCGCATTGGTTACCTCCATTGGCGTTGCGGGCATTCCTGCGGCGAGCCTTGTTGCCATCAGCATTATCTTGGTAACCATTGGTTTACCTTTAGAAGGTATTGGTCTAATCCTAGCTGTAGATCGAGTGCTTGATATGTGCAGAACGAGTGTTAACGTGTTCAGTGATTCATGTGGTGCGGTTATTATTGCACGCAGCGAAGGCGAGGATCAGGTTCTACGCTCGAATTAAATCACCGTGAATAACGTGCTTAAAACAGCGAGTTCTATCTTTTTATTGCTGCTGATGTCGGCCTGTACTGATGACGCGTTAAATAATCCCTACGTCAAAGATGATGGCACGGATAAAGTTATTTATTCATCGTTTTCAGAACGGCCAAAGCACTTGGACCCTGCAAAAGCATACAGTTCAAACGAGTATGCGATTATCGCCCAAGTGTACGAACCATTGTTTCAATACCATTACTTAAAGCGTCCATACCAATTAGAGCCATTGTTGGCTAGGGCTATGCCAACGGTTAGCTATTTCGACAATGACGGGCAACCACTGCCCGATAGTGCGCCCGATAACACTATTGCCTTTAGCGAATACCGTTTAACAATCAATGCGGGCACTCAATTCCAGCCTCACCCTAGTTTTAATATAGCCCTGCATAAGGGTTTCCCGCAAGATTGGGACGCTAAGTCTTTATACGATTTACCCATGGCGAGCAGAGTGTTAACGGCCGATGATTTTATCTATCAGATAAAACGTCTGGCTGACCCGGCAACGCAATCGCCTATAGCCGGTTTGATGGCTAACTATATCGTTGGTTTTAATGATTTTTCAGAAAGGCAGTCAGCGTTAGCAAAACAGTACCCTCAATGGGGTAAGGTGCAACGGCTGCAATCTGAAACGATGTCTGGACTGAAAAAAATAGATGAACATGCTTTTATCATACGAATTAAGGGTAAATACCCGCAGTTCGTTAATTGGTTGGCAATGCCATTTTTCGCACCGATGCCTTGGGAAGCGGATGAGTTTTACTCTAATCCCATGTTGGTATCAAACAATATAACGCTAGATTGGTTTCCAGTAGGAACAGGGCCTTATTACCTACAAGAAAATAACCCGAATAGGCGGATGGTCTTAGCTAAAAACCCTAATTTTCATCTTGAATACTATCCGTCAGAAGGCGCTGCAGGGTCTCGTGAACAAGGTTTGTTAGATGATGCCGGTAAACGACTTCCGCTAACAGATAAAGCCATTTTCTCACTAGAAAAAGAAAGCATCCCTTATTGGAATAAGTTTTTACAAGGGTATTACGATGCCTCCGGTATTAGCTCTGATAGCTTTGATCAAGCAGTTAGTTTTTCAGCCGCAGGTAACGTCGGCCTAACCGACAATATGCTTGAGCGGGGCATAGGCCTGCAAACAGCCGTCACCACATCCAGTTATTATTTTGGCTTTAATATGTTGGATGATGTCGTTGGCGGTTATTCTGAGCAAACTAAAAAGCTACGCCAAGCTATTTCTATTGTGATGGATTACGAGGAATACATTTCAATTTTCCAAAATGGTCGTGGTGTGCCGGCACAAGGGATTATCCCACCGGGAATCTTCGGTCATGTTGACGGCAAGCAAGGTGTCAATCCAGTTGTTTACAGTTGGAATGAGGGAGCCATTAGGCGTCCGCTAACAGAAGCCAATCGCTTATTGCTTGAAGCGGGCTATGCTCAGGGTATCGACCCTAAAACAGGTAAGCCCTTAGTCTTATATTTCGACACCATGGATAGCGGCCCCGACAGTAAGGCTCGGTTGAATTGGTTGCGTAAGCAATTTAATAAATTAAATATTCAGTTAGT
>MAAC01011011.1_pt1 | contig 10593 bp, 9 predicted proteins | sample 1115981 | NCBI WGS metagenome assembly MAAC01 (sample SAMN04961126, study PRJNA320927) | seawater metagenome | isolation source: sample BD02T64 sea water enriched with oil for 64 days | place: USA:Gulf of Mexico | collected 2013-07-27 | reverse complement strand
GCCTCAGCGATATCAGTAAATTTTTTCTGATTATCCAATCCAAGCAAAACGCCGTCTTCAGGAAGCGCACGCGCCATACACAAACTGCTATAACCTGTGAAGACACCAATCTCCAAAACAGATTTCGCCCCCAGTAAACTCACGACGAATGCCAAAAACTGGCCTTGCTCGGGACTAACTTGCATGTGACCAAAACGCATGGCCAAGGTCTTATCCCTCAGACGCGCTAACAATTCGCCTTCGCGAACCCCAAAATTCAAAACGTAATCTTGAAGTTCATCCGTAATGGGTACATGTCGAGAATTCATAAAAAATATCCAAACCAATCAAACAATCACGACCACTTTTACCATAGCAACGACTGATAATTACAGCGCTAACCCGCATTGTCGCAAACGCTAATCTGCTTGTCGTTTTCCAAGGCGAATCAGGTCCGTTTTTTCATACACTGATGTTTGTCGAGACAATTACAACGACAACTCCTTCAGGTGTTACATAAGATCAAGAAATTGATTTTATGTAAATAATTGGGAAATCGGTAAGCGTAAAATTATCTAATTACGCAATTCCGACACTGCCCCCGCAACGGTAGGAGAGGAATAGGTTCGCAAAAAATCCACTGGAGATTTTCTCTGGGAAGGATGTGAACCTGGGCGTTATGCCTCCTCTCGAGTCCGGAAACCAGCCTGAGGCAAGTCGATAATCGCGGTGGGCGATTGGAACGACCTCAAAGCAATAAGTCTGTGCAATTACACGGCTGTTGTTGAGTGCGTATCCACACCCCATCGTTAGCTAAAACATACCCCCTGAAAGGGGTGAGCCAAGAATGGTGATTAGGACCGAGAGATGAGTATGTCAGCCCACGATAAGATGTTTGATTTACTTCGCAGTAAGAAACAAAATTACAGCCTGCCGAGAGAGTTTTATAACGACCCAGAATTTTTCAATCTCGACATGGAACATGTCTTCGGTAAGTCCTGGGTTTTTGCTGGTTTGGTTTGTGACATCCCAAAACCGGGTAATTTCTTTACGCTCTCTATTGGGAATGACCCTCTGGTTATTGTCAGAGACGACAACAACGAAATACACGCCATATATAACACCTGCCGTCACCGTGGCTCCAAAGTTTGTCTGGAAGAAAAAGGCCACACGGCAAAGCTCGTCTGTCCTTATCACCAATGGACCTATAATCTGGATGGCAACCTGCTTTTTGCAGGTAATATGGGCGAGGGCTTCAACCCTGCAGACTTCCCGCTCAAGAAGGCAAATATCGGCATTGCGGGTGGTATGGTTTTTGTTTGCCTGGCAGAAAATCCACCCGCATTTGATCACTTCAAAGAAGCAGTTGAGCCATTCCTTCGGTCACACGGCCTGCAAAAAGCAAAAATCGCTCACGAAATCACTATTCGGGAACAGGCAAACTGGAAGCTTGTCGTTGAAAACAATCGCGAGTGCTACCACTGTAATGGCTCACATCCAGAGCTTTTAAATTCACTGCTCGAATTCGATAACACTAACGACCCCAGAGCCACTCCCGAATTCAAAGAGCTTGTCTCGAAAAAAGCACGTGATTGGGATGCAATGGGCGTCGCGCATAAATCTACACCCCACAATAATCAGTATCGCGCCGTTCGTATGCCACTGGCCGACGGCTGTGTTTCCATGACCATTGACGGCACTCAAGCTTGTGACAAGCTGATGGGCGATCTAACTGACCCGGATATGGGTTCCATGCGTCTGTTGCATCTTCCCAATACCTGGAACCACTTCATGGGAGACCATTCTATTGTTTTCCGTGTCATGCCAGTCGGGCCTCAGGAAACTCTCGTGACGACCAAGTGGATTGTACATGAGGATGCGGTTGAAGGAACGGATTACGACATCGACAAGATGGTTCAGGTCTGGAATGCGACCAACCATCAGGACAGAGTGCTCGCAGAAAACAACCAACTCGGCATCAATTCAAAGGCCTATCAACCCGGCCCTTATGCCGAGAGTGCTGAATTTGGTGTGATCAACTTCATCAACTGGTACAGCTCAGAAATGCTCGGCAAGCTTTTTGACCCTGCAAAACTACAAGCCGTCGCAGGCGAATAGTCCTTCAAAGTATAAAACACGGGGTGCCAGAGGCAGCCCACAGAAGATCATGCCAAAATAGGCACGAATTGGGGAATTCAAAAATGGCTGTCAAACAGGCAATCAGAGAACTAAACACCACAACACCATGGGATAGCCATTCGCAAATGCTTGAGTGCGTGATGATCCTTCAAGATACGCACGACGTGAAAACTTTCTGTTTTCAGACGGCCGATAGCGGTTGGTTTCGCTATCTGCCTGGTCAATTTATCACTCTTGAACTAGAGATCGATGGCAAGCCGGCCCTCAGAACTTACACTCTTTCTTCCAGTCCCTCCCGCCCCCTCTCAATCTCCATTACAGTTAAGGCAACTGAGGGCGGGTATGTCTCAAACTGGCTGCATGCAAACATTAAAGAAGGCGACACGGTAAAGGCGCATGGGCCTGCCGGCCTTTTTACCCTTCACGACTACATGGCAGAGAAATATCTCTTTATTTCAGGCGGCGCGGGAATCACTCCGACCCTCTCGATGACCCGCTGGCTTTTCGATTATGGTAACCATACGGATGTGCATTTTATTCATTGCGCGAGAACGCCTTCGGACATCATTGCCCGGAGTGAACTCGAGAGCATGAGTGCCCGGGTTAATGACATCAAGGTCGCATTTGTTTGTGAAGAACCAAACCCTTACGGCGCGTGGACAGGCTATACCGGAAGAATAAATCAGTTGATGCTTGAGCTGATATCATCAGATTATCAAGAGCGTGAAATTTTCTGCTGTGGTCCCGCACCTTTCATGCAGGCAGTCCGCGATATCTTGAACTCTGCGGGTTTCAACATGGATCATTACCATGAGGAAAGCTTCGATTCGCCAATTATAGAAGAAGAAGACCGCCCGGATCATGATGATGTCATTATTGATGATGACGCTAAATCTTCCGTTAGGTTCACAAGGTCGAATAAAGATACCCGTGTTCAGGAATCAGACACCATCTTAACCGCAGCCAAGAAAACCGGCTTGCACATCCCAAGCGCCTGTCAGTTCGGTGTTTGTGGAACTTGCAAAGTCAAAAAGGTATCAGGTGACGTTCACATGGTTCACAACGGGGGCATCACCCAGGAACAGATCGACGATGGTTATGTTCTCGCCTGCTGTTCCAATCCTCTCGGCGATGTCGTCATCGACTTCTAAACTCACTGTGAATTCATAGGAACAAAGTCTCCTTATAAGGCAGGACTCTGTTCCTATGAGTCACAAGTATTAATTAACGCCGTCATTACGGTTACTATCGCCAATACCCTGATCTCTGGCTACTATGTCTCCAACGAACAGCTAATCGGCCATTAACCAAGGGATGGATCAAGAGATGAAATTACTGCGCTATGGCCCGATGGGGCAGGAGAAACCCGGCCTGCTTGATAACCAGGGAAATATCCGCGACATCTCATCCATTATCACTGACATTGATGGCTCAACGCTCGATAAAGCAACGCTTGATAAGCTTAGCGCGATTACCCCCGAAAGTTTGCCGATCGTCGAGGGAAACCCGCGTATCGGCCCATGCGTTAATGGGGTAAACAAAGTTATCTGCATCGGTCTGAACTACCACGACCATGCCGCGGAAGTCGGCGCAAAACCAACCCCAGAACCACGCATTTTCATGAAAGCAAATTCATCAATTTGTGGGCCAAATGATAACGTGGAGATCCCGAGAGGTTCTCAGAAAACCGATTGGGAAGTCGAACTTACAATCGTGATCGGGAAAAAAGCAAAGTACATAGATGAAACCTCTGCCATGGATCATATCGCGGGTTATTGTCTGGCAAATGATGTCTCGGAACGCGATTATCAGATGCACCGTTCCGGCCAATGGGTTAAGGGCAAAAGCCACGATACTTTCTGCCCGATTGGCCCTTGGCTTGTGACGAAAGATGAGATTGAGGATCCACACGATCTTAATATCTGGCTAGAAGTAGATGGCGTCAGGCGTCAAAACGGCACGACCAGCAATCTGGTACATCGTATTCCTGTGATTATCAGCCACCTCAGCCAGTTTATGACCCTTGTTCCGGGCGATATAGTTTTGACCGGCACCCCGGCTGGTGTAGGCATGGGGATTAAACCAGAACCAATATTCCTAAAGCCTGGAATGACAATGGAACTCGGGATTGATGGTTTGGGAACTCAAAAACAACGTACAATCTCAGCTGTCTGAAATCACGTAAGGAAATTCACGCCAGATCAGAACCCCTTAATCAATCAAAGGGTGTAAAATGGCCTTCGTATGTCGATTTACCCTTCCGTTTTCAGTGTAAATAATTAAAAATTAACCGGTTCAGTTAATCTAGGTATGGATTGACCAATAAGCCTTGCAAACAGTCCATAAAGAGAAGCGTGGTTCCGGTGAGTATGACTAAACTGAGATTGCTCCACAGTTATTGGAGCAAGAAAAAACAAAATAACGCGTTTCCAGCGCGAAAAGACATCGATCCGATTGATTTCCACTATGCGCTCGGTGACGTATCTCTCATTGATGTTGAACAAAACGACACTAAAGGGAACCCGCAATTCAAAGTCAGGCTTCTCGGAACCAATATTCAGGCGAGGATCGGTCACGCATTCACAAATAAAGATCTTGATGATTTTCCAGAGAAAGACTCTCTAAACAAGATGCGAATAGCTTACAAGACTGTTCTCAAAACCAGAGAACCCGTGGCTTATCCAAGCTTTTTCAAGGTTGCAGAAGAATTTCCTCCCTTCATCTGCTGTATATGGCCACTTTCAAGCGACGGACAGAACATCGACATGCTTCTCTGCTGTCGTGAAAGAGTTACTAACGAGCCACTAAGCACTGACAAATTTGGGTTAGATAGTCAGCACTCAACCTGGCCATATCAAAATTGGCCCGAAAACCAGTTGCTCCAGCATATTGTTCATTGATCGCAAATAGCAGATAACACCACGAGAAAAGGCCCCACGTCAGCAGGGCCTTTCTTGTTACATCCGGATGATCGACTAGCCGCGCCCGCGATAGGGAGGAACGCCCTGATCGGGAATCCAGATACCTTCAGGTGCAGGGCCAGATTGATAAAAGACATCAATTGGTATCCCGCCGCGTGGGTACCAGTAACCACCGATGCGAAGCCACTTGGGGTCCAGAAGTTCTTCGATCCGTTTGCCAATGGAGACCGTACAATCTTCATGGAAAGCCCCGTGATTACGAAATGATCCAAGGAACAACTTGAGAGATTTACTCTCGACCAACCAGTCACCCGGCACGTAATCAATCATCAAATGAGCAAAATCGGGCTGCCCGGTAATAGGACAAAGCGAGGTAAATTCCGGGGCGGTAAAGCGCACCACATATCCCGATCCCTTTTGTGGGTTGGGAACCCGTTCCATTATCGCGTCTTCCGGGCTATCCGGAAGTTTGCTGTCACCCCCCAATTGGGTCAGGTTCGCATAAATGTTTTCTTCTGTCATATCCAACCAAGCTCCGTCCTTAAGAGTAGCAATCTGTTTTGTTACAGACTGCAGAGTATTTTTATTGCATATCTAAAATCACAACGAGGTTATTTAAACACCCCGTTCATTACCCCAGATCAATACATGAAGTTGGGGCAGTACTGTTGCGTCGTACCAACCATCCTCGACAACTTTGTCAATCAGCCATCGCATGCGATCCATCACCCCTGAAATGTCAATCGTCGGTTCGGTTTCTTCAATGGTCCCCGGAGTGTGATTGCCGGGTTGAAGATAAATCCGAAGCTGGGGATGGCGGCGATGTACTTCTTTGGCATAGGCATAGTCGATGTCATCAAAGACCACGATCTTCAAAATGGTTTCCGTATCCGGGCCTGCCGCAGCAATACAATCAGCAAGCAGTCTCCAATCGGTTTCCATCTCTGATGAAGGGGGCTTTGGGCTGAGGGTCAGGTTATCCAACTTAGAAAACCAGTCCTTTACCACGCTGCCTTGTGTCTCCAAAGCAAAGCGATAGCCCTGCTCTTGCCCCATCTCGATCAAACCACCCAGCGGTTGAATGGCAGGATTCCCCCCTGAGAGCGAAACCAGCAGAGGTTTTTCTCCGGACAGGAAAGCAACTTCTTCCATAATCGCAGTCGGAGACATCGGCTTCCATTGATCCCGAAAGCTTGAATCCACCGCATAGAGCGTATCACACCAGCTACAGCGATAATCACATCCGCCCATACGAACAAAAACAGTGGGCACCCCCGTCAGAGAGCCTTCCCCCTGAATGGTCGGGCCAAATATCTCGCTAACCCGGATGGTTCGCGTATTGGGCAACTCATTTGCAGGTGGTTTCATTCCTGACGCATTGTCATTGGAAATACCGGCAATCATGGCCTGTACTCAGCCCAGGTCTTTGGCGTTTCACTGATGCGCATCGCCGTGACTTCCGGCCAGCGTTTAAAAGACCAATCAAACAGGTGCTTGGCAAGGCGCTCAGCGGTTACATTGTCATCGCCGAGGACCTCGTTGAGATGACGATGATCCAGCACATCATCGATGTATTGCTTCAGATCTCCCAGCTCGAGGTAATCCCGCACAAACCCTGCTTCGTTGAGAGTTTCGCCAGAGAGTTCGATCTCAACGATATAGTTATGTCCGTGCAACCGAGAACACGGATGCCCTTCTGGCACGCGCATGAGCTGATGTGATGCGGAAAAAGCAAATTGTTTGGAAATCCGATACATCCTTTAGCTCTCCTTTGCTTTTTCTACGGCCTCGAGCCAGTAATCCGGATCTTCATAAACAGTCGGATCCTCCACTCCGGAAATATGGAAAGCTTCACGGCGTTCCACACAGGTCCCGCAACGTCCACAGTGGTCTTCATAGCCCTTGTAACAAGACCAGGTTTCCTCAAAGGGAACCTTAAGACGCGCACCTTCTGCTGCAATATCGCTCTTGGGGATATGCACAAAGGGTGTGTAGAGCTTCACCTTGGCATAGCCATCAAGTGCATGACGTTGCATCTCTTCGAAAGAGTCGATGAAAGTCGGGCGACAGTCCGGATAAATAAAGTGATCTCCGCCATGCACCGCAGCGGCCACGGCATCTGCATTTTCTGCAGCTGCGGCCCCAAAGGCAATGGCAAGCATGATGGCATTACGGTTGGGAACAACCGTAACCTTCATTGTTTCCTCGGCGTAGTGCCCATCAGGCACATCGAGATCATCGGTCAGCGCTGAGCCCGAAAGCAGTGCACCAACGTTTGCAATGTCGATAATGTTGTGAGGAACCCCCAAGCGCTCTGCGCAAAGGCGGGCATAATCCAGTTCTTTCTTGTGACGTTGTCCGTAGTCGAAAGATATCAGGCGTGTGAGCTCAGCCTCCGCAGCAACCTTGTGCGCAAGCGTGACCGAGTCCAAGCCACCTGAACAGATGACGAGTGTTTTCATTCGTTCCAATCCTTGTTTTTCTACCGGGTAGGCTGCGACCGGGGAGCCCGATAATGCGCTGATGGCTCCAGTTTCACTTAAGTAGCGCAGGCTTGATATAACCTAGTGTAGCACAAAAGCAAAGTACCCTCGTAATTCCATGTCGGAAAGGCACCTATGCATTTATGCCTTGAATGGAATGCATTAATACCTCTCCCTCTAAGGCACGACAAAACAGGAAACATCAAACCTGTTGTATTTACAGGGTAATTTCCATATCAGCGCAGAAAATATGTCCAAATCTCAGTCGATTTTAAATTACCAGTCTTCGAACTAAACAAATATTCGCTCTGGGCCGTTGTCCTTGGCAATCTGCTATGTCTATGATGCGGTTCTTCCCATCCAATCCGTGAGGCCGTTATGGAACTAAAAGACCCTTCATTACTACGAGATAAATGTTACATCGATGGTAATTGGGCCGATGCTGACAGTGGCGAAACCTTTGCTGTCACCAACCCTGCAAATGGCGAAATCATTGCCTCGGTTCCAAAGATGGGAGAAGCAGAAACTCACCGTGCTATCAAGGCTGCCCAAACAGCTTTTGGTCCATGGAAAGACAAGGTCGCGAAAGAACGCTCTCAGATCATGCGAAAGTGGTTTGAACTGATTATGGCTAATCAGGAAGACCTTGCCCTTCTTATGACTCTTGAACAGGGAAAACCTCTCGCGGAAGCTATGGGTGAAGTCGCTTACGGCGCAAGCTTTGTTGAATGGTTCGCCGAAGAATGTAAACGCATCTATGGCGATACCATTCCAGAACACCTGCCGGGCAGACGCCTCGTCGTTACCAAAGAGCCCATTGGTGTTGTCGCCGCGATTACTCCCTGGAACTTTCCAATCGCCATGATTACCAGAAAATGCGCGCCTGCGATGGCTGCGGGCTGTACTGTGGTGATTAAGCCAGCTGAAGACACGCCACTTAGCGCCTTTGCTTTGGCAGAATTAGCCGAGCGCGCGGGCATTCCAAAAGGTGTGATGAACATCGTATCGGGTATCCCTCAGCAAATCGGTAAAGCCCTGACCGAGAGCCCTGACGTACGTAAACTTACCTTCACAGGCTCAACGCCCGTCGGTAAACTGTTGATGAAGCAATGTGCTGACACAGTTAAAAAGACTTCTATGGAACTCGGGGGCAACGCGCCCTTTATCGTCTTTGAAGATGCTGACCTTGATGCCGCTGTTGAAGGCGCAATGATGAGCAAGTTCCGCAATGCCGGACAAACCTGTGTTTGCTCCAACCGCGTTCTTGTTCAGGAAGGGGTTTACGATGCCTTTGCCAAGAAACTCGTTGAAAAGGTCGCAGCCCTGAAAGTAGCACCCGGTACGGAAGAAGGTGCACAACAAGGTCCTCTGATTAATGCTGCTGCTTCGAGTAAAGTCAGTGAACTCATTAACGATGCGGTAAGTAAAGGCGCAACAACTGTGATCGGCGGGAATCCTCACGAGCTCGGCGGTACTTTCTTTGAGCCGACTGTCATCACGGGTGTTACAGATGATATGCGCGTTTTCAGTGAAGAGATTTTTGGCCCCGTGGCTCCGCTCTACAAATTCAAAACCGAAGAAGAAGCCGTGAAGATGGCCAACGACACCCCATTTGGTCTTGCTGCCTATTTCTACAGCCGAGACATCGGTCGTGTGTGGCGCGTCTCCCGAGCCCTCGAATACGGTATCGTCGGCATCAATGAAGGTATCATTTCCAACGAAGTCGCCCCCTTCGGTGGCGTCAAGGAAAGTGGTGTTGGTCGCGAAGGCTCCAAATACGGCATGGAAGACTTCCTGGAGATCAAATATCTCTGCATGGGTGGGATTTAATCACCTGTCTCAAGAAAGAACGCTAATAAAAAAGGGCTTTTTCGGCCCTTTTTTGTTTTCTCTCCCAATTAAGGCACTCTAGACAGCGAATGCAGCTACATTGAGGAAAGGTAACGTGTGCTGACGATATCAGTCCAGTTTACTCCAGAAAGATGCCTTTTTCGAGTGGTTGGCACGTAACTGTGCTTCGAACTCTCCGTGCGTTGCGAAGCCTTTGTAATCATCAATCTCATTATCTGCACTTTGGCACTCCAAAAGATGACGCACCGAATGCTTGTATCGAGTGGCCTTCCCACGTTCCAATGTGTGGTTGATCATCGCACGACGGGCGAGCACTGCGGCCAAAGAAAAATCGCCTTGCAGCCTGTCTGCCGCCGGGGTCAGAGAGTAATACATATTGCCATCCAGTTCAGCAAACCGCGTCACAATCAAGTCTGCAGCTCGGCGCAAATCTGGCCACTCAAGAAAAAACTCAAGTGCTGAGTTAAAATTTGGATATTGCATCGCCAAATCTTTAGCACGTTCTTCAGTTTCAATGTCATCAAAGTCAGGCAAGGATTTAAGTAAATCTCTCAGATGCGTAGTATCCAGTGCCTTCTCAAAGCACTGCCAACGGAAATTTCTTAGCTCTTCTGTACGTCCAAGCTTCTCAAGAGCCTCAGCATAAGAAAAATTCCACTCCCGAGGAAAATAATCACTACCTTCTAAATCACGTGAGCTCGTTAAAATATTTAACGCCTCTGTGTTCCGCTCAACGGCCAAAAGTCGTGTTGCACTTTTCACTGCAAGCCTTGGGTTGAGCAAATCTTCAGGCGTATATTGAGCTATATAAGCATCAACATCGCCAAGTTGATCAGCAATTTGCTGAAGGCAGTCTCTTACGAGCCATGCTTTATATTCTTCTTGCCGAGAGTGATCTAGTGGATAACCACCTCCCCCACCAGTAATAAGTATTGGTCCATCTTCTAAATGAGTTTTTTCTGTCAAAGGCTCATTTTCATAGTTCTGGACGATTGATTTCAGCACTTTAAGCCCCATTTCACCAAGGGCTGGCCCAAGGTAATGGATCAAACCATCATATTGTCCATAGTCGTTATCCAACACTGCCTCAAACACTTTTTCCGCCAAAACAGTAGGGGGAATTCCGATATTTGGGCCTATCTCCTCAAGTAATGTAAGTACATAATGAAATACACTGCCAACATCACCATCGCTATCGTCCACACGCACATAGACAGATT
>MAAC01012496.1_pt1 | contig 10601 bp, 10 predicted proteins | sample 1115981 | NCBI WGS metagenome assembly MAAC01 (sample SAMN04961126, study PRJNA320927) | seawater metagenome | isolation source: sample BD02T64 sea water enriched with oil for 64 days | place: USA:Gulf of Mexico | collected 2013-07-27 | reverse complement strand
GTTTTTGAAAAAACTCTTAAATGTTCATCTTTTTTCTTAGTATGACGCTCGGGAATAGTAATACCACCCAAAACCAAATCACTGTTGATATCTTTTTTTAATGCATAAGCATCTTTAATAGACATTTTACTTTTTTGTGTGTCTGAAGCTGCACCTACAAACACAGAGTATGAATTACTCTTTTTACTTTCTTCTAACCATGACGACATATTTTCCTTGTCGTACTTTCCAACAGCTTTATAAACTACTATTGGTAAATTTAAAACATTTAAATAATCGTTGGCATAATCAGTAGAATCAAGTGTTTTGATAAAAGGAAAAGGTCTTTTTTCATTTGTTCTATCTGATTCATCTTGAATATCATACAAAACCAGACCATCTATTTCTAGTGGTAAGATTCTGTCAATATGTTTTTGCGTAATTACTTTAATTTGTTCTTCCGTATTTGTTGCTTTTGGAGGTGTTAACCCATAAAAGAGTATTCCTGATTTCTTATTTCTAATCTTATTTTTTAACATTTTATCCCAATTGTCGTGAAAATGATTTTCGAATTCTACAAATATATTCGTTAATAGCTGATTAATACAAGATGTAATTCATATAAATTTTTATTTTTGTAGCTACTCTGGGTTTGGGGTAATCCTGATATGCTATTTCAATGGTATTAACTGAACCTCGATCTAAAGCCTCATATCCTGAACTGGTTGTTAACAACACACCACTAATATCTCCATTGGGATATAAAGTGAACTCAACCACATTGGTACCATATTGTCTGGTTCTAATTGATACTCTTGGATAAGACATATATCGTTGAGTGATTTGTCCAATTCCTTTAAGATTTCGTTTAAGAAAAACTTTTTGAACCTTTGTGAAGGATTTAAATTCATCCCCATATAAATCTAAATATCCTTGGGTGATTTTGTCAACTGTATTTTCGTTTAAATTTGGCGTAGATAAAAATGATTCTAAGGTGTTTTCTTGAAGTTTTTTACTCAATAAGTCAAGAGATTTTTTTTCTTCAGGTAGTTTTGTTTTTGGCAAGGGTGCTTTTATTGCTTTGGGTATGGGTTTTTTAAGTACTAAAGTTTTCTTCTTTTTAATTACTTTAGGCTTTTTAGGAAGGGCTTGAGTATACGTGGGTTTTACAATTGTTTTTGGTTTGACTTTTGCAATGATTTTTTTTGGTTTTTTTACAACTGCTCTTTTTTTTGTTTTAACGAAGTTTTCTTTTATAACTTTTTTGAGTTTCACTTCTTTTGCAATTTTTATTGATGAACTTTTAGGGCTTGTTTTTTTTGCGATTTCTTTTGTTAAATTGACACTTAAATCTGATTCTTTCTTTTTGGGAACTTTTTTAACTGGCTCAGGCTTTTGGGGTACTTCTTTTTTTTTCAATTTTACATAAGTAATATGCTGTTTTTTAGGTTCTTTCTTTTCAATTTTCTTGTTGTTCTGCTCTTTTGGTTCATGAACAACGAGTAAAAAAAGAATATGAATAAAGAATGATAATATAAGCGCATACACAATGTTTTTCATGGAATAATTATAGTATAATGCACCAAAAATTTTATTTAGGATTATGAATGTTTGAAAAATCTCAAAAAGCTTACAGTGAAGCAAAAGATGTAATTCCTGGAGGTGTTGATTCTCCAGTTCGTGCTTTTACTAGTGTAGGCGGAACACCACCTTTTATTCAAAAAGGTCAGGGTGCTTATATTTACGATATAGATGGTAATAAGTATTTAGATTTTGTACAAAGTTGGGGACCGCTAATTTTTGGTCATTGTAATAAAGAAATTGAAGACGCAGTTATAGAAACTGTTAAAAAAGGTCTTAGTTTTGGAGCACCTACAGAGCTTGAAACCCAGTTGGCTCATGAGATTGTTGATATGCATGACAACATTGATAAAGTTAGATTTGTAAGTTCTGGTACTGAAGCAGTTATGAGTGCTATTAGATTGGCACGTGGAGTAACTAAAAGAGATGATATCCTTAAGTTTGAGGGATGTTATCATGGACACAGTGATTCACTTTTGGTTCAAGCTGGAAGTGGACTTGCAACTTTTGGAACCCCTAGTAGTCCAGGAGTTCCTGCAGATTTAACAAAACATACGCTTTTATGTGAATACAACAATGTTGAAAACTTAAAACAGTGTTTTAAAGACAGTAAGGATATCGCTTGTATTATTATTGAGCCAATTGCTGGAAATATGGGACTGGTACCAGCTAGTGCTGAGTTTTTGAAAGCTTGTAGAGACTTGTGTGATGAACATGGTGCATTACTTATTTTTGATGAAGTAATGAGTGGGTTTAGAGCCAGTTTGACTGGTGCTCATGGTATTGTTGAAACAAGTGCAGATATTGTTACTTTTGGAAAAGTAATTGGGGCAGGGATGCCTGTTGGTGCTTTTGCTAGTTCTTCAGAAATCATGGATCACTTAAGTCCAGATGGTGCAGTGTATCAAGCTGGAACATTAAGTGGAAACCCTGTTGCTATGGCTGCTGGATTAGTTAGTCTTAAAAAGTTAAAGGCAAATCCTGAAATATATGATGATTTAAGTGCAAAAGCTATTAAATTAACACAAGGATTGAAAAAAGTTGCACAAGACAATAATATTCCTATGGTTGTTGATACACGTGGAAGTATGTTTGGCTTTTTCTTTAACGAAAATCAGCCAATGAATATTAAAGAAGTTGCTACCAGTGATTTTGAGAGATTTTCAACTTTTCACAGTGAAATGTTAAAAAGAGGTTTTTATTTTGCTTGTAGTCAGTATGAAACAGGTTTTATATCAACAGTTATGACCGATGATGATATTGATAATTGTATTAAAGCAGCTCACGAAGTGATGGAGATATTATGAGTGAAGAATCAAAAGAGTTAAAAGACATTGAAGAGAAGTATCTTAAAGATCCAGATGCTGTAAAACCAAAACACCAAGGTAAACTTGCCGCTTTAGATAATCTATCATTAGGTATATCTATAGTTGCAGCAATTGCTATTGGTGCAGGAGTTGGAATATTACTTAAAAAATGGACAGGGTACGATTGGACTTTATTTGTAGGTATTGCTTGGGGAGTTGCAGCTGCTGGTTTAAATATCTTTAAAGCATACAAACGAGCGCAAAAAGAGTATGAGGGTATGGAAGATGATCCAAGATATGCTCATAGAGCAAAACATGGGGATACTAAAGAAGAAATAAATAATGATTAGAAAATTTGGAAGAGTTTTTTTCTTTGTTGATTTACTTGTAATTATTTTTTGTATTGTATCCTCTAATTATCTTTGGCTTCTTAACACTCAAATTGCATTTTTTAGTACGGTTGTTATCACAATTGGTTCATTTTTAGGATATAAAAAGAATATAGAAAAAAGAGTAAAAACTTCTAGTGAAGAAGCTCTTCTTTCTGATGATAGAGATGCAATTGATGAAATAGATGATCCCCATGATTTATACTCTGAGATTAAACAAGTAGAAGAAAAAGAACTCAGTGTTGAAGAGATCAAACAAATTTTAAAAGAAGAAAAAGCCAATGTTAAAAAGAATAGTATTAAAAATACATTCTTTTCCGCTTCTGGTTTTGCATCTGTATATAGAATTATAGGTTATGTATCTTTGGTATTTGGATTTTTTGCCTTAAAGAACAATGATTTATTTGATCCTTATTCGTACTTAGCAGGATTGTTTATAACGACATTTTGTGTGTTAACATCACTTGTAGTCTATAGAAAAGATTAGATTCCTCTAATCTATCTCTATGACTCTTATTTAAGGATAAGAGGTAAGTCTACTTGTACCTTTTGCTCTTCTGCAGTTATAATTAATGAGGAGTTATTAAAACTCTCTTCTATACTATAAAATTCCTCACTCAAGTGTCCATCACTGTTGATTTCTACAGTAATTAAAGAATACTTTTTACCTTCAATTCTAATATATTCACCAATTTTTAATTTCACCGAAGTAGAAATAACTTTGGCATTTTCAAAAGATGTATAGGTTTTATTTAATAGTTTCAAAAAGTCTGATACCATCATTTTAAATTCAGGAATAGAGGGGTCATAGTTTTTCATATAGTTAATATTACTTTTTGTTTTTTGAGTACTGATACTCAAATCAACAATAGTGAAAATATTGGCAATTTCTCCTGTTTTTGTGGAGAGTTTGTTTTCTTTCTTAACCATAGTACTTTTGTAAAGTTTGATGGTGATTTCATCATCATTGTCATATGAAACACTAATAGCATAAAAGATATAGTTCTTAAGACGAAGATTGACATAAGCTGTATTGAATCCATAAGAAGCAGATGCATATTTTAAAGCTAAGGCATAAACCTCTTTTGGTGAGATTCTATTGAGTAGAAATTGTGCTTCTTGATTTGAATAGGTGATTTTTCCTGAGTTAGAAAAAGAAATAATTGGATTTAAATCTTGTTCTACCCAGTTTTCAAAAAAATTCATATAGGTTTTTAACTTTCTACGTAATTTTTAAGGTTTTTTCCAACTTTTGGATGTTTTAATTTTTTAATTGCACTTGATTCAATTTGTCTAACTCTCTCACGAGTTACAGATAGTTCTTTACCAATTTCTTCAAGTGTTCTATCACTAGAATCATGCATTAACCCAAATCTCATTCGTACAACTGCTTGTTCTCTCTCGTTTAATTGAGATAAAATTTGATCAATTTGATTCTGTAAATCTTCTTTCATGATATTGTCAATTGGAGTTGGTGCTTTTTCATCTGGAACAAAGTCACCAAATTTACCATCATCATCACTACCTATTGGAGCTTCTAAAGAAACAGGTTCTTTTGTGATTTTAATAACTTGTTTTACTTTATCTACTGGAAGTTGAACTTCTTCAGCGATTACTTCAACATCTGGCTCTTTACCATTTTCTTGAATACCTTTTCTAATGATCTTATTAATTCTATTAATTGTTTCAATCATATGAATAGGAATTCTAATGGTTCTTGCTTGATCGGCAATTGCTCTTGAAATTGCTTGTCTAATCCACCATGTAGCATAAGTAGAGAATTTATATCCCTTTTTATATTCAAACTTATCAACGGCTTTCATAAGACCAATATTACCTTCTTGGATTAAATCCAAAAATGGAAGACCTCTGTTTGTATATCTTTTTGCAATAGAAACAACAAGTCGAAGGTTTGATTTTGCCATTCTTGTTTTTGCTTCATCTGTGATTTTTTTACCACGTTTAATTTGCTCTAGAATATCTTTTAATTCTTCTGGTTCTAAATCAAAACCATCTTTAGATGCTTCTGCTGTTTGATATAGTTTTTTGATTTCCATATAAGTACTTACCATTGTAGCTTCTGGAACCATAGAAATAATTTGTGGTTTTGTTAAGTTAATAATACTTTCTAAAATCTTTTGGTGATTTTTAAGTAAAATGTCATTAAATAATGGCAATTTATATTCTAGTCTTTTAAGTTCTGCATCAAAACCTGTATCAGATTTAAGTGCAGTTTCCATTGCTTTTACGATTTCAGTAATAAGTTTAGATGTTGGTCCTAAGTCAACCAAACCTTCTTTAAGAACTTTTTTCTTAAAAGCAACAGCTAAATTGTACTGAAGTTGAACCACTTCATCATCAGAAGTCACAGCGTCTTTAGAAGTGAATTTCATCCAATCTTTTTTCGCTTTTTCAAGTACTTTAAATGCTTCGATGATTTTTTCAGCACGTTTGTCTAATTTCTTTTGTTTTGTTTTAGAAGTACTTTCTGCACTTACTGCAGCTTCAGGTTCTTCTTCTGTTGTTGTTTCAGTATCATTACTGTCAGAACTATCTTCATCATCAAAGTTTTTGAACAGCTCTTTAACTTTTCGTTCTCTATTTACTAAAGGTTCTTTGTATTCTAAAATAAAATCAATGAGATATGGAACTGAACAAATTGAATCTAAAATAGTATCTTCACCCATTTCAATTCTTTTTGATATTTCAATTTCTTCTTCTTTTGTTAAAAGAGGAATTTGACCCATCTCTCGTAAATACATACGAACAGGGGAATCTGATCTACTCCATTCTAGAAGTTCTTTATTTTTAAGTAAATCAAAAACATTATCTTCATCATCTCTTAATTTGTTGATGTGATCTTGTTTTTTCTTTGCTTCTATTGCATTCATTCTTTTTGCTTGTTCTTGTGAACTAATTAGTGTCACATTAAACAGTTGAACCAACGCTAATAATTTTTTAACATTAGCTCCTGATGGAGCTTTTGGGAAAATCTTAATTGCATTTTCGTATGTTAAAATCGAGTCTTTATACTCTTTAACAGTATTTTCAATGGCTTTATTTAAATCTTTTACAGTCATTTTTAAAATTACCTTATGTGTTATATTGTGTTGTGAAAGTCAGATATTATACCCAAACTAGTTAAAATAACTATTAAAATAGTAGTTTAATTAAATATTTTTGAATTTTTAGATAAAATGCATATTTCAATTAAACAATACTTATAGTTTATGTTAAATACTAGCTATAAAAAGGACATATAGATGAACGAAATCACTGGAAAAGTTTGGAACTTCGGAGCGCATATTGACACTGATATTATTATTGCAGCAAGATATTTAAACAGTTCTGACCCAGAACATTTGGCAAAATATATCATGGAAGATGTTGACCCAGACTTTACAAGTAAAATGCAAAGAGGCGACATTATTGTTGCTGGAGAAAACTTTGGTTGTGGTAGTAGTAGAGAACACGCACCAATTGCTTTAAAAGCTGCAGGAATTGCTGCTGTAATTGCACCGTCATTTGCAAGAATTTTTTATCGAAATGCATTTAACATGGGCTTACCAATTTTTGAATTACCTGAATCTTTAGATATTAAAGAAGGTGAAAAAATTTCCATTAATTTGGATAATGGAACAATCATTAATTTAACGACAAAAAAAGAATATAAATTTACTGCTATCCCTGAGTTTATGCAAGAGCTAATTGCAACGGGTGGATTAATTAATTATGCTAAAAAAGAAATGGAAGAAGGAAAGTAATAATGAAGGAATATAATATTTCGATAATCAAAGGTGATGGGATTGGTCCTGAAATCGTTGATGAAGCGATAAAAGTACTTGATGCTGTTTCTTATGAATGTAACTTTCATTTAAATTATAAAGAATATTTAATGGGTGGAATTGCCTATGATGTAACAGGTAACCCTTTACCCCAAGAAACCATAACAGGTGTTATTAACTCTGATGCTTGTCTTTTTGGAGCAATTGGTGGAGCTAAATGGGATAAATTACCAAGAGATTTAAGACCAGAATCTGGACTACTTAGATTTAGAAAAGAATTGGCCGTTTTTGCAAATCTTAGACCTGCTGTTATTTATGATGAGCTTGTTAATGCTTCAACACTTAAAGCTGAAGTAATTGAAGGTGTTGACTTAATGGTTGTGCGAGAATTAATTGGTGGAATTTACTTCGGTGAACCTCGTGCTAATGATGGTCAGACAGCTTATAATACTATGGTTTATACAAAAGATGAAATTGTTAGAATTGCTAAAGTAGCATTTGATCTTGCTATGAAAAGAAGTCGAAAACTATGTTCTGTTGATAAAGCAAATGTACTTGAAGTAAGTCAACTTTGGAGAGATACTGTTGAAGAAATTGCAGTTGATTACCCTGAAGTAGAATTATCTCATATGTATGTGGACAATGCAGCTATGCAATTAGTACGAAACCCTAGACAATTTGATGTTATTTTAACTGGAAATATTTTTGGAGATATCTTATCTGACACTGCTTCAATGGTTGTTGGATCTATTGGATTATTACCAAGTGCTAGTACGGGTGAAAAAACTGCAATTTATGAACCTATTCATGGTAGTGCTCCTGATATTGCTGGTCAAGGTATTGCAAACCCAATTGCAACAATGGAAAGTGCTGCTATGATGCTTAGATACTCACTTGGTGAGTCTAAAGCTGCTGATTTAATTGAACTTTCAATTAAAAAAGCACTTCAAGATGGTTATAGAACAAAAGATTTAGCCTCTTATGATGCAAAACACGTTGTAACAACAGCCGAAATGGGTGAAATTGTTGCAAACTATATTCACAAACTAAAATAATATTATTAATAAGTAAAGTTCTAAACTTTACTTATTAAACTACTTTTCTTCTTTAAATTATAATTTCTTACTTTTTGTTATTATTTTTTTATCTGCTATAAGCATATAAATGATAATATTATATTACCAAATTAAGTAATAGGTGAATATTCAATACCCCACTTCTTATTTAATTTGGTATTATATAATTAATTTGGAGATTATTATGTCTGACAAAAAATTTAGGCTTGTTACTCGAAGTGATATGGATGGTTTGGTATGTGGAACACTACTGAAGTATCTGGGCATTATTGATGAAATTACTTTTGTTCACCCAAAAGATATGCAAGATGGTAAAATCAAACTTACACAAAGTGATATTACAACGAACCTACCATATGTGGAAGGTGTTTATTTATCCTTTGATCATCATCACAGTGAAGAAATTAGAAATGAAAAAAAAGACAATCATATTATTGATTCAGAGGCCCCTAGTGCAGCTGAAGTAGTCTATCAATATTATGGTGGAGATGAAAAATTTCCTTCAACTTTTAGAGATATTATGGATGCTTCTAATAAAGCTGATTCAGCTGCTTTTTCCAAAGAAGATATTTTAAACCCAGAAGGTTGGGATTTATTAAGTTTCTTAATGGATAGTAGAACGGGTCTTGGTAGATTTAGAGACTTTGGTGTATCTAATTATCAACTTATGATGGATTTAATTGATTATTGTGCTTCACATACTATTGAAGATATTTTAAAACTGAATGATGTTAATGAAAGAGTTAAATTATATTTTAAATATGAAGAAGAATTTAAAAACCAGTTAGAGCGATGTTCTACTGTATATGATAATTTAATTCTAATTGATTATAGAAATGAAGAAATTATTTATCCTGGAAATAGATTTATGATTTATGCAATGTATCCTGAAGTGAATATTTCTATTCATGCAATTTGGGGTAGAGATAAACAAAATGTAGTTTATAGTACTGGAAAATCAATTATTAATAAAACATCTAATACTAATGTTGGAGAGTTGATGTTAAAACATGGAGGTGGTGGACATATCGCTGCTGGTGGTTGTCAACCAAGCCATGATGATGCTGAAACTGTATTAGAAGATTTAATCACGACTATTAACGCTGACGGATAAACACTTAATAAACGGTAATTAATATAACTGTAATTACCGTTTCTTTTATTTCAATTGATCTTTTATTTTGTCAAAAAAAACTTCAAAACTTGAAAGTTCCAAATCTGAATCTCTTTGTTTTTTACCCCACATAGGTTCAGGGAAATATGAATCTTCTTTAAATCGTGCCATGATATGAAAATGAACATGGGGCACATAATTTCCAAATGAAGCTATATTAATCTTCTCAGGTGAAAAATAGCTGAGCATTTCTTTCTCAATTAAATCTAAAGTATTCCATATTTGTTGTTTTGTTTCTTTTGGACATTCACTAAATTCTTTATAGCTTTTTTGTGTAAAAATTTTCAACCAAGGTATTTCACTGTTTTCAATTTCTATTCTTATTAAATCGTTTTTGTATATTATTGTATCTTTCATATTTTCCTATAGTTTATAGATTGTTAAAATCAACTGTTATCTCATCTTTTTGTTCTTCAGATAAATGTTTATCTGCATACTCTAAGTGTAGTTCTTGATCAACGAAAAATTTAACCAAGTCTTTATCCAAGTCTCCGTCTTTTACCATAAAGGACAAAATTCTTAAAGAAGTATTTAAAGAGTTTGCTTTTTTATAAGGACGATCATTGGCTGTCAAGGCTTCAAATACATCAGCAACTGCTAAAATCTTATCTTCTAAGGTCATAGGAAGGTCCATGATCTCAGGGGCACCATAACCGCCACCTTTTACTTTTTTGTGGTGAGATGCAGCGACCACGGGAAGTCTTTTGAGTTTTTTAGGAAATGGCAAGGCATTTAACATATTATAAGAAACAGTAACATGATTGTTTATGACCAGTCTTTCTTCTTGAGTTAATGTACCTTTTCTAATACATAAGTTATATACTTCATTTGGTGAGAGTAAATTTACTGTTTCATTATTAATGAGTAATTCTTTTTTTGCAATTTCTTCTATTCGAGCAACTTTTTCATCTTCCATAAACTCGCCACCAGTATTACATGTAATAATGAATTGGAGATCATCATCAAAACTTGCTTTTTGTTTTTCGTAGTTTTGAAGTAGGGCTTGTTTTTCATTATCATTTTTGGCTGATACTAAAGCTTTTAGATATTCAATTTCTAAATCTCTCATAACCAATTCAAATTTAGTTTTAACGGTATTAATTCGATCATAAATAGTTTCAAGTTTGGTTGCTTTATCCACAACATATTCGGGAATTACAATTTTCCCAATATCATGTAACCAAGCAGCTCTACTTAACATGGTTAACTCATCTTCACTATAATGGATATCATTATATACATCTTTGTCTGCATTGATAGCTTTGACTATCATTCCTGCAACTTCAGCGACTCTATTGATATGTCCACCA
>MAAC01015103.1_pt1 | contig 10603 bp, 6 predicted proteins | sample 1115981 | NCBI WGS metagenome assembly MAAC01 (sample SAMN04961126, study PRJNA320927) | seawater metagenome | isolation source: sample BD02T64 sea water enriched with oil for 64 days | place: USA:Gulf of Mexico | collected 2013-07-27 | reverse complement strand
CGCCGCTTCAATAGCTGCATTAAGCGCTAACAAATTAGTTTGCTCTGCAATGGCTTTAATGACATCGATAACACTAACCATTTGATCAACCGTTGTCGCGAGTACACTTATCACTTGGCTAGCATTATCCAAGTCAGAAGACAACTCATTCACTGATGACATTGACTTGTTAACCACTAGACCAACTTCATTGGCTTGCTCTTTTGCTTCAAATGCTGACTGAGAGGATTGCTGAGATGTTAACGAAATATCTTTTGTACTGGCTGCCATCTCAGTGATAGCTGTCGCTAACATGTCTATTTCAATATATTGCTTTTCAAATAATGCGTTAGCCTCACTCACATCTGATTTTACTGCACTTGATGTCTCACTTATGACTTGGGTAGTGGTAATAATGGTATTAATCATAGCCTGAGTTTTATTAAAAAAATTATTAATTTGACCCGCTAATTCACCCATTTCATCCTGCGTGTTTATTTCTAACCTTTTAGTTAAGTCACCATCACCGTGAGCAATATCTGTTACAGCGAGAATAACTTTTTTTAACGGATTAGTGACAATGACACGAGTAAGGATAAATAAGATAAGCACCAGCAAAACGTCCACTAACACCACACCGATGATAATTTGTATTAATGCGGCATTAATTTTTGTATTGATCGCTTGTTGGTCAATACTAATCACAATATCACCCACAATAGTTTCTTCGTCGTATTCATCATGAACCAGAGGTTGCTTTATCTCTGTTCCCTTTATGCCTTGATTATGTTTGGTATATTTAACTTCACCGTCTACGGTTTTTATTTCAATACCGTAAACATAAGGGGTTTGTAATTCAGATGAAGCTATTTTAACTATCTGATCAGATAAATCCATCCATATAGCCGCGGGTAAATTCAGTTTTAATCTTTCTGACACTAAAGTAATACTTCTATTTGCTTCAACTAATAAAGAGGATTTTACAACTTTATAGTCATATACTCCTTTCGCAATTAACACAATACTGACCAGAATGGTCGACATTACGATTAATCGAAATTTAATACTCAAGTTAGAAAAAATATTGATAAGTTATTACTCCAAAGCTTAGTTTATGACAATGTTATTAAGGTCATAGATAAATTTACCGTCATTGTTTATTACTTAAATGCTATTTCCAAGCCTTACCCAACGGTTTGGTAATAGACATTAAGCACAGTGAAATTGCATTGTTAAGTGTTTTAGTGGCTTCAATAGAAACTAAAGCATCGATCGTGCTAGTAAAACTTGCTGATTCGGGAGTAGCACGGATTCATAAGTGTTATGTTTGTGTATCAAATATCACTAATAAAGTAACGACTAACAATCGATAATTAGTATTAATCCAAAAGAATTAGGGCTTTAGTGCTAGTACTTCTGGTGAGGAAATTTTAAGAAGAGGTTATTGTAATAAGAGCTAGAATCAATTCATCTATAATGATTTTTACCACAAAAGAGAGATTAGCGGTAACAGCCAATTGAACAGGTTGGATTAGGCTTAGTAGCGATAACGTCCGTTTAATGAGCAACAAAATTGTTGGTTCTAATAAGCGATACAGGAGCAACACCAACTGATAGTTAACATCCCTGCCCCTTTCATTAGTGGAAAAGCACTTAATACCGAAAAATTATCCACAAAATTATAACAAACGTGATCCTGAATATTACACTGTGTTTTTTAATCAATTATTCTAGTTATCTTCTTGTTATATTATTGTTTGTTTTACATAATATCTAGTGTTTAGTATTAACTCGTTATCAGGATATTTTAAATTTATGCATAACGCTCAAATAGGCATTGGCATCCTAAAATTCGTTAACATTATGACAAAATATTCTGCATTCTTTATTCTTTTCTTATTTTCAATGATCGCCAATTCTATAAATGCACAACCTTACGTGGAGTTGGATAATCGCAATAAAATTGAATTAAATGAACATAATCTCTGGTTCCAAACTCAGTCCCTAGATACCAACCCTAGCTTTTTAACATTAAGTAAATTGCACCAAGATGCCAATAGAGTCACGTCTACCTTCGGCGGGAGTGGCGCTTATTTTACCAAGATTAAATTAACCAATACCAAGGGTAAAAAAGATACTTGGTATGTTAATATTCATGCGGTTTACTTAGATGTAGGAACAGCTTATTGGCAACCTGAACATGGTGAAACAATACCATTAGAAAGCTTTGGTCAGATGGGAAGTGAAAATCCAAAGCTAGCTCATTCACAAGCTTTTTCTCTTCCAGTAAACCATGAAGAAAGCGGTACGCTTTGGGTTTATATTCAAGCGAAAATGTTCGCAACACCCGTTGTTGTAGAGCTTTACAGTAAAAAAGAGTTCTATAAGACTCAGTTCTTCATTAATAGCATCACCTCAATTTCATTTACAGTAATGATGACATTAGCGTTAATTGCTTTCTTTATATACCTTAGAACCAAGTATTTAGTTACCTTGGCTTGTACCGGTTATATTGGCATACAAGGCTTAGGCTGGTTTACTGCATCAGGAAGCTTTGGCCATCTATTGACTGTATCGGCATTTAATCCTGTTTATAGCGGTATCGTTATCTTTCCTTTTGCGATAGCTTCTGCCAGCCAGTTCACTAAGTTGCTGTTTAACTGTCCGCAAGAACACCCTAAATTGACCTTAACATTTAATATACTATCAATAGTCTGCTTGAGCTTAGGCATTATTATGCCTTTTATCTCCTTTACGCAGAGCTTCTTAATATCACATATCATCGCAACTATATGGATTCCGCTTTGTATTGGTACTGGTATATTTATGCTCGCGAAAAATGATTTCAGAGCGAAGTATTACTTAATAGGCAACCTGTTATATGGTTTCACTTTAGCTGGCTATATTTTATCTCATCTCTATAAAATTGACTGGGATATGCCACTCGAAGTGATTGTGCAAATTGCCTTAACCATTGATTGCATGTGCATTCTGCTTTCCCTTTCAGAATGGTTGCAGATTCAACAAAAAGAATTTCATCGCAGTTATGCTATCTCACGTATTGATCCATTAACGCAAATTGGCAACCGTTTTGCTCAAAATGAAAAACTGGCTAGTTTAAAAGGACACTACTGCATCACTTTTATTGACCTTGATGGCTTTAAAAAGATTAATGACAAATTCGGCCATGATGAAGGCGATAAAGTGTTGATTACAACAGCAGATATCATGCAAAAGAAACTGCAAGGGTTAGGTTCAATATTTCGCTGTGGTGGCGATGAGTTTATTTGGGTGGTCGATATTGAAAGCTCACAACAAGTTAAACCACTATTAGGCCAATTGTCTGATTTATTAATAACAACAGAAAAAGAGCTTCAACAAAGGGGCTGGAGTGACGCTGGCCTTAGTTTTGGAATAGCCACAAGTTTTGAAACCCTGAATCAATCAGAATGTTTATCACTAGCCGACCAACGTATGTATAAATACAAACAAGATAAGAAATCAATAAAGGGGTTGGCCGCTTGTAGCTAACTAAATACCCAAACTACTTAGTAGTTACCCAGAGAATTTGTGCATCATTCTCACTCACAGAAATCACCAAATGTCCCATCATCGCATCATAATATACGCTATCACCCTCGACCATGTTCACTGGCTCATAAAATTCAGTTAGTAACTGTACTTCACCATCAAGCACCAACATATACTCTTCACCACTATGGCGTACCCATTCGCCAAAGTCATCAAAGCTACGTGCGTGAACTTTACATTTATATGGCATCATTTTCTTATTGCTAAATTGCGTGCAAAGTAATTCATGCTCATAAGTCGATGTTAAATGATAATTACCTTGATCTTTTATCGTTACATCACGGCGCCCAGTGGCTTGAACCACTTTTGGTTTAGTAAATAATTGTGGTAACTCAATATTTAAACCTGTTGCTAACTTCTGCATCACGGTAAATGTTGGAGAGATTTGCTCATTCTCAATTTTAGATAATGTTGAGGGTGCTAAGTTAGTAAGATTAGCCGCCTCTTTTAGGGTTAGCTTATTCCTCGTTCGGATCGACTTTAGCTGCGCTCCGATGCCAATAGCTCCGACTACACGCACTTCATTTTTAATACTTACTACCGCCATTGGCATGTATATATCCTTTTTTCTCTATTGCTCATCACGTCATTTATTACCCAGTGTGACCAGAGCAAGGGACATTAGCATATCTAAAACAGACATAAACATGTCTTTAAAAATTAAGCGCTAACACTTAAATAAAATCAACGACATTGTTTACGCTAAAGTTAGTAAACTTTGTCGTTGATTCCTCACTATTTAGAAAAGACCACGGTCTTTTTCCCATACATGAATATTCGATGTTCAATATGACAACGAACTGCGCGAGACAGCGTTAAACATTCTATATCACGCCCTTTAGCCGCGAGATCTTGAGGATAGTAACCATGATCAACCGTCTCGACGCCTTGGCTAATAATAGGCCCTTCATCGAGATCGTCACTGACATAATGCGCAGTGGCGCCCACTAACTTAATGCCGCGATCATAGGCTTGATAATACGGTCTGGCACCCTTAAAACCGGGTAACAATGAATGATGAATATTAATGGCTTTACCGGAAAGCTTTTTACACAGGTCGCTCGATAAGACCTGCATATAACGCGCTAAGACGACCAAATCAGCATTTGATTCTTGAATTATTTGCCACACTTTCGCTTCTTGCTCGGGTTTAGTTTCCTTCGTGATTGGCAGATGGTAATAAGGAATACCATGCCATTTGGCGAGGTCTTCTAAATCAGGGTGATTAGAGATGATCGCCGGGATCTCAATATCTAGATCGCCGGTGCGATAACGGTATAATAAGTCATTCAAGCAATGATCGTGCTTTGACACCATGATCACGACTTTGGATTTATACGGACTGGAGGCCAGTTGCCATTGCATGTCAAATTCACTGGCGCGTTGCTCAAACTCTTGACTAAATGCTTCTGCGCTAAAGTCTGTCGCCGTCTCAGCTCTAAATTCTATGCGGATGAAAAAACGATTGACCGCGGTATCATCAAACGAGTGAATTTCATTAATATAGAAACCTTTTTCACACAAAAAACGGGTCACCACATCAACTGTACCCGGTCTACTTGGACAGTCTGCAGTGATAATATGCGTTTGCGATACGGGGTTAATATCGGACATGTTCGATCCTATTTTTGAAGTAAAAACCGCTTAGTGTTAACTGAATAATTTCAACAGAATAGTTTTATGAGTGCAAACCATTGATGTCAACGTAAGCGGCTTTATGATTAGTGATCGCTACCCTTAACGCGCATTGAAACAACAAACAATTTGCGTTAAGGGGCGATTGATCTTATTTAACACTCTGCTTAAAACAGCGTTAAAAAAAAGCTAAACAAGTGTTAAACAATCGTTAGGCCGTATTCTTGGCTACCGTGTTGGATCCATAACCACACATAGTCAGAAAAACTCCGACGGACAATGAGTTGAAACCTGTCTTCGCTAACACGCAAGATATGTGCACCGGTTTTAGCAAACGTGGTACCAACCACTTTACCCACGGGGAAGCTATCAAGGTGTAAGTCATAACCGGTCGACTTCTTCATCAAACCGATAACATCTTTACCGCTCAGCTCAAGCAGGGTTTGCGCGCCACTGATATCGCTGACGGCAAAATGCCCTGTTAAATACGTACGAAGTTTTTGCTCGATCTCAACTTCACTGCCTGAGGCGACAATAATTAACCACTCATCTGGCGCTAACCACATGATCTGCGCTAGGTCACTCTTGGCGCTGCTACACGGCGTAATAGGCAATGCAACGCCTAAGGCTTCTTTTACACCGGCTAAAAATTCAGCATCTGCAGCGTTGCCACGTAAGTTAAGGTGACCCAATAACTTATGCTCATGCAAAACAATGCCACCCGCGCTTGATTGGCCAATTAATTGCTCAAGCTGAGCATGGTGAAGCGGTGATTCTACTTGGATTGAGTTAGACATTTTGACGGTCTCCCTTTGGATCATAAAATACTGGGCTGCAAATTTCAGCTTCAACGGTGGTGCCATCACTTAATGGCAAAAAGACACTGTCGCCCTTGCGGCTAATGCCGCCTTTAACGACTGCTAAAGCAAAAGAATAGCCCATGCACGCACTGTAATAACTTGAGGTGACATGGCCAACCATCTTCATTGGGATGGACTGATTTTTCTCAAAGACAATTTGCGCACCTTCTGGCAGGACAAATTTTGGATCTTTGGGTTTCAAACCCACCATTTGTTTACGATCGTCACGTTTATTGTCAAAGCGAGTCCAAGAGCGTTTACCAATAAAGCTAAACTCTTTCTTCTTACCAACCACCCAGTCCATGTCTAAATCTTGTGGCGTCACCGAGCCATCAGTGTCTTGTCCGACAATGATAAAGCCTTTTTCTGCCCGTAAAATATGCATGGTTTCGGTGCCATACGGGGTGATATTAAACTCTTCACCGGCCGCCATCACGGCTTTCCACGCATGCATACCATAGTTAGCTTGCACGTTAATTTCAAACGACAATTCGCCGGTAAACGAGATACGGAAAATGCGTGCTTTAACACCCGCAACCGTTGCCGCGCGCCAGTCCATGTACTTGAAACTGTCATTACTGACATCAATGTCACAGATTTTCTCTAATACTTTACGAGCATTAGGTCCTGATATGGTCATGGTTGACCAATGATCTGTCACGGTTGAGAAATACACTTCCAGCTCAGGCCACTCGGTTTGATGCCATAATTCTAACCATTGCAATACGCCCGCCGCGCCGCCTGTGGTGGTGGTCATGATAAAACGGTTGTCGTCAAGACAGACGGTAACGCCATCATCAAAGACCATACCGTCTTCTTTACACATCACTCCGTAGCGACATTTCCCTACGCCTAACTTGCTCCATGGGTTGGTATACACACGGTTTAAAAATTCGCGTGCATCTTTGCCTTGGATATCAATTTTACCTAAGGTGGATGCATCCAAAATGCCGACACTGTTACGCGTCGCCAAACACTCACGTTCCAGTGATTGCTGCATAGTTTCGCCGGGCTGTGGGAAATACCATGGGCGTTTCCATTGGCCAACATCTTCAAACTCGGCGCCATTGTCTAAATGCCATTTATGCATAGCGCTAAAACGGGCGGGATCAAACAGGTGCTTTACATCAGCCCCAGCTAAGGCACCAAACGTGGTGGGGGTATACATAGGACGGAAGATAGTGGTGCCGGTTTCAGGAATAGTTTTACCTAACGATTTAGCGGTGATCGCCATACCGTTGATATTACCTAACTTACCCTGATCGGTACCAAAACCTAACGCCGTGTAACGTTTAACATGCTCGATAGACTCGAACCCTTCACGGTTTGCCAGTTCGATACCGGCCGCCGTGACATCATTTTGATAATCGACAAATTGCTTCGGCGCTCGACTGGTTTTTTTACTGTGCGGTATGTGGAACAGTGCCATAGACGCATCTTCTTGTGGGTCGCTGGTTTTTGGCGATTTCCCCGCATAACGTCCTTCACCTTTACCCGCGGCTTGTGCCGCGACAGCGCCGGTGGTGAAACCATCACTGATCACTTTTGACAAGGCGTAAACGCCTTCAAGTCCACCGCAACTGTGTTGCTGTTGCACGGTATCACCGGGTACAAAGCCAGCAATATCCTCGTTCCATACCGGACGAGAGCCGGTATGTGATGACAAATGAATAACAGGGCTCCAACCACCCGAGCTGGCAACCGTATCACAGACAAAATGTTTCGCTGGGCCAGTAACACTATGGTTACTCGCATTGATTGGCGCAACATCAACGCCTTTAACGCGTTTGCTACCTTTGACGTCGATAACGCCATGGCCAAAGATGATATCGATGCCCAGTTTTCTGACTTTATTGACCAAGTCGCCATTGGACGTGCTGCGCGTATCAACGATAGCCACCACTTTACGACCGGCTTGATGCCAATCAATCGCCGTTTTATACGCATTATCATTGGTGGTCATTAACACCAGTTGATTGCCCGGCACGACATCATAGCGATTAATGTAGGTAGACACCGCATTGGCTAACATACAGCCAGGTACGTCATTGTTACCATAAACCAATGGACGCTCATGGGCACCCGTGGCCAAAATAACCTGCTTTGCTCTCACTTTGTGCACGCGTTGACGGGTGCTTTGCAGTTGATGCTCACCTAAATGGTCGGTGCGACGCTCATTAATACCCACCAGGTTATGGTCGTAATAACCAAAAACCGTACTGCGAGGTAATAACATGACGTTGTCCATATCGCTAAGCTGTGCGACGGTTTTTTCCACCCATTGGCTAGGGTGCTGACCATCGATTTGCTGGGTAGAGCATAATAAACTGCCACCAAATTCATTTTGTTCATCACTGATGATAACCCGTGCGCCAGTTTGCGCAGCAGATAATGCGGCCGCTAACCCAGCAGGGCCACCGCCAACAATCATCACATCACAATGATGGTGCATTTTGTCATAACTGTCAGGATCGCTTTGTTGTGGACTCGCCCCCAAACCAGCGCCTTTGCGAATTAAGTGCTCATAAGACATCCATAACGACTGTGGAAACATGAAGGTTTTATAATAAAACCCTGGCGGCATCATCGAGCCACCCAGTTTGCCGACCGTGCCCATTAAATCGAAATCAACATTGGGCCAACCGTTGGTTGAGCTTGCTGTTAAGCCTTGATACAGGTCAGTTTGTGTCGCGCGCGGGTTAGGAATAGTTGTCGCTTGCGTTGAGCCAATTTGAAAAATGGCATTGGGCTCTTGCGAGTCACTGGTAATGATGCCGCGAGGACGTGAGTACTTGAAACTACGCCCAACCACATCAACACCATTCGCTAACAAGGCTGATGCGACCGTATCGCCTTCAAAACCTTTATATTCTTTGCCGTTAAAGCTAAAGGTTAAGGTGCGGTTGCGATTAATGCGTTTGCTGCTTCCAGCGATTCGATTAACTTGGCTCATGATTGGCCCTCTTCACTAGCGGTAACACTGGGCTTTAGGCCCATTTTGTAGGTTTCCATGATTTCATAGGTCACGGTATTTCTGGTTGCGTTAAAATATTTTCGACAACCGGCCGCATGCAGCCACATCTCGTGATGTAAACCGCGCGGGTTTTTACGGAAAAATAAGTAATGTGCCCATTGCTCATCACTTATTTCTTCGGGTTGTAGTGGGCGCACGATATGAGCTTGTCCCGCAGGACTAAACTCTTCTTCTTCGCGCATCTCTTCACAATAAGGACAGTGGATAAGTAACATAATAAATTCCTCTTAGTGCGCAACACCGGCAGCGCCGTGTTCGTCAATTAATTCGCCGGATGAAAAGCGGTCGATGCTAAAGGGTTTCGCTAACGGGTGTGGCTCATCGTGGGCGATAGTATGGGCAAAAACATGCCCTGCGCCAGGCGTGGCTTTAAAACCACCGGTGCCCCAACCACAGTTAAAATACAGCCCTTTGATGTGCGTTTTTGAAATAATAGGACAGGCATCTGGGCAGGTATCAACCACACCACCCCACGCGCGGTTAAGGCGCACACGACTGAAAATGGGAAACATTTCGATAATGGCTGCAATGGTATGCTCAACCACATTAAATGAGCCACGCTGACCATAACCGGTATAACCATCGATACCCGCACCGATGACCAAGTCACCCTTATCGGACTGACTGACATAACCGTGTACATGGTTTGACATGACCACGGTATTTAAAATTGGTTTTAAGGGCTCTGATACCATGGCTTGTAATGGATGAGATTCAAGAGGTAATTCCATGCCCACCATTTTGGCTATGACACTTGAGTTACCTGCGGCCACACACGCGACTTTATTGGCAGAGATAAAGCCACGGTTGGTTTCAACCCCTTCCACCGCGCCGTCTTTACGACGAATGCCAGTGACTTCGGTTTGTTGTAATAAATCAACCCCTAAGCCATCCGCAGCACGGGCAAAACCCCAGGCAACGGCGTCGTGACGAGCCGTACCGGCACGTGCTTGCCATGAAGCGCCCATGACGGGGAAGCGTGCATTGGTAGAGCAATCTAAAATGGGTACCATTTCTTGTACTTGTGCCGTGGTCAATACTTCACCATCAATGCCGTTAAGACGGTTAGCATTCACGCGACGTTCAATATCACGCATGTCTTGTAGCGTGTGACCTAGGTTTAATACACCGCGTTGACTAAACATCAAGTTATAGTTCAGCTCTTGTGCCAAGCCCTCCCATAGTTTTAATGAGTGTTCATATAAGTGTGAGGCTTCGTCCCATAAATAGTTTGAACGAACAATGGTGGTATTACGCGCGGTATTACCGCCGCCCAAATAGCCTTTTTCAATTACCGCAATGTTGGTGATGCCATGTTCTTTGGCTAAATAATAGGCGGTTGCGAGACCATGTCCACCACCGCCTATGATCACAACGTCATAGTGTTTTTTCGGGGTAGGATTACTCCAAACCCGTTGCCAATTCTCGTGGTAACTTAACGAGTGTTTTAATAAACCAAATCCTGAATATTGTTGCATGGTATGACCTTTTTCTAAATTGTATT
>MAAC01008080.1_pt1 | contig 10605 bp, 9 predicted proteins | sample 1115981 | NCBI WGS metagenome assembly MAAC01 (sample SAMN04961126, study PRJNA320927) | seawater metagenome | isolation source: sample BD02T64 sea water enriched with oil for 64 days | place: USA:Gulf of Mexico | collected 2013-07-27 | reverse complement strand
TAACTTAATCGTTTAAGTTCTTGACCATTTACATAAAAAGTAGGTGTTCCTCGAACTCGAAGTTTTGTTGCATCTTTTCTATCAAGGTCTAACATTCCATCTATATAGTTGCTGTCAAAGTCAGCTCTTAATTTTTTCATATCTAAACCAGCTTCAGGTAATACATCCCATAACATTTGAGGTTTTGGATTGTTATAATCTCCCCATTGTGGTTGGTATTTAAAAACTACGTCTAAAGCTTCGTTGTATTTACCTTGAAGTCTAGCAGCTTCAAGTAATCGAATTGAAAATTTTGAGTTTTTGTGATTGTCTAAATATCTTACAACCAATTGAGTTTCATCAGAGTATTCTTTAAAGACTTTTTTAATAGCTGGATGAAAGGCTCTACAAGCAGAACATTCAGGGTCTAAAAATTCAACTATAGTTACTTTATTTTCATTTTTACCAAATGTTGGAGAATGGTCTCTTACAAATGGAGCTCCACTACTTTTTGATGCCAAGGCCTGTGTTTTTTTATCTTCACCTGACTGATAAAACATTGCAACTGCAATAAAACCTATAACCAATAAAACAACTGAAAATAAAACTACTTTTTTATTTTGCATAACTATTTCCTTTTACCTAAAATTAATAATATAAACAGCGTAACATACGCTATAAGAGACAAAAATGGAATGGTAATAAAGCCAAACCAATTGATATATACCGTCGAACAAGGAACTCCACTAACACAAGGAACCACTGATTCAGGAATAATATCAAACATCAAAAGATTGTGATAGATTGAAAAAAGTAAACCCATAACTACCAAAGGAAATGCATATTTAAATACTTTGTCATCTGGATATAGAAGATTCACTAAAAATATTAATACCAAGGGATACATAAATATTCGTTGATACCAACACATAGAACAAGGCACAAAATGCATTACTTCACTGAAAAACAAACTTCCCAACGTAGCGATACTTGCAACCATAAAACATAAAAATATAAAAGTAGAATTCATGACTTGATTTTGATTCATTCAACACCTTTTTGAAATTTTATGGATTATAGCAAAATTATTGTGAAGTTTGTGTGTATAAAGTAATAATCTATAGAAAGTAATAATCTAAAGAAAGTAATAATTGAACCAAAGAAATAATATATTCTAAAAACATTATAATATATAAAACAAGTACTGGATACTCATGGCTAAATTGATTTTTATATTTTTTATATTGACACATATAATTCAGGCCAAGGTCATAAATATTGCTTCCATTGATTGGTGTCCACAATTGTGCCCACAAGAACATAAAGATGGATATATTATTGATATTCTCGAAGAGTTATTTAAAAACTCTCCGTATACACTCAATATCAAATCTTACCCTTGGACCAGGTCCATAGCCATGACCAAACGAGGACAAGTTTTAGCCTTACTCTCACCTGCAAAAGCTGAAGCTCCAGATTTAAGCTACCCCAAACTAGAAGTGGGAAAACAAATGATGTGTTTTTTTACAAAAAAAGAGTCCACATGGACTTACAAAGGGACAAAGAGTTTAAAAAACTTAAAAATAGGAATTGCCTCTGATACTTCCATTGAAGAGTTAAATGAGTATGTAAAAAATAATCCCAAACAGTTTCAATATCTGCCCTATTCCCAAACCTATATAGAACAAAGTATCAAAAAACTACAGCATAATCGTTTTGATACTTTTTTATTTACTAAAAACAGCACCATTTATAAAATCAATTCTTTGGGTCTAAAAAAGAAATTTAGAATTGCAGGATGTGTTTCATCTGCAAGTATTTACATGGCATTTACACCCAAAGAAAATTTAAAAGAAGAAGTGGGTGAAGTGATTGAGTATTTTGATAGTAAAATGTATAAATTAAAAAAAACAAAGGTCATTGAAAAAATCATGAAAAGTTATGGTTTAACGCTTTGGTATTAAGAAACTGTTTTTATAAATCTTCACCAATATAGGGGAATATAGACATTTGTTTATGTTGAGCTTTTAAATATTCGTACATATCTGAAAAATTTTCAAAATTGTATTGTAAACGTTTTTTTCTCGCATTTGGCACAATATCAATATTTAAATTAAGTAAGTCTTGCTCAGGCAAAACACTTAAATCTTTATCCTCTTGCACCATAAAGATAAAATCACTTTGTATATCATCTTTGTCTCTTTTATGAATATTGTAAAAGATTTCATTGATAATTTTTGAGGAGTTTATATAAATAAGGTTTCCACGTTTGCTGTAATATTTCATGTGAGAGTATATCATAGTTCATTTAATACTATTTATTTAAAACATTAGTTTAATTTAACTTTTTTACACAGAGCTAATGTTCATTTGGTTAGAATTTTTTATACTACTTTTTATATTTTAATTTAAATATGAAGGTTAAAACTATGAAAAAAGTCATTTTACCACTGATATTTATTTTTACTTTCTTTATCAGTCTTATCACAAACATACAAGCAAAACCCCTTGACAATATCAAATTCATGACAGAAAATAGCCCTCCTTACAACTTCTTACAAAATGGTGAACTCAAAGGTACAGCTGTTGAGCTTTTAGATTTGATGTTTAAAAAAGTGGGTTCAAGTCAAAGTAAAAAAGATATAGTTATGTTACCTTGGTCAAGAGCATACTCCTATGTACAAACAGAAAATAATACTGTTTTGTTTTCTACTACTAGAACAAAACAACGAGAAAAACTTTTTAAATGGGTGGGTCCTATTGCAGAAAATATCATCGCTTTGATTGCAAAAAAGAACAAACACATCAAAATAAAATCATTACACGACATCACCAAATACAAAATAGGCGTGGTACGTGAAGATATAGGAGAGCAAATATTGTTAAATCTGGGCATAAGCTCCAAACAAATAGAAAACACAGGTGGAGTTGATGCTATTCATAAGGTCATCAAAATGCTTAACCGTGACAGATTTGAAGTATTGTCTTACAATGAAGACAGCGCATATTTGGAGATTAAGAAACTTGGCTTTGATGTAAATGATTACGAAAGAGTTTATGTGTTATCAAAATCCGAACTACATTATGCCTTTCATTTAGATACCTCAGATGAAATCATCAAAATGTTCCAAAAAGCCTTGGATGAGTTAAAAGAAGATGGAACTTATGAAAAAATCCTTGACAAGTATAAATAAGCTCAATTATTAAATTATTTATATAACTCAACCCACACTAATTATACATATTTTCATATATATTTGTAATAATAATAAATTTATATTGCAATTTGTAATCTTTTTTTAAGAAATGGTAATTTTCCTATAAACTGTTAAAAGTTAAAAAAGGAAAAATCATGTTCAACTTATTTACACTTTTAAAAACATATATTGTCACTTCAATTTTATGGTTTGTTTTTATGCTTAGTATTATTACACAAAGGCTTGTCAATAATGAGAATGTAAATGACGTCTTTGGCGTATCTTTGATAGATACTACACTTGTAGTTTTTGCAATACTTACTGCTGTATTTGTTTGTACGGTTTTACACTTTAACAAAATATATTTTGATCATAATAAAATCATGTTTGTATAAATATTTCTTAACATTAATTATTTTCATGAAGCTTTACCAAAGGTGAGAATCATTATACTTTTTATAATAATTTCGTCACATTTAAGTTAAGGTGGAAAATTTGAGAAAAAATATTATTTTTGTTTTTTTGTTTTTTTTAACCAGTACTTTATATTCTCAAAATCTAAAAAATACTCATATTAATATTGTTGATGATGGTGCACAATGGCCACCTTTTATTTACTATGAAAGAAAAAATGGCAAAATCAGTCAAAATATTGTTGGTTTTTCAATTGATGTAATTAACGAGATATTTAAAAGAAACAATATTACCTATAGCACCAAATTACTTCCTTGGAAACGAGCTTTAAAAGAGTTGGAGTTGGGAGTTGACTATCAACTGATTCTTAATGCTTCTTATAGTAAAAAAAGAGATAAACTCTACTATTTCACACGTCCATTTTACTCTCTTAACAATTTTGTTTTTTATTCAAAAGAACACTATCCACAAGGTCTTGAAAGTACAAATATCTCTTATATTAAAAATAATTACAAAGTTTGTGGTTTATTGGCATATAACTACACTGATATTGGATTTAAAGACGAAGAGATAGATAAGGTAGGTTTTTATGACTTTGATAAACTTATTCGCGCAATTGAGCAAAGACAAGCTCGCTGTAATGTCTTTTTAGAAGGTTACGAAATATTTGTTGGGTTTCAAGCTCTTGGGAAAGATTATTTTTCCAATAAGAATTTGGGTTATGCAAAAATCAAAGACGCCAAACAAACACCCTTTCATATGATAATTTCAAAAAAATTTAAATATGCAAATGAGTTGACAAAATTGATAAATGAAGGACTAAATACTCTTGAGGAATCGGGAAGATTGGAAGAATTAAAAACAAAATATAATTTAAACTACTAGGAATAGTCCCATTACTTAGAAGTACTATATAAGAGCTCTACTCCACAATATTAAACTCTTTTTTCATATTTTCAATTAACATGGCGATGTGTTTTCTATCCTCTTTATCTGCAACATCCGCTGTGGCAAGGTTGAAAATATTTTTATGAAAGCGTTTAAAAAAGTCCAAGGTACTTCGTTTTTTTTCATTTAAATTATTGACAAAAGATTTATGGTTAATCAAATAACAAATCAATTCAACATTACCTAAAAAAGCGGCATAATTAATAGGTAAAACACCCAGTTTATCAGGTACATTTACCAAAGCACTTTTGGTAGTCACAACATATTTTACTTTTTCAATGTCATTTGCCCAAATAGCATTGTGTAAAAGAGTTCGTCCTTTTTTATCCGTAACATCAATTGATCCACCTAAATTGATAATATTTCTAGTGGTTGATAGTGAATCTTTTAGTATGGAATTGTGAAGAACCGTTGCACCATTTTCATCTCTATGATTGAGGTCTACTCCCATTTTTATGATGTTTTTGATAATTCTTCCTGCTGTGATATCATCTATTTTATGGGTTAGGACAAATTCTAAATAATACTGAAGTAGGTTTTTCTTCTCTAAATTAAGTTGATTGATATGTGTGCCACTTTTGATTAACAACTCTGCTAAGAAGTTGTTCTCAGTGATGACCAAAATAAAAAAATAGGGATTTCCTAAAGAATCATTATGTTTAAAATCTATCATTTGCCTTGAAGTAACTATTTCAAAAATATTTCGTATGAAATCATCTTCATTAAACTTAGAAAAATTTTCTTCATCTTCATTACTTATGGCAACAGAAGTCGTCTTTCCTTCTTTTTTACTGTTTTCTTTGTTGATATAAATGAGAATGTATATGATTTTCTCAATTAAAGTAACCCCTTTTTCATCTCTGGTATTGGGATTGGCATTGTGATATAAAAGGAGTTCAACCATTTCCGCAAAATCATTGTTTCCTTGCATGATTGCAATAGCAAGAGGTGTAACACCCTCTTTGTTTTGTATATTAATCTCAGCACCTTTGGTTAAAAGTAACTCGGTAGTTTCTAAATCATTTTTAAATACAGACAATAACAAGGCGTTATCACCTTTATCATTTTTTTCATCAATTTTGACGCCACTGTCAATAAACTTTGATATTAAATCAGTTAAAAAAGGTTTTTGATTGTAGTTGCCTAAGGGTTTATTTAAAGTATGTAAAAAACCCATCAAAAGATTGTTTCCTTCTTTATCTTTTTGCTCTTGTGAAGTTTTTGATTTAAGTGCCAAATCAACAAGCTTTGTCAAATGTTTGATATCCAATTCGCTACTGGATTTTTCAATTCTCTCAGATAAGTAAAAAATGATATTTTTACCTTGAATATCAGGTAAGGTAGGAGGCACTCCTTTATTTAAAAGAAATTCTATTAAGTTTAAATCTCCATCTTTGACAAAATGTAATAGTGAGTCTTGATTTTCATCTTGAATATCCAAAGGTGCTTCTTCATTGTCAAAAACCAGATTCATTGTGTCCTTATCTCCACTTGAAATGGCATCAAAAAGAATATTTCTCCCATAACCATCTAGAGTAAAGGGTTTTTTTACTTTAGTTATCATTCTATTATAAAGTGCGATATCACCGTTGATGACGATATCTTGTAAAACAATTCGTCCATGGGTATTTTTAAAAGAAAAGTCAACATTACTTTCTTCTAAAAGATAATAGTATTTCTTTGCTATGGGTGAGTGAATAAAATAAAAAAATGCAGGTAGATTGTGCTCATCTTCAGTATAGGGATTGGCTTGATTTTTCAGTAACCATTGGGCTGCTAGAAGTTTATTGGCCTTGATTATTGTATGTAAAAGGGTGTATTTTTTCTTCTTGTCTACAAAAGCGTTAATCTTAAAGTTACTGTCACTTAAATACTTCTCCAATTTATTGGTATCTAGTTTTGGTTTTATTAAGTCTTCTATGATATTTGAATAATCATATTCTTCTGCTTCGCCAAACATAAGCTCCCCCTACCCCAATCGTATAGAATACAAATGGTTATAGAAATATATATTTTTTAGAGTTTTTGTGAATATTAATCTACAGTTCAATTATATGGGTATGTATTTAAAGACACCATTAATACTTTAAGGAACAAATAAAGTTAAGTTTATATTAAAGATAAATTAGTAACTATTCAAATTAGTTCCATGGGTAAGGTAATAATAAACTTTGCACCTATTTCTTCATCACAAGCACACTCTATATTACCCTTTAAATTACTTGTGACTATATTATATATGATATTTAAACCCAAACCTTTTCCACCTTTAAATCTATTGGTTGTATAAAAAGGGTCGAAAATTTTTGCTTTATTTTGCTCACTTATTCCTATTCCATCATCTGTGTAGATAATACTGAGTAAATTTCTCTCATTGGTAACATTTATGAGAATACTTCCGTTGTTTTTATTTTTAAAGCCATGTTGAATTGAATTGCTAATGAGATTTGTGATTAGTTGAGAATACGCACCTGGATAAGAGTTTAAACTTATGCCCTCATCACAAAGTAAGGTTATTTTCACATTGGCTTTTTTAATGATATTGTTTAAACTTGCTATAACTTCTTTGATATAATCAGACAAGTTAAACTCTCGTTTTTCTTCACTGTCTCTATCAACTGCAACTTGTTTAAAACTTTTAACCAATTGAGCTGTTTTGAATAGATTTGAACTAATGGTTGTGGACAAGTCCTCACATTGCATCAAATAATCTTTAAAAGCTTCTTCTGTTATTTCATCTTCATTGTATTGTTTTTTGATATTTTTTGTGATTTCCAGCAAATAAGTGATTCCTGTAAGTCCTATTCCTATTGGCGTATTTATTTCATGGGCAACTCCTGCAACCAAGCCTCCCAAACTTGCCATTTTTTCTGATTCTATTAATTTATTTTGTGTTTGTTTCAAATGGGAGAGAGAAGTTTGCAATTCTTCATTTGAGTTTTCTAATTCTTGAGTTCTTTTGTGTATTTTATCTTCAAGGGTTTTATTTAAATCATCTATTTCATTTTTTGATTGTTTTAATTTTTCTTGAGAGCTCTTTTTTTGTTTGATATTTAACAATAAAATTATAATAATAATCAGTAACAAAGTGATTATTGCAATTGAGGTTAAGATAATAAATTTATGCTTATTAAAATAACTAATAGGTCTGTTGATAACTAAAGCATTGGAGGGAAGGTTTTCTATGTTGATATTATACTTTTCAAGCTCTATATAGTCAAAAATAGTTTTAGTCGCACCCGTCTTTTGTACAGCTATTGAATCAACTGGAACTCCATCTAAAATTTTTTTAGCTATTTTAGACATAGCTTCACCTTGATAATAGCCCCCTATTACATTACCTCCAAGTACACCCTTGTTTAAGTTAAATTCCAAAAGACAAAATACGGGAACCTTGCTATGTTGAGACAATATTTCTCCTATCTTTTCATAAGTAAAAAACGTTCCGTCTTTATCTTTAAAATATGCACCCAATAAAACAATGGTATCAGAAGATAAAGAGTCAAGTTTTTTTTGAAGATTTGTGATGGTATCATTTTTGGAATAACTAATCTTAATATCTTTATTAAAGTCCATGAGTCTCTCTTCAATAGTTTTTCTCCAAGCAATCCCTGTTTTTAAGTAATCATTGATGATAAAAATCTCTTTGGTATTGGGTTTTAATTTAAGTGCGAGATTTAAAGTTCCTAACACATCAAACTCTTCAGTGATACCTGTGTATTTTTCATAGCCACTTAAGTCAGAGTCTTTAAAAAAATTTACCCCAGAAAAAGAAACAGGTACTTTTCCAAAAATATCATTTCTATTTTTTCGTAAAAAATCAAAAGCGTTATTATCACTTGACAAAATCAAATCAAATTTGACATCTTTATATTTATTTATGTAAATTTTTTTCAATTGTTTTAAATAAGTAGGATTATAGATACGCTTAGTATCCATGTTTTCTATGTGAATTATATAATTGTTTTTATCAGGTTCTAAGACATCATACACAGACCTGGTGATATTTTGAACCCAAGACATGGATTGATTGTATGAGTTGAGCAATAAGATGTGTTTGGCTTTAGATTCAGCAGAATATAAATTTACAATTAACAAAATAATTAAAATTAAATATTTCATGCACACCTCATTTGTACAATTTTAGTATAATCACCAATCACTCTAATTGATATTAAAACATTAAAGCAAAATATTTAGAAATCTATTTATCATCCAACGGTATGCTGATATCAAAAACTGTTCCTTCCTTTTCAATACTCTCACACTTAATGCTTCCTTTTAAGTTACTGGTGATGATATTATAAACAATATTCAACCCAAGTCCCGTACCACCATTGTTTCTTTGTGTAGTAAAAAACAAATCAAATACTTTTGGTAAGTTTTCTTTGGTGATTCCTTTTCCATCATCTTTAAATATTACCCGCAGGATATTATCCTCAACGTTCGCACCAATACTGATAGTTCCTTCTTCTGCATCGTCATAACCATGTTTTATTGCATTTAAGATAAGGTTAGTGATTATTTGGGAAAAAGCACCTGGGTAGGAATCTATTGTTAAATTCTCATTCACATTTATTTCAAAGCTTATATTTGTTTTTTTGATTACATTATTGATACTTAGCAATATTTCATCAATATACTCTGCAACCTTAAATTTTCTTTTAATTTCACTACTTTGATCTACTGCAACTTGTTTAAAACTTTTTAAGATATGTGTAGTTCTGGTCATATTTGCAATAATCATGGAAGAGAGTTCAGTGGCAGTCTCCAAGTATTCCTCAAACTCTTTTTCACTCACATCATCTTTTTGATATTTTTCATTAATCTCTTTTGTGATTTCATCAAAGTGTGTGATGCCTGTAAGTCCTACCCCAATGGGTGTATTAATCTCATGGGCAATTCCAGCAGCCAACATTCCCAAACTCGCCATATGTTCCGTATCTACGAGTTTTTTTTGTGTTTGTTTTAAGTTTTCTATAGTGGCTCTTAATTCTTCATTTGAGATTTCTAATTCCAAGGTTTTTTTAGACACCAATTGTTTGTCTTCAATACTTGCAGCTTTTAAATGAATATTTTCAGATGCTATTTTTATAGTATTGTATAACTGTGTCATATCCACAGGTTTTAATAAAAACATGTTAATACCAATATTAATTGCTTCTTGAAAAAACTGCGCTTCTCCATGGGCTGATGTGACAATAATAGGTAAGTCAACATTTTCATCTCTAATTAAACTACACATTTCTAAACCATTCATGATAGGCATATTAATATCAGTAATAATCAAATCTGGCTTGTGTTTTTGATAGCTTTCATACCCTTCTTGTCCATTACTAGCAATTATAACATGCTGCACTCTTCTTCTTAAAAAACGCTCATATATGGACCTGATTTCTTCATCGTCCTCCACATATAAAACCACTATATCTTCGATAAGTTTACTTCCCATAACAAACCTTTCAATACAATAATACAAAAAATAAACACCTATATTTATTTAACAGTATAATTTCAGTCTAAAAGATTTTACCTTATTGTTCCAATATTGGATTTAAGAAATCTCATAAACAAACAGTCTTTAAGTCAACTTAACATTATTTCTTCCAGAGTTTTTGGCTTTATAAAGCACGTTATCTGCTCTTTGAATGGTTAAGTTCACATCTTCATTTTTTAAATATAAAGTTCCTCCAAAACTACACGTAATTCTTCCAACTCCTGTAAATCTATCTTTTTCAACAATCCTTCTAATATTATTTATGACATTTCCCAAGGCTTTCAAGTCTGTTATTTTCATAAGTAAAATAAACTCATCACCTCCCCATCTGATCAAATAATCATCATTTCTAATGGAGGACTTAATTCTATTTGTAACTTCAATCAAAACACTGTCGCCCACATTGTGTCCATAAGTATCGTTTACTTTTTTAAAATTGTCAATGTCAATAATCACTACACCCAATTGTCTTAATAAATTGGTGTCTTCTATGATAAAAGTAATATTTTGTTGAAAAAACTCCCTATTATGAACACCTGTTAATTGATCTTTAATGAGTCTATTGTTTAA
>MAAC01016683.1_pt1 | contig 10606 bp, 7 predicted proteins | sample 1115981 | NCBI WGS metagenome assembly MAAC01 (sample SAMN04961126, study PRJNA320927) | seawater metagenome | isolation source: sample BD02T64 sea water enriched with oil for 64 days | place: USA:Gulf of Mexico | collected 2013-07-27 | reverse complement strand
ACAACTGATTGAATAAATCTACAGGAGAATTTGCTTGTAAATCATTTTCACATACTAATAATGGAGTAGGAGTTCCTGTGTTAGGTAATGGATTTACAATTACTGTAACAGTAACATCACTATCAGTACAGGTTCCTATTGCAGGGACTGAGTAGGTGAAATCAAAAGTTCCAGTTCCTAAAGTAGTTAAATCAATAGGATTAGTTACCGCAACTCCCGCTGAAGTAGCTCCTTCAAACCAAGTTCCATTTGTGTCTTGTGTACCGTCTAATAAATTAAATAGATCATATGGCGAATTTGCTGTTGCTTGGTCTTCACATACAGTAAATGGTGTACCTACGTAATTACCAGATTCCGGAGCTTCTAAAACTTCAATAGTAATAATCTCAGAATCTTGACACGATCCATTATCAATAGTATAAGTAAAACTATAAGGGCTGCCTAAAACTGTAAATCCAGTAATGTCAACAATATTAGAAACAGTCGCATTAGACGCATCTGTCCACACACCCATATTGTTATCTTGTGAGCCATCAAGACTGTTGAATAAATCAAATGGAGAATTTGCGGCCAAGTCATTTTCACAAAATTGAGTCGTGATTGCAGTTCCAGCATTAGGGTCTTCTAAAACAATGACTTGAACAGTAGTAGTATTTTCAGGACATGGATTAGGCAAAGCGTTTTGAACATAAGTAAAATCATAAACACCAGGAGTAAAACCTGTCAAGTCTACAGGAGAAGTCACACTAGGCGCCGCACTAGTAGTTCCTTGTGTCCATATCCCACCAGTATCCTCATTATCTAACAATAAAAATAAATCATAAGAGACAGGTAACTGAGCTACACAGAAACTAACAGGGCTAGCGGCTGAGGCTATACCTGAAGAAAGAATTTCTAATATTTCAATGGTTATGGTTGCTGTTTCATCTGGACACGCATTTTGTCCCGCAACTGTGTAGATAAAGTTGTATGTTCCTACACCTTGACCACTGAGGTTAATAGTTCCTTGATCGCCGTTAGAAATTGCGATAGGTCCAGTCCATGTTCCACCATTATCTGCAGTAGGTCCTAATAATGGAAATAAGTCTATATCTGTAGTAGGGATATTATCTTCACAATATTCTTGACTGTTATTCATACCAGCATCAGCTGGATCATTAATTTCTACAACTATTGCTACAGGATCGCTATCACAGAAAAAATTATCTGCTTGCACATAATAAGTTGCTCCGTCCACTAAAGCTTCTGTACCTATAAATGCTGGTGGAATTGGGTTATTAGAGCCGTCCACACTACTATACCAGTTAAAGTTATCTGTTGTACCAGGATCTAAATCATTAACGACTGGATTTGAGTCTGAACAAAATTGCTGTACCAACGGCGGATTTGGAACCGCTGGAGATGGGAAAACTGCAGTACTTCCCGTTTGAATCTGACTCGTACAGCCAGTAGCATCAGTAAATACAATAAAATAATTTGCATTTCCTGACAGCATCATCGTTGGGTTTAACTGATTAGTCAGTAAAAAATCACTATAAATTTGCACACTACCACCAGTAGGAATACTAGCTGAAAGAGCTTCATCTATATAAGACTGTATAGTAGGATTTTCATTAGAGCAGAAAATGGCATCTAGACTCAATAAAGTTCTATCTACTACAAAATCGATAGTTAGCGCTGGACGTGTACCACAAGAGCCAGAACTATCTCCTGCATAATATGTCCCTTCACGCACTAGTTGAATGCCAGGCAAAGGCATGCCACCTGTAGGATTCAAATACCAACGGATGTCATTGCCAGGAGCGGCAATGGCAAAATTATCTAAATCATTGATATCTAGTCCTGCAGCGTCACAAATTACTTGAGTGTTGATAGGTATTGTAGGACATTGCGCTTGGACAATTTGAGACAAGCATAAAAAAGAAATAATCCATAATAAACGATTATTCCTCATTTTGAGGGGTAAAAGTATCTTCATAAAAAAGGCCTGTAAAACAGAATTTAAGGAAATGCAAAAATAGATTGCGATCTTCGAGACGACAAAATAAATAGAAACTTAAATTTAACAACAGATAAATGGCAAAAAAATACCGTTAATCGATAAAATATTACGTTTTAATCATATTTATCGGCTTATTTTTATCAATACTAAGCTTAAAATAGTTCTTATCAACAAATATTTTATAGTCAACATAGTAATTATGTTAATCTCGCTTTCGCGAAAGCGAGGAAAAAATATTAATTATAATTCTATAACCACAAAACTTATTCTCAATTTACAACTACTCAAGAGTTGATATAACAATAATTAAATAAAAGTACTTTTAAATTCCATCCTTACAGAAGTTAATAATCATGTAGATCAAGCAGTATTAATAATTATTACAATTGAATATCATGTAGTACATTCATTTAGAGTAAAAAATGTCTTAATTTTCTGGCAATTATAGACAACTATACTATTAAAAAAGGAGTTGAAAATGGCATTAGAAAAAAAACACAAGAAAATTTTAGAAAAGAATTATGCTCCTATAAGTTGGCAACTAGAATTTCTTATAGCTGGTGGTGTTATATTCTCGCTATATAAAAGCACTGATTACTTTAAGGAGCTATTTTTATTAAAGTACCCTATTAGTAATTTTGATTATGATCAAGGTCTTCTCTTTTTTGGCACCTATGTATTAACAAGAGCCTTACTTATAGGCTTTGTTGCAAATGTTCTTCTCAGAGGAGTGTGGATGGCATATTCTGGTATTTCTTATTGGTATCCTAAAGGTGTTTCTTTTGAAAAGCTTAAATTAAATCATGAGCAGTTAGATCAACTACGATACAAAGAAAAAGCCATTACTAGGTTAACACGGTTGGATAAGTATGCTAATTTATCATTTGCAGTAGCTGTAATATTCACATTTGTTGTGCTTAGTACATTCATAGTAATGTTTCTAAGTCAGGTATTTATGGTAGAAGTACTCGGTTTATATGATTGGATCCAAGATCCATTAGTAAACTACGTCATGGCCATCTTAATTTTATTATTACAATTAGGAGTATTTGATTTTTTAAGCAAGAAAAAAACGGTAGCTAGAACAAGGTTTGCCGCTCTAAGAAGCTTTCTTTACAATATTTACTATTACGTTAGTGGTTTATTTCTTTACCGTCGTGAGCTACTTGTGCTTCGCACTAATGGCAAAACATGGGTAATTTTAAGTTTTGGCACAGCCTATTTATTACTTTGTTTATTCATTTCGGTTAATCAAATAGGAGATTTTTATCAATATGGAACCTTTAAGATTCCGCTATTTGATGATCGCACTACTTATGATGTACAAGGAGTGTACAATATGAACAGTAGTCTTTATGAAAGTAACTATAAACAAGGAAATGTTTTTTATTATGGCTGCATTCAAAGCGAAATCATTAAAGATGACTACTTAAAATTATTTGTAGTACATTGGAAACATAACGATTATTACCTTAAACATGCAATGGATAGTCTCGATTTTAAAATCAATAAGCTGCCCGGTTTTAAAAATGATAGCCTACGTAAAGATTTTTATAAGAATCGTGCAGAAACCTATAACGTTGCTATAAATCAACTTTTAAGGGTGGAAATAGATCAAAGTCAAATAAACGATATTAAATGGACGCGATATAAACATCCTCTCAGTGAAGAAGAAGGTTACTTATCTTACATACCTATTGATAGTCTTAGTAAAGGCCATCATTCTATTTCAGTAAAATCGAGTAATTACTTTACGGGAACTTATAGAAAGAATATGGTTCTATCTCTTATGTTCTGGAAATAAGAAGAGTGATTTCTGTTCCGCTTTCGCGAAAGCGAGATAAAAATAGACTACGGCATCATTTATGGAGCTATTTAAATAAAAGAATTATGAAAAAAATAGTTACAGGTTTTTTACTGTTAATAGTGGTAAGCACCATTTCATGTAAATCTAGTTTTACAGATGCTAAGCGTCAGGAATTATTGCAGTTACAGAAAGAATTAGACAATAAGCCATTTGCTTTTCAGGCCGAAACGGCTTTACCATTTCAAACCCAAGCCTTAAATAATGTAGCAAATGATTTACTATTACAATCTGGAAATAGTACCGCACGTATTAATTTAAGAGGTGATGGATATACCATTAAAATAGGAGAGATGCTTGCAAAATTTAGCCTGCCTTTTTACGGAGAACGCCGCTTAACTGGTGGCTACAACGGTACTAATACTGGCTTTGACTTTGAAAGCAAAATGAGTGATAGAAATGTAGTGCTGGAGGAAGACAATGGTTATCTCTCGTATAAATTTACAACAACTAATCAAACAGAAACCATAGATGTTAAGATCGCTATTTACAGTATGGAAAATGTGCGTGTAGATGTAAATAGCAGTCATCGTACTTTTATGAAATACGAAGGTAAACTCGTATGGATAGTAGAAGAGTAGTAGTTTAATTATTTATAAATTATATCCATGCGATTTTTTAACAAAGTACGAAGTCAATCCTTAAGTGGTAAACGCTTTAAAAAATATGTAACCTATGCAATAGGCGAGATTGTACTTGTAGTGGTAGGTATATTAATTGCTTTATGGATCAATAACTGGAATCAGTCCCAAATAGCTCAAGAAAAACAGCATATTCTAGCAGAAAATGTGCTTGAACAGATGAAAAAAGATGTCCTAGAAATTGATAAAGTCATGGCAAAAATGGACGAGCAAGAACAAATATACGAGCTGATATTAATGGATCGAGAACCTACAGAAAATGAGAAAATCATTAAGTTCAAAGAAGCCCCATTTCTAGTGACCGTAGGTTTTACCATATTAAATTTAGAACCTAAAGTAGTAAATCAATTGAGCAACGCAACTATCACTGATACAGATATGAAGCAAACTTTAAATGCGATAGAAAGTGATTATAATCTTGCACATAATGAATTAGGATTGAGTGAGGAAATTATTGTGAAAGAATTGCTGAGCAATCTCGGTTATCTAAGGGATAATTATGAGTGGTACTATAAATTGATCACCGGTCAAAGTTTGCAAGTTGATGAATATGCATATTTCAAAAGTAGTGATTACAAAAATCGTGTAGCACATATGGAACTTATTGCAATGGATTCTTATTACAGTAATTTATCCAAGTTTAGAACATCCTTACAGCAACATATAGAGGCAGTAGAGTCACTGTTAAAGTAATGATGTATTTGGTAGTCCATCATAAATATCTTATTTGACATAATATATATTATGGTTCAAAACTGATTATGGAAATAATACTTACCATGATATAATTATAAAATAATTAATGCTTTTTATATTTATAACATAAATACTATATCGCAGATTTATATAGATGTCATTGAACCATATATCCTCGTATTGCTTCAAATGATCAAGCTACAATTTTAAAATCTGATATCTTCACTATATTATAATATAGTTATGGTTTAGAAATGTTGCTACACAAATCTTAATAACGTCATGTGATAAGGATGTATAAATAGTATTATAAGATGTACTCATACCGTTTTAATAGTCACGTAATAATTCTAAGCAGCAAATATTAAAGTTATATTAAAAAAGAATGAACATTCATTTTTATTTTTAACTTTGTATCAGAATTGATTTTAATGGCACGACTTCAAAAAAGTATCGAGAAACGTAATGCACTAGTTCAAGCAACTATTGAATTAGTAAATAACAATGGCTTTCATGCAACTCCTATGAGTAAAATTGCAAAAATGGCCTGTGTATCTCCAGCTACCATCTATCTATATTTTGAAAACAAACAAGATCTAGTTAATCAAACATACCTTGAAGTAAAATCACAGTATACCAATTTTGTATTTGACGGTTTTAAAGCAAGTAATAATCTTAAACAAGATTTTGAGGCAATCTGGAAACGTATTTTACAGTTCAATACAGAAGAATGCAGTTATTCCTTTTTCTTACATCAATGTAACAATACGCCTATTATTGACGAGCCTAGCAGAGAGAAAGGAATTAAGCACTTACAACCTCTACTCGACCTATGGAAACGTGGCAAAGAGGACAAGTTGATTAAATCTTTGCCGGATCATGTTTTGTATGCCTATTCTATTAATCCGTTATCATTTTTAATGATGGCTCAAAAGCAAAATCAATTTTATTTTACTGAAGAAATAACTGAAGAAGCTTTTAAAGCTGCTTGGGATAGTATTAAATTATAAATTTTTGAATAAATAACTATGGAATTATTAGATAAATTAAACTGGAGATATGCCGCCAAAGCAATGAACGGCAAAGAAGTATCTCAGGAAAAAATTGATAACATTATTGAAGCTGCTCGTCTAGCACCTACGTCTAGCGGCTTGCAGCCTTTTGAAATAATAGTTGTAAAAAATCAAGAGATCAAAGAAAAAATAAGACCTATAGCATGGAATCAATCTGTGATTACCGATTGTTCTCACTTGCTGGTTTTTGCAGCTTGGGACACATATACAGAAGACCGTATCAATTATATGTTTGATCTCACAAATGAAATACGCGGATTCAAAAACGAAGGTTGGGAAAACTACCGTCAAAAGTTACTACAAATGTATCCTCAACAAGATCCAGAAGTGAATTTCAATCATGCTGCAAAACAAGCTTACATTGCCTTCTCACAAGCCATCATAGCCGCTGCTTATGAAGGTGTTGACGCTACTCCTCTAGAAGGATTTGATGCAGATAAACTGGACGAGATACTCGATTTAAGATCTAAAGGATTGCGTAGCGCAGTTATGTTACCGATAGGGTATCGTGATGCTCAGAACGATTGGCTTGTTGATCTTGTGAAAGTTAGAAAAAGTACGGAGGATCTGGTAACAGTATTAGATTAATAAAAGAAAAGTTGAATCAAAAAAAAAGAAAAGAATATGAAAGTATTATTTGTATTAACATCTCACGATAAATTAGGAGATACAGGAAAAAAAACTGGTTTTTGGGTTGAAGAATTTGCTAACCCATATTACACACTTTTGGATAAAGGTGTGGATATTACAATTGCGACTCCGCAAGGTGGCGCTGCTCCTATTGATCCTAGTAGTGACGGTCCAGATGCAGCAACAGAAGATACAGAACGTTTTAACAACGACGCCGAAACAAAAGAAAGAATTGCCAATACGAAAGTGCTAGCTGATATGAATCCTGATGATTTTGATGCTGTATTTTATCCTGGTGGTCATGGACCATTGTGGGATTTAGCAAATGACGCCACGTCTATTTCATTAATTGATAAGTTTAATTCTCAAGAAAAGCCTATTGGGTTTGTATGTCACGCACCAGCTGCTTTAAAAAATGTTAAGAATTCTAATGGCACTCCTTTAGTAAATGGAAAACAAGTTACCGGTTTTACTAACAGTGAAGAAGAAGCTGTAGGACTGACAGATGTTGTTCCGTTTTTAGTGGAAGATATGTTAGAAGAAAATGGAGGTATTTATTCTAAAAAAGAGGACTGGGCTGCCTATGCGATTCAAGATGGGAATTTGATTACAGGTCAGAATCCGGCATCTTCACAATTAGTAGCCGAGAAGTTACTAGATAGTCTTAACTAAAGAATGCCATTATAAGTAAAAAAGGTTGTCCCGTATAGGATAACCTTTTTTGTTTTACTACATATTTAAAGGAGTTAAGCTCAATCAAACCATACACTATACATGTAAAGTTTTTATATTTCTTAAACTGCTGTTGAATAAACTGGATTATCTTGATTTTGTGAGGATAACGACCACTTCATTCCACTTTGGTACGTTTTAATCCTATCATTGTCATTAGCATCCATCACCATCAAATATATCCACTCGTTATCTAACAAGCTCTTTAAGTTTTCATTGCGAGATAAAATATCCGTAACTCTATCTAGCGGTGCATTTATTAATACAGATAAGCGCAACGGTTGATGATATAATTCTGTATCTGTTTTACTAATAGATTGTAAAGGCAATCCCATTTTTAAATCTCCTCCATTTCCTTGTAAAACTCCAAAGCGCCCAGTGACATTCTGAGTAATTTTGGTTCCACCTCCAAAAGTATTATTATCTACGCTACTAAAATAATAATGATTATTAATCCATTGTGTTACTACCATGGGACCTTGCATAATTCCTTCTAAAGCTGCTCCGGTAACATCTTGTTTCCAGTCATAGGAATGTAAAAAACACCTGCTTTGTAAGTTTTTATTCTTGGTTGAGGATCTAGGAGCAACTATAAAACCAGCATTTTTAGCTAGTCCCCATTCTGGTCTAGTCTCGCTCCAGTTGCTTGCTTTTTTCTCTGCTAGGGTAACCGCATCCTCTACTCCTAGTCTATTGCTAGCTGCTGTTTGCTGAGCTCTTTTCAAAGCCTGCTTTAATTTTTCTAGTTGATCATTATAACCTTTAGGTACTGCAGCATCAAAAAGTACTATTTCGTCAGTTGTAGTGTTGTGCTCTGCTCCTATAAAAACGGTTTCCTGAGGAATACTTAAATTATGCTGCTTTGCTAAGATGTCTCTTACTTCTTTAAGATTAGCTAATTGTGCAAGCATACGAGCATTATGTCTTCCTGGGCTTGCTGCACAAGCTCCACAATCTAAACTAGAACCAAATGGATTATTTGCGGTGTGACTACCATGACCTGCAAATACTACTATAGGTGCAAAAGTTTTCCAACCTGTGAGATCAAAAGCTCCTTTTACAATAGCTACTTTCTCAACTAAAGGTATCCCGTTAATAGAATTTTCTTCTCCGGCGCAGTTAATTTGTGGCGTCGTAATATTCTCAAACGAGCGATCTTTTTTATTCTTCCTACGGTAAAGACTGTCAGACTTCAGTGTACGTCCTAAGAGGGAAAATGCATAGAAAAAACCAGCTCCTTCCACAAAACCAAAGGTAGACGGTAAGACATTTTTCATTCTCTTAAGAAGACGGTCTTTAAACTTGGTTAATTTGGTTTTCTTCTTGAAAGCAGCAATTTCGACATCCTTTCCAGGCATGACACTTTCTGTAACTTTATAAGCTGAACCTACGATAGGTGGACAAGATTTTCTGGTAATCTTATCTTTTAAATCAATGTAGTCCATTGCGATTCCAAAGAAACCAGCATAACCAAAAGTCTCATAATTACCTTGTGCTTCTACATGCCTTCTTATCAATTCTGATCTGGTGTCTATACAAAAGACTAATTGCGCGTCTGGTGTTTCATTAGATTCTTTAACAATCTCAGGTGTAGCTACTGCAGATATCATTACATGTTGCCAGCTGCGTTCCCAAGCTTTTAACCATACATATTTAAGGGAATCTTGGGAAGGCTTATCTTCTGTATTTGCTTTGTCTAGCAGATTAATGTTCAAATTCTTACCTATACTCAGTCGTACTGCTAGATATTGCACCAGATCTATAGGATATTGCAATTGCCAGCCAGAAGCAACTTCTGTTCTATAATTAATATAACCTGTCCATCCTGGTAAAGCAGCTATATGTTGCGTACAAATTTCAGTCCATTGCTCTTGTGGATAATCGCTTAGAACTTGTGCCAAAGCTTCTTCACTCGTCTCAGGAAGATCTTCTGTCTTATTGATCTTAACCGATTTGTCGTATTTGGCTAGTTTTCTCCATGCCTTATAAAATCCCGCTTTTTTTCCAGGCATGAACCACTCTGCTTGTCCTTCATCTAAAAATGCGGCAAGCCATTTAGACATGATTCGATCCAGTACTCGCTCATGAGATAACTCTTCTACTCCATTTTGATTCATTTGATCTAAGTAAAATTCTGGTGACTCGTTCCAGCCATTTTCTTTGAGCAAATTATTTAGAATATTGGTATCTATTTCTCCATTTTCTAGTGCGGTTTTAAAAACAATAGCTTCAGGAAATACTTTTGCATTTAAATAGTGTCTAGCACTAGCCACAGCATCTTTGAAATGGGAGGACTCGTATCCAGTAAGCGGATTTGACGTCACAAACGAATACAACGGCCAGGTTTTACCTATTACTTTAGAAGCCTTTTCTACAGTTGTTAATAGTTCACTAGATAGCATTAGGACTTAGATTTATAGGTGAATACAGTTTTCTTATATGGTTGAGAATCATTCAAAAGCTTTACATATAACCATGGAATACGTCTGTGATAACCTATTTTCATAATAAAAAAGCCTAACAAGAATACTATTCCGAATGCGATTTGAACAACGCTCAATGGCATTGCTCGAGCTACAAATGGCATATCACTCATTACTGCCGTGACTATATTATACATCATTCCATAGGCGCCTATACCTAGAAGAAACAACACAATAGGACTTATGATTTTTTGAACGCCAGTAAGGCTCTTTTCTTTAAGAAAGTTGTAAGTGATTTGACCTACTGTTATTGCTACTACGAGCGTTAAAAAGATACCACTGTCTAAAGAGGTGCCTTTTCCTGTAATCAATGAAAATAAAAAGGCAGCAGCAATACCATAGATTAAAACGACTATTACCTGTAAAGGTTTTATAGAAATACGTTGTGCCTCTTTAGGAACAGAATGCTTGACTTCTTCTCCAGAAGATAAAAATAAATAGGCTTTGTAAAAGCCATGCAAGATTAAATGAACTACAGCTGCATT
>MAAC01008079.1_pt1 | contig 10609 bp, 9 predicted proteins | sample 1115981 | NCBI WGS metagenome assembly MAAC01 (sample SAMN04961126, study PRJNA320927) | seawater metagenome | isolation source: sample BD02T64 sea water enriched with oil for 64 days | place: USA:Gulf of Mexico | collected 2013-07-27 | reverse complement strand
TTCCCCATATATCTGTTATCTGCATCTCTTAATTCTAGTGCTTCTCTTTTACCAGTACTTGCTCCACTTGGAACAATGGCACTTTGTTTTGTTCCATCACTTAGAACTACTGTTGCTCTAACTGTTGGATTCCCTCTACTGTCTAATACTTCATCTGCATATACGTTATCAATGAATACTGAATTTCTGTGACTATTAATTTTCATAAATCTCCTATTTTATTATGTTGATATGTCATTATAATGAATATTTACTTAAGCAAGTATTAAGTGTAAATAGAAAGTTACTTTTGTCTGTTAAATAAAGCTGAAAATATATGAATATTTGTAATGGCAAGAAAGGAGGAAGAATAAACTACTCTATGATGAAGTAGTTTATTCTAAAGGGTTTATAATTTACCAATAAAATCTTTTTCATTGGCATCTTTAACAATTTCATCTGCAATCGTTTTTGTTTCTTGAGCAATGCTTTTTGCTTCAGATGCTATTTGAGCATTTTTTTGTGTGACTGAGTCCAGTTCAGATATGGCATTATTAATTTGTTGAATACCATGTTGTTGTTCTTTGGAAGCTCCAGCTATATCATTAATGATTTGTGTGGTTTTATGAATACTGACATTTAACTCTTCATACCCAACAATCATCTTATCAGCGCTTTGTTTTCCTGCATTGGTTTTCAGCGTTGCATTTTCAACCAAGGCTTTAATATCTCGTGCAGCATCAGCTGATCTACTTGCAAGGTTTCTTACTTCTTGGGCAACTACAGAAAATCCTTTTCCTGCTTCACCAGCAGTTGCAGCTTCAACGGCTGCATTAAGAGATAAAATATTGGTTTGAAATGCAATTTGATCAATGATGGTAATGGCTTCAGCGATGGCTTGAGTTTGAGAATTTATGGCATCCATAGCATCCACAGTACTGACTGCCAGCTCTTGACCTGTTTTAATATCTTTGCTTAAGTCATCAGAATAAGATGCCATTTGAGAAATATTATCTGTGGTACTAATAATAGTACTTGTAATTTCTTCTAGGGCTGCTGCTGTTTCTTCTAAGTTTGCTGCTGATTGATTAGATGATTCACTTAGGTTCGTGACATTCTTTTCTAAAGAAGTTGAATAGTTCTGAAGTTTCGTACCATTTTCCAAACTTGATAATAACATTTTAGAAATAATTTGAGTTAAGGCATTTAATTCTTTTGCGACCCTTCCTTCATCATTGATGCTTGAAGTGAAGTTCAATGATGCAAACTCATCTAAAATATGGGTAATTTTATTTAAATCAGAAGATACATTTGATGAAATAGAATCCAACATTTCATTAAATATAACTTTTAGTTCTTCCAGTGTTGCATTTTGGCTTGAAGCTTCAACTCTAGTGGCAATATTACCAACTTTTACATCATTAACGATTTTCTTCACATTAGAGATTAGAGTGTCATCGGCTTTAATCAATTCAACTGTTTTTTCTATGTTTTTATTAACTTCTACTGCCAAAACTTTTATCTCATCATTGGATTCAATATGAATTAAACTTGCATGTTCTTTTTCTTTATTTAGAAATTTAAAAAAGCCCATTAGTCCTTCTTGAAAGACAAAGAGTAAGTTTGAAATATTTCTTGGAATAAATATACTAAATAAAATCACCAATATAATAATAATAAGTGAAATAATTATGGAGGTCTTCATGATACTCTCATTTAAATCAATGATTTCAGAGCCGATAATATTTTGTTCTTTTGCATTTGAAGTCTTTACCTCTTCAGCTGCTTTTGCAATATTATCACCAAGATCATCTAGCTTTTGTGTCAAAATACTGTTTTCTTTTACTATAGAAATGATTTCTCTAATTCCATTTTGATATGTTAGTATTAGTTTTTTAATCTCATCTAATTTAAGAATTTTATCATCATCATAAATTTCGTCTTCAACAATTACAAATTGTTCAAGTAAAACTTTGTATTCAGCATTGACTTTGGATGCTGCATCAAGAGAATTTGAATCTAGATATTTAGCTACATTAACTCTAACCAATAGTAAGGTACGAATTGTTTCAGCAACATTAAGTGCAGATTGACCTTGCCCATCTTTAATTTCCATGTTTTTTAAAATAGTTAATAGTTTCTCTATTTTAATGGCGTTGACTTCTAAATTATTGTCAATAATATCATTTATTCTATTCATGAAATCAACTACTTGAAAGAAGTTTGTTTTATACATCAAAATATCTTTTTCCATGGCTTTAATGATTTTTAAAAGAGATGGATGATGAATGTTCTTTTTTGATTTTTGAATAAAAGAAGAAGTTTTATTCAAAGAGAGTGTAAACTCCATTAGTTCATCTGGTTCTGTGGTATTAATATACTCTTGGACACTAATTTGAATGTTAAGTAAATTTGATTGAATACCCGTTACAAGTAAACTGTTTTTTGCCATGGTCCTATAGTTTATAAAACCATCACCTGTTTTATTGATTCCAAATATTCCATAACCTGATAATATAATTACTAAAACTAAGATACTTAAAAAAGACAGAACTAACTTTAATTTAATGGATAAATTTTTAAACATAACATTCCTTTACCTAGGCATATAAATTTATGCCAACATATGAATTAATCAAGTGATTAATTCATATAAATTGTAGAGATAGTTTAAATGATAAAAGATATTGAAGCCTATTTCAAGGGCATTCTCATGTCTTTAATCATTGGTACAAAACTATTCATAACCGCAGTTACAATTTTTTCACCCTTTTCATATGAAGCCACTCTTGGGTCCCCATATACACCATTTGCTGTGTGTTCTTTCATAGATCTATGTAATAAAGCTCGTGATCCTCTAATTAAATCAGCAGCTGCCCAATCAAATGTTTTACTCACTGGTCCATTGACAATTTCGTCTTCTCGAACATTATCCCCTTCAATATACTGTAACAATGAAGTTTCAAACTCACAAGCATGACCCACTCCAAATAGTCCAGTTTCAGTGATATTAAACAACTCTTTTGATGCAATTTTCCACCAAGTCATAATTGCCAAGTTACAATCTGGATTTTTAACACCAAAACTTTCAACTACCACTGAACCTAAAGCTTGGTTTCCACCATGTCCATTAAATATAATGATATTTTTAAACCCATTTCTTGAAATAGATTCTAAAACTTCTTTTAAATAATTTATCAAAGTTTCATGGGATACAGTTAAGGTACCTGGAAAATCCATATGATGTTCAGATGAACAAATAGCTAAAGAAGGTAAAATCAACACTTCTTCTGGCATCTCTTTATTTAATTCATGACAAAAATATTCAGAAATTAAAGTATCTGTTTCCACATTTAAATGTGGTCCGTGTTGTTCAATTGCCCCAATTGGTAAAATAACAGGAATAGTTTTATCCAGTTGTCCAATTTCTTTTGAGGTTAAGTGTCTCCAAATCATTTTTTTACCGCCCACATTTCAATTTCAACTTTAAAAGTATAAAGTAGTCCAGCTTGAACAGCAGCTCGTACTGGAAAAGGTTCACACATCATGCTTGAGTAGACTTTATTAAATCGTGGCCATTCATCAAGATCGGTTAGCCAAACATTTACTTTAAATACATCTTCTAGCCCAACACCTGCAGTGTTTAATTGTTTTTTACACGAGTTAATAGTAAATTCTGTTTGCTCTTCAATAGTAGTACCTACTACATTTCCTTCCACATCAATAGGAGCTTGTCCTGAGATGACCACTATTTTTGAAGGTTCCACTTCAAGTACAGGAGAATAAGGACCTGCAGTTTTATGTTGTGATGCACCAGCTGGAACACTAAAAGATGGTTTTTTATCTTGAACTATGATTTGATTTCCACCCATTGGATTTGGCATATATCCAATAAACCCAGTGATTTTCCAATCATTATTAACTTTTTTCATTTTGTAAATGGTTTGCCATAAAATAGGCTCAACTGTATCATCAACTCTAGTGATACTACCATCAAATTTTTTGTGTAAAATAGCACTTTCACCTTTGATTTCAATATCTCTTAGTGTGGTTGCATCAAATAAAGCTTTTCTTTTATCATCTTTGTATTTAACACTTGCAAAGTCTGCAGCTTGTTTTAGCCAATCAGTTTTATATGCTTCCAAAGAATCATAATTTAATGACCAAGAATCAGGATTTGCACTTTTTCTAGCATCGATTCCCATGAAGTTTTCTTCAACAAAATCATTGGCACACATATCCCAATCTTGTGCTATAAAAGCATCAATGTCAACTCTTACTACTTTTTCCCAAATTGCATATCTATTTGCATCCTCTTTTGGAAAGGGGTTAATATCATAACTCATTTTATATCCTCTATTTTTATCTTAAATTTTTAATTTTGACGATTTATCGTATAGCTTTTTTAGTATTGGCACAAAATATATGTGTTTTTTCTACTTCATATGTAACATGCAAATCTTCGTCTTTTGAGAACTTCTCTTTTCCTGAAAAAGCGAGATTCACTTCATTTTCACCAATTTGTCCATAAATTACATTTTCAGCACCTGTATATTCGTGTACATTAGTTTGTACTTTAAAATCATTTGAGTCTTGGGATGAATGAAAGTCTCTAGGTCTGATACCTAAAATAACTTCTTGTCCTTCTTTGAGTGCAGAAATATTGCTAATTGGAAATTGAATATTATCTTTACTGTAAAAAGTAGGTTTTCCATCTTTCATTTTAATGGTTCCATTAATCAAAGAAATATTGGGAGCACCTAAAAATGAAGCTGTAAAAACTGAATTTGGGTGGTCATATAATTCTTCAGGAGTTCCTATTTGCATAGCATACCCTGCATCTAAAAGTACAATTTTATCTGCCATTGTCATAGCTTCAATTTGATCATGTGTTACATAAACAGTAGTTGTACCTAATCTTTTTTGTAAAGATTTAATCTCATTTCTCATTACAACTCGTAGTTTGGCATCGAGATTTGATAAGGGTTCATCAAAAAGGAAAAAGTTTGGCTTTCGAACAATTGCTCTTCCCATAGAAACTCTTTGTCGTTGACCACCTGAGAGATTTTTAGGAAGACGACCTAGAAAATTATCTATATTTAGGAGTTTTGCTGCAGCTTGAACTTTTTCTTCAATGATATTTTTAGGAACTTTTTGCATTTTTAAACCATAGGCAATATTATCATATACCGTCATGTGTGGGTATAAGGCATAAGATTGAAATACCATAGACATATCTCTTTTTTGAGGACTCACATCATTAGATACTTTTCCATCTAAAATCAGTTCTCCAGATGAAATATCCTCTAATCCACAAATCATTCTTAAAAGAGTTGATTTTCCACATCCAGACTCTCCAATTAATACAACAAATTCACCATCTTCTATTTCAACATTGATATCATGTAAAACTTCAACTCCGTCATAGTTTTTCTTGATATTTTTTAAAACCATAGTACTCATATTAGACTCCAAAACTTTCTGATGTTATATCTTTTGCAAAAGGTGCACATCCAGCACTTAATCCTGCATCTACTCTTAAATTCACTCCACTGATACAATCAGCATCTTCGCTAGCTAGAAACAAGGTTGCATTGGAAACACTTTTTGGCGTTGCAATTCTTTTTAGTGGATACCATTTAAGAAGATTGTTAAAAGTTTCAGGATTATTTTCTATTCTGAAATCCCATGCTTTTGTTCGAACACTTCCTGGACTCACTGTATTTGCTCGAATATTAAATTGACCATATTCAGTTGCTATTGCATTCATATAAGAAACCAGTGCTGCTTTTGCAGCACTATAAGCTGGATTTCCAACTGTTCTATCTGAATTAACCGAACCAATGGTTACAATATTTCCATTTTGTGCTTTTTGCATATGAGATAAGCAGGCATTGGTAATATAATAAGTACCATTTAAATTGATATTGATATCTTTTTCCCAAAGCCCAGGAGTGGTGGTACCCAATGATTCACATTGTGTGACACCCACATGATTGATTAAAATATCAATTTTCCCTTTTTCACTTATTACTTCTTCAATGATTTTTTCTATTTCTTCTTGATTTGAAATATTTGCAATCACTCTTTTAAAATTTGTAATATTTTCTTTTGTTAATTCATCTAAAAATGGATCCAAAGTACTTGCTCTAATTCCTAAAGTAACTACAAATCCACCTTCTTTTATAATTTGTCTTGTCATTTCTTGAGCCATTTCACCTGCAGCTCCAGTTATGACAACAACTTTGTCTTTAAATCTCATTTTTTTCCTTTAAAATATTCATTACTTAACTGATCCCGAAGTCAATCCACCTACTAAGTGTTTTTGTAACCAAGAGAAAAGAATAGCAACTGGTATGGTTGCAATAATTACTGAAACCATAATATAATCCCATCTAATAGAATAATATCCCGTCATTTCAATGATTCCCAGTTGTATTGTGTATGAACTTGAATCTCTCAATGTTGAGAATGCAATAATAAATTCATTCCACGAGTTTACAAAGGTAAACATGGCAACAATTACTAAAGCTGGAACTGCTAGAGGAAGGAATATGGTAAGTAAACTTCTTATTCTTCCTGCCCCTTCAATCCAAGCTGATTCTTCTAAATCTTTTGGAATGGTTTCAAAATAACTTTGTAACATCCACACACAAAAGGCCACATTAAAGGCTGCATATATCACAGATAAAAATCCAAGTGAATCCACAACTCCCATATATACCATCAATCTAAATAGTCCTAAAACCAATACGATTGGAGATAACATTTGAGTAACCAGTAAAAAGAATCTATAAAAACCCTTTCCTTTAAAATTAAACCTGGTCATTGCATATGCACAAGGAGCTGCCACTGAAATGGCAATAATAGTGGCAACTGTACTTATAAAAAATGAATTTATAAGTGATTCAACAATATTGGTGTTATTCCAAACTTCAACAAAGTTTCCCCATTGAAATTCACTTGGGGCAAAAGATGCCGGAATTGCTGTTAATTCGTTTCTAGGCTTTAAAGCTGTAAATAGAGTTACAACAAAAGGGAAAAGAACAACAAACAATATTGGAAGTAACAAGGTCCAACAGATTAGTGTACGTTTTAATTTACTATTTTTCATAGGACTACTTCTTTTCTTTCATAGATACATAGGCATATACAAATGTAAAACCTAATAATATTGATAACATAATAATTGAAACTGCAGCTGCTAGTCCAATTTCACCAAACTGAAATGCCATCTTGTACAGATAAGTAGGCAAAATATCTGTGGAGTTTGAAGGACCACCTTCTGTTAAAATCCAAATAATTGGAAATGAATTAAATACATATATTACATTTAAAACCACTGCAATATTGATGAAGGGTTTTAATAAAGGTAGAGTTAATGTTCGAAGCCTTTGAAAATAAGAACTGCCATCTAAATAAGCTGCCTCATAAATATCTGTAGGAATAGATGTTAATCCACCCAATAATATTGATATTGTAAAAGGAATAGAAACTAAAATTCCAATTAGAATTTGCATAGGAAAAGCAGTACTTGCATCGGCTAACCAGCCAATGTTTTCATCAATTAGACCAATGCTCATTAAAAAATGATTTAGCATTCCGTAATCTGGATTTAACATCCATTTCCAAATTACAGCAGTCATAGCCAATGAAATAGCCCAAGGTAGCATTATTACGGTTCTCGCAATGCCTTTCCCATAAAAATCTTCATTCAAAGCCAATGCTATTGGCACAGAAATTACAACTGTACCAACAACAACCGAAACTGTCCAATAAAAAGTTCTTAAAAGAACTTCAAAGAACAACTCTTCTTCAAATACATCTTGATAATTCAATAATCCAATAAAACCATTCATTTCACCAAAGGTACCAACATCGTTGAGAGACAATCTAATTAAATCAATAATTGGATATGAAATAATCAAAAAAGCAAGTATAAAACTTGGTGCAATGAATAAAAGAGGTTTTAATGATCTTGAATTCATAAATTATTTTCTCGCAGCTCTATTGATTTTTTTATGAGCACTTGCTAGTGCAGCTTCTGGAGATTTTTTTCCAGAGTACATTGCTTGTAATTCATTTTTCAAAATATCAATTATTTTAGTTGCTTTTTTGTGAATAAATGAGAAGTTCGCATTAGGAACTGCTGCAATCATCGCTTGTAAATGTGGTTTGTTAAATGCATCTTCACGACCCGCAGCTGTTGTAACTGGTAAAAGGTTTGCTGAAGCAATCCAATCTGCTTGGTATTTTGGTTTAACACTGAACATTAAAAATTTAACAGCATCTTCTTTCGCTTTTGAATTTTTAGATAAGTGAACTGCATCAATTACACCAAGTGTTCTACCTTTTTTCATTGCATCCATTCCTGGAACATCTGTTTGTACAAAGTTTACATTGTGACCTTCAGATTTAATTTGCTCAGCTAATACACCATGTGTAATCATCATTGCAAGTTTACCTTGTTTGAACAATTCTTGTAAGTCTTCTCTATTATAAGAAGTTACATTTTTTTGAGAGTAACCATTTTTAATTAAGTTGTTATAAAATTGTGCTGCTTTAAGTGCTTCTGGAGAATTAAGTGCAGATTTTGTTCCACCAACTGTTTTGTCAAGTAATGAACCACCAAAGTTCCATAATGAATAGTAGAAATATTTTTCCATTTCAACTTCTTTACCTTGGATACCAAAACCAGCTGCATCTGTTTTTTGAGATACTAATTTAGCTGCTTCTTGGAGCTGCGCCCATGTTTTAGGAACTTTTGCTCCAGCTTTTTTAAGTAAATCAGTATTTACATATAAGTTTCTAGCACTAGTTACACTTGGTAGTGCATATAACTTGCCATCAACTTTTGCTGCATCAATTAATGATTTTGGAAATTGAGCAAGATCTTCTTTTGAAAGGTAAGAATCTAAAGCTTCAAGTTTGTTTCCACCTACATAAGTTGGAACCCATCCTCTTGTACTATAAATAACATCTGCATTTCCACCTGAGAAGAAATCAGTTTGTAGTTTTTGTTGCCATGAAGACCAAGAACCAACTTCTAAATTTACTTTAATATCTGGATTGGCTTTTTCAAAATCTGCAACGATTCTTTCAAAACCTGGTTTTGTACCTTCACCATATGATGGAACTGATACTCTAATCTCTGACTGTGCGTATGCAAATGTTGATACAGCGCATACTGATGCTAATACTTTTAAAACACTTTTTTTCATTTTCTTTCCTTTTATTATTTTAATATGTTATTTTATACAATCTTATGTTTTGATGATACTTTTTACCTAGTTAGTAAGTACTATCTTACAAACAACTCATTTGTCTTAAATGATTCAATAACCTCCTCGTCAAGTTCAATTCCCAAGCCTAAACCTTCAGGTAAATATGCATATGGTGCTTCTATTTTAAGAGGAGTTTTCAATAAATCGTGAGATCTAATAAGTCTTCCAAAAATATCACTTGGCCAAATACAATTTTGCGTAGCACTTACTTGATGAACATACATAGCTTCTAAAATTCCTAAATCAATTTCAGAACCATGCCAAGAGTACATATTAGCTGCATTTGCAATTAAGTCTTGTTGTTGGAATTTTGCAAGTCCTGCATTAAAGTTAAACCCATCTGCAGATCTGTGATTTAAAATATTAATCACATCATGAATTCTTTGACCTTGGTATATATAAGGTAAAGAAACATGTCTTACTATTTTAATATCAGTGAATTCTCTTAACGCCGCATAATCTTGAATCATCCAAAAAGGAATAGGATCTTCTAAACAGAAAACATTTCCAACTTTTTCTAAATCTCTTACGATTTTTTTAGTCTCACCTAAGTTTTCCCATCGTTGATTAGGGTCAAAAATAACTGTCATATCTGGTGCTGCTTTTTTAATCTCTTCACAAGTAGCAACTACATCATCTTCTAAATCAGCTTTAAATTTAATACTATCGTATCCCATATCAGCAAAGTTTTTAGCAACTGCTCCTACTTCTGATACTTCTCTATGTGACGACCAAGAACCAACTTTTACTTTGTCTTGAAGAGGACCACCCAATAAATCTACAACTCTTAATTCATGAGCTTTGGCATATGCATCCCAAATTGCACATTCAAATCCATCATACTCTCTATACAAACCAATAGGTAATTTTCTTAAACTTAAATCGTTTAAATCAACACCTATTAATGATTGAGCAATACTCTCAACCAAGGTTAAGTTATGATCTCTATAAAATTCACCCAGACCAATGATGCCATTCTCAAGTTCCATTCGTACAATTAATTTTGGAAGTTCATCAAATTGCGCACTCCACCCATCACTTGCTTTTTTAATCACAGGTAACATGTGTAAAGGTTTGTTGATACTTTTACTAGAAATCATTCCTTCTTTAGCTGGAACAATTACTTCTGTAAAATGAAAAGATTTTATTACGTTTTTCTTCATTTATTCTCCTTGTTAAAATCATAGCAGTTCAAAATTTTAATTTAACTTAAACAAAACCACTATTTGAATATTATTTGCTTTTTGCATATTCAATTATTACATTATTCAATGAAATATCTTGCAATTATGAATATTTTGAAGTTCAAAAAAGTAATATGTTTCATTTTGACACTTATTTTTCCA
>MAAC01020133.1_pt1 | contig 10611 bp, 10 predicted proteins | sample 1115981 | NCBI WGS metagenome assembly MAAC01 (sample SAMN04961126, study PRJNA320927) | seawater metagenome | isolation source: sample BD02T64 sea water enriched with oil for 64 days | place: USA:Gulf of Mexico | collected 2013-07-27 | reverse complement strand
GCCTGAAAACTCGCACCAAGTATGCTCAGTTAAAGCATTTACGACTTGCTGATAAACACCGTTGTGCTTAATTGAGCCACCGCCATAAATAACTAAGACATTGGCATTAGTTGGAATTTCATTGGCAATCATTTTAATTTGTCCATCGCCAAAATGAATTTTTGTCGGGTTATGGAAACTGAAATTTAACATGGAAAATACCTCTCAATAAAATATGGGTTAAGCGTTTAATTGTGTTAGCCGCTTTTGTTCAACCAGTGTTGAACTTGCTGGCTTTTGTCCTGAAATGATCGGTTCATCTGGCACGGCACAGGCAAGCCAATCATTAATTAAAAGTTTGTCTCTAATTTCTATGTGACTCATTCTATTAAAATAAACGCAAGCAAACAATGCAGAGTAAATAGACTTCTTTGTATCAATAAATGATACAATTATTTTTTGAGTCATTAACCGTAGAATAAAGTTGTGAATATTTCCTTTGAACAATTAAAAAGTATGGTTGTTTTTGCTCAAGTCATTGAACAAGGCACACTCAGTGGTGCTGCCAAGCATATTGGCTTGTCTCGCGCTGTGATCAGCTACCATATAAAAAAACTGGAAGCACATTTAGGCATAAAACTACTTAATCGCTCAACCAGAACAATTTCCCCCACTGAGGCAGGCAGTGAGTATTACCAACATTGCCGTATTATCGCAGAGCAAGCATCTGCCGCTAACCAGCGCATTGAAAACCTCAAACATGAACCGGTCGGTTTATTGAAAATTACGTGTCCTGTTAATGTGGGTTTACAAACCATTGTTCCTGCCCTCAATGAATTTCGCACTATTTATCCAAAAATAGAACTCGATGTCATGTTAACCGATGAAGTGGTTAACATTATTAAAGAAGGCATAGACTTGGCTATTCGTGGTGCACCCTTACCCGACTCTGGATTACAAGCCACTAAACTGTCGACGTTAGAAACTTGCCTTTGCGGCTCACCCACCTATTTTGAAAAATATGGTTTTCCTGAGCATCCAGCCGATCTTTATAAGCATCAATGGGTGCTATATAAGCTCACCTCTGGTGCACTTGAGCTAACCAAAGGTAGCCGCTCTTTTAGTATTGAAATGAAAGGAACAATAAGTACCAATAATGCTGCGGCGAGAACGGCATTTGTTGAAGGGGGTCACGGCTTAGGCCGTATTCCTGTTTATGATGCCAAACCCAAAATTAAAAGTAGAACGTTAATCTCGGTGCTTGATGATTACCGCCTAAGAGATATTCAAGTTTATGGCGTTTTTCCGCCAGGTAATGCTAAGTCAAAAAAATTACGCTTACTGCTCGACTTTTTAAAAGCATATTTTTTTAAAAACCATACTTTTTAAAAAATCATAACATCAACTAGGTTAATGGCGATGAGTGTTTTCGTAATGTTTCTTTCCCTAAATAACTCGCACTAGATACAGAGCAGATAAACTTCAGAGACAGATTAGATAAAAAGCAACTGCTATTTAATCTGATTTCTAATATAATTAGTCATCCAAAATAGCACCTAGTATTATGAAGCAACAAAGCAACTCAATAATATCAAAGCCAACTCAGCGCGAAGTATTGAGTACATTTTTATTCATTTTATGGCTATTTAGTGCTAATTTTTCAATTGCTCATGCACAAGAGCATTCTTTTCTTGAGGAGCATAATTGTCATCTTTGCTTCCTAAGCGAAAACTCTTCCCCTGAAACAATTGCTCACCTGTTAGCTTTTGAGTTTATAACACCAGTTAACCCGGAGATTGAAGATAAACCAAGTTTCATTTTATGCTTTACCTGCCTTTTTTTAAGTAACCGTGACCCCCCGCTAAAAACCTTTAATTAACAGCACATCAGATAACCCCATTGAAGCTATTTCAATGGGGTTTCATCAATGACATCAAAAGCAATGTAAAGGTAAACGACAATCATGATCAATACGGTTATTCTCATCTTAGTAATTATCAGCTTTATAATGATAATTACTGAAGACTTAATTCACATCAATAAAGCTAAAACCACTTTGTTTTTCGGAACATTATGCTGGATATTAGCGTTTATATTTCCTATCAACAGCAGTAACACCGCTCAAACTAACCATCAGCTAAATGAAAATTTATTAGAAATAGCGACCTTATGGTTATTTTTAATGTCAGCAATGACTTTTGTTGCTTATTTAAACAGTAAAGGCTTTATCTCTGCTTTAGTGCAACGTATTTTGCCCAAAAGCATTTCTGAGCGGGGCTTAATGTTTGTTATCGCGATATTTGCCTTTGTTTTCTCTTCCTTTGCCGATAATGTTACCGCGACACTGGTTACTATTGCCGTGGTAATGAACTTACCGCTTGAAGTGAAAAAGCGTTTAAAATATGCGACATTAATTATTTTTTCCGTAAACAGCGGTGGTGTTTCATTAATCACTGGCGATGTCACTACCTTGATGATTTTCCTTGAAAACAAAGTAACCATAGCCAATTTACTTATTTTGGTTTTACCTTCTTTTTTAGGGGTAATAACCTTGGCTAGTTTATTATCTTTAAAGCTTTCAGGCACAGTGCAATTAACGCAAACTCGTTTAAAAATTGAAAAAACCGATATCATTATTGCCACTATTTTTATGTTAACCATTACAGGCACATTATTGCTCAACGTTTTTTTTCAAATACCACCAGTACTCAGTTTTCTGTTTGGCTTATCGGTTATGTTTTTAGTCGCGAACAAGTTACCGAATAAAAATAATCAAGACGTTTTGCATTATATTCGTGAAGTTGAATATGACGCCCTGTTATTCTTCTTAGGCGTATTATTACTTGTCGGTATTTTAAAAGAAATCGGTGTACTAAATGGCTTTACCGATCTCTATCAATTTTTACCCGCCACGCAAGTAAACTATTTAATCGGTTTTATGTCTTCGGTTATCGATAATGTGCCATTAACCGCAGCGTTACTAAAAGCCGATGTTGAAATGGAAGTTACGGAGTGGTTGATGCTAACTTATGCAACAGGTGTTGGCGGCTCTATTTTAGTTATAGGCTCTGCCGCAGGTATTATTGCCATGAGTAAAATTAAAGAGCTGAATTTTATCAGTTATTTAAGTAATGTCGGCTATTTAACTATTGCTTATACGGTTGGTTATATTGGCGTGTATTTTGCGGCTCATTGGATGTTAGGCTAAATAATTACTCTCTTTCATTCTCTTTCCTCATAATGACGAGGAAAGAGAATATAACGTTAACTTGAATAAGCTTAACAGTGCTTAGCCATGTTTAACTGTGCTTAAAAGTGCCTTTAACTATGGATAAGATTAAATATATCAATAAATGATGGCGGCAAACTTAAGTCAACACGAAGCTTTAATGTTCTGACTATATCACTGGCAGAAACCACACCACGGATATGATGATTTATTCTGTCCATGACTAAGCAATGTCGCTGACCATTCACTTTAAGCGTTTGTAAAACATCACCAACACTCGCATTTTGCAGTTCATCAAAATCAATCGCCTTTAACGATGATTTACTTTGCATAAAATCACTTACCTGCAAATCATCATGATAATAACCATTAGCAACTTTCTTCATGATTTCTTGATGGCTAATATCATCTGAACTAACAATCCCTATAAACTTATTGTTTTGATCCAATACTATTTTTAAATGTACGTGAGCATTTAACATCAATTGCTCTGCTTCATGAGCACTTAGCTCACTATCTAAAGCAAGCGGTTTATGCTCTTCAAAGTCGGTGAATACTAACAGTGCTGATGATTGTAAGTTAATTTCTTGGTAATTTTCTGGCCAAGCTAATTCGTCAATTTTTTCTACGTTACATAATGATAAAGTTCTCATTATTTTACTCCATTATTCTTTTATTCAGTTAATAAATACTATCAAGTGCTTGATAAATTTATATGGCTATATCGATAACTCAGGATTGGGTTTAAACGTCATCTTCGTGGTGTTTAAATCGAAGATCTTATCACTTTAGACTAAGATTCCCGCTTAATAGACTACGGAAATGACGAACCTGAGTGAAGTGCATAGGCACGTTATTTAATGTGGTGTTATTGTTTGTAGGAGCAGTTTCAGCCACTATTTTTACAAGAGATCTAGGATAAATGCCGACCTACATTAAGGGCTAAGTTATCTACACAAACATAAATTTTTAGATATTACGAATTAACCGGGGGAGCACGAATAAAATGAATTAAAAAGGCAGGCGTTTTTATCGAGGAATAATTTAAATTAGCTATGTTAACAGATGAAAATAAAGCAACAGAAAAGTTACTTACAAGTAGAGTATCATCAAGTTCACAGTCATCTATCTCGTTTTGATTTTCAGTCAAAGATTCAACAGAAAATGTTTCTACATTCCATGTTTTAACTTTAATGTCATTATTCGCAAATGCACTTTGCCCGTTAATAAGCAAAATACTTAATACTAATAAAGTCAGCTGCAATGTTTTTAACATCATGAGACCTTCAGAGCTATTTTTAAAATGACGATAAACAATACATGGAGATAAGATTGATTATTATCAAGTGGGCTTTATGAATAAAATTTTCAGATGAGATAAATGGCTTATATTCTGCGGTGAATAGAAGTTAATGTAGTTCAGCTAACTCTAAGCTGAACTACCTACCGTCTAAAGACGGTAGGTTCTTTTGAGGACTGAGAGCTCCTCCTTTCTAAACAAAAAAAGGCTAATTCATTACGAATTAGCCTTAAACTATCTATTTATAAATTTAGTGGTGCGGATAGAGAGATTTGAACTCTCACATCCTAAGATACAGCCCCCTCAAGGCTGCGCGTCTACCAATTCCGCCACATCCGCGCATTACTAAATTTAATTATTTATTTTGGTATGTCGCTATCATCTTTTTTTGTAGCGGGAGCATCAGCAGCTGGAACATCCGAGTTTTCACTCATTGTACTTGGCTCTGCACTTTCACCAATTTTATCACTAGGGATAGCATCGGTTGCAATGGTTTGCTCACTTACTGGCGCACTTAAGTCATTCCACTCGTCAACAGCTTTGGTTTTATTGGCCGTTAGGTTACCTAATACTAAGCTGATAACAAAGAAACCTACAGCTAACCATGTGGTCATTTTAGTTAAGAAGTTACCTGAGCCACCAGCACCAAATACGGTTGCAGATGATCCAGCACCAAAAGATGCCCCCATATCAGCACCTTTACCTTGTTGAATTAACACTAAGCCAATTAATGTTAAGGCAATAAGTACATAGGCGATAATTAAAACTTGATACAACATTTTTACTTTCCTTTCGCTGCTGAGCAAATAATTTTAAATTGCTCAACGTGTAAACTAGCACCACCAATAAGACCACCGTCTATATCAGCTTGTGCGAATAATTCTTCACAGTTTGACGCATTTACGCTGCCACCGTATAACAAAGGCACTTTAGCCGCCACATTCTCATTTGCTTGCGCGAGAAATTGACGAATAAATTGATGTGTTTCTTGTGCCATCTCACTTGATGCTGTTTTTCCAGTTCCTATGGCCCAAACAGGCTCATAAGCAATAACAACATCAATAAATTTTTCGATACCTACTTCATCTATTACCGGTTGTAATTGTGAAGCGAGTACTGTTTCTGTTTGCTCTGTTGCACGTTCTGCTTCGCTTTCACCAATGCATAGAATTGGCGTTAAGCCTGCATTTAATGCAGCATTAACTTTATGAGCAACTTGCGTAGACGTTTCTTTATAATAACTTCTACGTTCAGAGTGGCCTATAATAGCAAATTTTACCGATAAGTCCTGCAACATTTTTGTTGAAGTTTCACCTGTATAAGCGCCACTTTCGTGTTCACTTACATTTTGTGCACCAACACAAATAGCGGTGTTTAACGGCTCTGCTTTTGCCTTAGTGAGAAATGAAGACAAATAAGGCGCGCTTGGGCAAATAACCACACTAACATTGTTTTGTAATTCAACGTTTGCTAAGCCTGAAACCATAGTGTTAACCAATGTTAAATCACCATTCATTTTCCAGTTAGCAGCAACGATTGCGCGTCTAGCCATTTGATAATCTCCTATCCATTTTCAGCACATTGCAAAATGAAGCCGCAAGATATTAACTAACCTGAGAATAACTTACAAGCAATAAGTTAAAATCTAGTGTTCACACGTTAAATATTTAGGCTGTCTGCTGATTATTTAGTCAGCAAAAGCTGTTAGCTGGCTAATTTTACCGCTTCAGCAATTTCATTCGCTAAGTTGGTTACTTCATCCATGTCTGCGCCTTCAACCATCACTCTAATTAATGGCTCAGTACCTGATTTTCTTAATAACACTCGACCACGTCCAGCAAGCTGGGTATTCGCTTTATCAACCGACGCTTGCACACTGGCAGTATTAATAGGATCAGTGTCACCAGCAAAGCGCACATTAACGAGAATTTGCGGTAGCATAGTCATGCCTTGGCGTAGTTCAAATAATGATTTATCTTGCTGACATACGGCCGTTAGTACATTGAGTGCGGCAATAATACCATCGCCCGTTGAGGTATGGTTTAAGTTGATGATATGACCTGAGTTTTCAGCGCCTAATTGCCAGCCTTTTTCTCTAAGCATTTCCATCACATATCTGTCACCAACATTACTGCGAGCAAAAGGTACATCAAGCTTCTCTAGCGCTAATTCAAGCCCCATATTGCTCATTAAGGTACCAACAACACCACCTTGTAAGTTACCCGACTTTAAGTCATTACAAGCGATAATATAAACAGCTTCATCACCATCAATAACATAACCGGTGTGATCGACCATCATAAGACGATCGCCATCACCATCAAGGGCGATACCTAAGTCAGCCTGATGTTCAACTACGGCTTCACTGATCGTTTTCATTGACGTTGCGCCACAGCCGTCGTTGATATTAGTGCCATTAGGTGACGTACCCACTTCAATAACCGTAGCACCTAGTTCACGAAAAACATTCGGTGCAATATGGTAGGTTGCGCCGTGAGCACAATCGACTACAACCGTTAAGTCTTTTAATGAAAGTTGACTTGGAAAATTACTTTTACAAAACTCGATATAACGACCTGCAGCATCAGCAATGCGATTTGCTTTGCCTAGATTAGCGGAGTCAACACAGCCCATAGGTTTATCTAACTCAGCTTCAATCGCCAGTTCGACATGATCAGGCAATTTTTGACCATCTTGTGAGAAAAACTTGATGCCATTATCATAATAAGGATTATGAGAAGCACTAATCACGATACCCGCTTCGGCGCGAAAAGTTTTTGTTAAGTAAGCTATTCCTGGTGTTGGCATTGGCCCTAATAAGCCAATATCAATACCTGCAGCAGAAAACCCTGCTTCGAGTGCCGACTCAAGCATATAACCTGAAATACGAGTATCCTTACCAATCAATACTTTTTTAGTGCCTTGCGCTGCCAATACTTTGCCTGCGGCATAACCTAGTTTCATAACAAATTCAGGTGAAATGGGGGATTGCCCCACTAAACCACGTACACCATCGGTGCCAAAATATTTACGTCTAGACATTTTTTTTCCTTTCAACTTTGTATTTATTCAGCTTACAAATATTTACCACAAACGCACTACAGTGAGAATAACAAAGTCTCCGTGTAGGTTCGAAGAACCCTTGGTGAAGCATCGCGGCTCGGTGGTGAACAGTTACTCAATTTTTAAAGCTAAGCGCTCAGTTAGTTGCTGGTTATTTTTTATATCGAGCAACCGCTGTTAAAATTTTTATTGCATCTACCGTTTCTGCAACATCATGTACCCGCACCTAACATGGATTTACGTGAAATCCCCGCCAATTAAGGCAAGTTAAGTTTTTCAAATAGAGCAAAATCTGCCAGCATTTGATAGTTATGCTTCAGTGCTTTACCAAAACCAAAGCCAGGATCTAGAATCAAACGCTCTTTTTTAATGCCTTTTTGCTCACAACGCTCAATACGTTGTACAAAAAAGCTAATAATATCATCAATAACATCGTTATACTGCGGGCTTGCTTGCATAGTTCTAGGCATGCCTTGCATGTGCATGAGACAAACTTGAATATCACTTTGCGCAACCACATCAAGACAGCCTTCATTTTGCAATGCACGAACATCGTTAATCATGTTAGCACCATGTATGATTGCCTCAGCCATCACGCCAGCTTTGCTAGTATCAATTGAAACTGCAATATCAAAGCGAGATTTAATGGCTTTAAGTAAAGGGATCACCCGTGTTATTTCATCTTGCTCATTGACATCAACGGCGCCTGGGCGAGTTGATTCGCCGCCAATATCAATAATATCAACGCCGCTTGCTATCATTAACTCAACTTGCTTTAAGGCATTATCAAAGCGAGAAAATTTTCCACCATCAGAAAATGAGTCAGGGGTAACATTTAAAATACCCATGACTTGTACGTCATTTAAATGCGCTAATGATGCGTGATTAGGTGGTGCCTTTAGATAAATTTCAGACATAAGGTTACGATGAGTCTTTTAACTAGCATTTTAAATAAAACAAAGCCTCGATGCTTACCTAAGTAAACATCGAGGCTTATACTCAAGTGAATTCACTTTGCTAATTACTTAGCGGGTGTATCACTACTTGGCTCAGAAAGATCTGGCGTTGAACTGGTATCAGTTTTTTCTGATTTTTTAGTTACATTACCTTCACTTGAATTAGCGCTTGAGTCAGAACTAGAACTAGAATTAGAATTAGAACTTGAGCTAGAGTCATTATCATTCCAATCAGACGGTTCTCTAACGTCAACACGCGCCATTAAATCATCAATTTGCAAAGCATCAATCGTTTCATATTTCATTAACGCATCTTTCATCGCATGTAAAATATCTAGGTTGTCTTTTATTAATGTTTCGGCACGATCGTAGTTTCGAGCAACAACCGCTTTAATTTCTTCATCAATTAATTTAGCCGTTTCATCAGACATGTGCAGTGATTTAGCAGACGTTCTACCTAAAAACACTTCGCCTTCTTCTTCAGCAAAAAGCATCGGCCCTAATTTTTCAGAAAGCCCCCATTGGGTTACCATTTTACGGGCAATATTGGTGGCACGTTCAATATCATTGGATGCGCCTGTTGACACTTTATCACTACCGTAAATGACGTCTTCAGCAATACGACCACCATATAAAGAAGAAATATTACTTTCTAAATGCTGCTTAGAATGGCTGAACCTGTCTTGCTCTGGCAAATACATAGTTACACCCAACGCGCGACCACGTGGAATAATACTTACTTTATAAACAGGATCATGATCTGGCACCAATCGACCAATAAGCGCATGACCCGCCTCATGATAGGCAGTCATTTCTTTTTCTGACTCACTCATCACCATAGACTTACGCTCTGAGCCCATCATGATTTTATCTTTCGCTTTATCAAACTCATGCATACTTACCGTACGGCGTGAAGTACGAGCAGCCCATAAAGCGGCTTCATTCACTAAGTTAGCTAAATCAGCCCCAGAAAAACCAGGTGTACCACGGGCAATAACCTCAGCTTTAACATCATCGCCTAATGGCACTTTACGCATGTGTACTTTTAAAATTTGCTCACGACCACGAATGTCAGGTAAACCAACGGTTACTTGACGGTCAAATCGTCCAGGTCGTAATAATGCTGGATCTAATACGTCTGGGCGGTTAGTCGCAGCAATAACAATAACGCCTTCATTACCTTCAAAACCATCCATCTCTACAAGCATTTGGTTCAAGGTTTGTTCACGTTCATCATGACCACCACCCATACCTGCGCCACGTTGGCGGCCTACGGCATCGATTTCATCAATAAAAATTATACAAGGTGCTGCTTTTTTAGCTTGTTCAAACATATCACGTACACGTGAGGCACCAACACCCACAAACATTTCAACAAAATCTGAACCGGAAATAGTAAAGAAAGGTACTTTTGCTTCACCTGCAATAGCTTTTGCTAATAAGGTTTTACCTGTACCAGGCTGGCCAACAAGTAATATTCCTGATGGGATACGACCACCTAATTTTTGGAATTTAGTTGGCTCTCTTAAATAGTCAACAAGCTCAGCAACATCTTCTTTCGCTTCATCACAACCGGCAACATCAGCAAAAGTGGTTTTAATTTGCTCTTCACCTAACTGGCGAGCTTTAGATTTACCAAAAGACATAGCGCCTTTACCGCCACCACCTTGCATTTGACGCATGAAGAATATCCACACACCGATAAGCAAAATCATCGGGAACCAAGACACGAAGATAGTGGTTAAAAAGCTGGTTTCTTCTGGTAATTTACCTTGAGCGCGAACACCTTGCTTAACGAGATCATTAATTAAGTCGCGATCATAACCACCTGGAATAGTGGTGGTATAGGCTTCACCACTACGTTTTTCACCCGTAATAACACCATTTCTATCTACGTTGGCATCACGAATTTGTCCTTGACGAACATCGGTGATAAAACGTGTATAGTCCATTTGTTGTTCGTTAGCTGTATTAGGAGAAAAACTCTGAAAAACAGACATTAACACAACAGCTATTACTAACCATAAAATAAGATTTTTTGCCATATCGCTCAACTTAATGACCTCGTTGGATTTAATAAATTT
>MAAC01011009.1_pt1 | contig 10617 bp, 8 predicted proteins | sample 1115981 | NCBI WGS metagenome assembly MAAC01 (sample SAMN04961126, study PRJNA320927) | seawater metagenome | isolation source: sample BD02T64 sea water enriched with oil for 64 days | place: USA:Gulf of Mexico | collected 2013-07-27 | reverse complement strand
CTTCTAGCGCTTTTTGATGGCGGCGTTGCAGAGAGCAATCACGTTCGCCTAAATGGACAACATTGCCTTGACCATCTGACAGAACTTGAATTTCAATGTGGCGAGGTGTGCTCAAATATTTTTCGATATAAACTGCGTTATCACCAAAAGCCAACTGGCTTTCGGCTCGTGCAGATGAGAATGCTTCTGAAAGGTCAGCAGCTGTTGCAGCCACTTTCATGCCGCGTCCACCGCCGCCCGCAGATGCTTTAATGATTACCGGATAGCCAATTTCTTCAGCCACAGGTATTGCATCTTCAATGGTGAGAACTTCACCGTCAGATCCGGGCACACACGGGACACCAAATTTCCTCATCGTGACCTTGGCCGCAATTTTGTCGCCCATCAGGCGGATGTGATCAGCGGACGGGCCGATGAACTTAATTCCGTGAGCAGTTACGATATCAACGAATTTCGCGTTTTCCGACAAAAAGCCGTAACCCGGATGAATGCCATCAGCATTTGTCACTTCAGCTGCTGAAATGATTGCTGGCATATTCAAGTAACTGGCCGCAGGACTTGGCGGTCCAATACAAACGCTTTCATCTGCCAGACGAACATGCATTGCATTGGCATCCGCTTCTGAATGGACGGCAACAGTCCGAATTCCCATCTCCCGACAGGCGCGATGAATACGAAGGGCAATTTCGCCGCGGTTCGCGATGAGGATTTTTTTCAACATGTTATGCTATTCCACTCACTCAATAATGACGAGAGGTTGACCAAATTCCACTGGCTCTGAATCGCCGATCATAATGTCGACAATTTTTCCGCCTTTAGGGGCTGGAATTGGGTTCATTGTTTTCATGGCTTCAACGATCAAAAGCGTTTGGCCTTGTGCAACAGTGTCGCCAATTTTAACGAATACAGGAGCACCAGGCTCTGCAGACATATAGGCTGTTCCGACCATGGGTGACTTAACGGCACCTGGATGGCTAGATGGATCAGCAGAAGTTGCAACTTCTATAGGGGCTGCAACTGGGGCTGCCACAGGAGCAGCTGCTACCATTTGCGGTGCTGCGGCAACGGTAGCTAAACCGGTTGATCCACGAGAAACTCGTAAGCGGCTGTTGCCACTTTCAATTTCAATCTCGCCCAAACCAGTTTCATTCATGATTTCCGCCAGCTCGCGGATGACGTCGCGGTCGATATCAAGTTTACTCATCGTTTTCGACTTTTCATTTTCTATTGTTCAAAATAATTTGCTAGTGCATCAATGGCTAGCATATAGCTATTGGCACCAAATCCACATATTACACCAATGGCAACAGCAGATATAAAACTGTGGTGCCTGAATTCTTCCCGGGCAAACGTATTTGACAAATGGACCTCAACACAAGGTAGGCCTACTGCTTTCAGCGCATCGTGCAACGCCACAGATGTGTGCGTGAACGCGCCAGCATTTATGACAATCCCGTCCTGCGACTTGGCAGCACTATGAATTGCATCTAGAAGCTCACCCTCGTGATTGCTTTGTACAAACCTGAGATCAAATCCATGATTTGAACAGCGACTTTCGCACAATCCCTCAATATCTTTCAAGGTTGTGTGCCCATAAATCTCTGGTTCACGCGTACCAAGCAAATTCAAGTTCGGCCCATTTATGACAAGAACTGATTTTCCCATTTCCACCCCTAATTGGCTAACAGCCAGTAAGTAGTCTGCTCACTTATAAAGAACTTTTTTACGATGATAAAGCTGAACAGGATAATATTACAAATAAAGTGCTGCATTGGTGTTGAAGGTGGTTGCAACAGCGGCGTCCTGCACCCATAATCTCGGCAATATCGATCTCTTAATTTAAAACTCTGTAAGGTAAATTCGATGAACCTCACGATAAATGGGGAAGAACGGCAATATGACCGATCCCTGACTATTGATGAACTGCTGGCATCTCTTGAACTTGTTGGCGGAAAAGTCGCCATTGAGCGAAATTTGGAAATTGTGCCAAAATCAACATATGCCCAAACAGAACTTAAAGATGGCGATAAGCTGGAAATAGTTCATTTTATCGGTGGCGGAAATACCCATAGCGCCGATGATGACAGTTTTGAAGTTGCGGGACAGAAGCTGAAATCAAGATTGATCGTTGGAACGGGTAAATATAAAGATTTCGAAGAAACCAAATTGGCCATTGAAGCCTCCGGCGCTGATATGGTGACGGTTGCTGTTCGGCGGGTAAATATCACTGACAGAAGTCAGCCGATGTTGGTCGATTATGTGGATCCGACCAAATACACCTATCTTCCAAATACAGCCTTTTGTTATACGGCTGATGAAGCGCTTCGGACATTACGTCTAGCCCGTGAAGCTGGCGGTTGGGACCTTGTTAAGCTGGAAGTTCTCGGCCACGAGAAGACTTTATACCCAAACATGATTGAAACACTCAAAGCTGCTGAAACGTTGATCAGCGAGGGCTTTAAGGTGATGGTCTATTGTTCTGATGACCCAATTATGTGTCTGGAGCTAGAGGCCATGGGCTGCGTGGCGATTATGCCTCTTGGCGCGCCAATTGGTTCGGGCCTTGGAATTCAAAACCCAGTTAGCATCGGCATTATCAAAGATCAAGCCAACGTGCCTGTGATTGTCGATGCCGGTGTCGGTACGGCGTCTGATGCCACTCTTGCAATGGAACTTGGATGTGACGGCGTTTTGATGAATTCAGCCATCGCCCATGCAACCAATCCCATTATCATGGCATCTGCCATGAAAGATGCGGTAACTGCTGGACGGAAATCGTTTTTGGCGGGTCGCATGCCCCGTAAAAAATTCGCTGACGCAAGCTCACCGCTGGCAGGGCTTATTTGATTATTTCAAAAGTCTAGAACAACAGAAGGTGGGGTTATGCTCCGCCTTCTTTCATGATATCCACGAGTTCATCAGCGCGGGTGTCTAATCGATCGAGAAACGATCTGATTGTTGCGACCTCTGATTTTGAAAAACCATCCAGTAATCTGGTTTCAAATTCTAAGGCTAGAGGCCCAATAGCTCGCAATATTTCCTCACCGGCGTCTGTAAGCTGCAACGCAAAAGCGCGTCTGTCATGAGCGGTGACTTTTCGTTCTAGTCGCCCGCGTTTTTCCAATTTATCAATAGCTCGGCTGATATTGACCTTATCGAGTGATGCGAGGTCTCCCACCTCACGGGCTGTAAGCCCCGGTGTCTCACCAATAATGGCAATAACTCGCCATTCATGGATGGAGACCTCAAATTGGCGAGAGTATCTCTCCGCCAGAGACCGACTTATAATTCCAGATAATTTGGTTAACCTGTAGGGTAGGAAATTACTAAGTGCTAGCCGATTGAGTGTTTTCGATATGGCCATATCAGTTCGTTACCGCCGAAGCCTTTTTCGCTCGTGCTGCTGCAACCATCTCTTTCATAGTTGATGCGGGTATGGCACCGGCAGCGAGTTCCCCGCCGATGACAAATGCTGGTGTCCCTGTGATATTGAGTGAATTTGCAAGCTGGTATGTTTTCTGGATTTTCACGGAAATCTCCTCATCATCAATGTCTTTGAGGAGCTGGTCTGTGTTTAATCCACTATCTGCTGCAATTTGCATAATACGGCCTTTACTCAGCCCGCCGCGCACTTTCATTAGATTATCATGGAATTCCATGTATTTATTTTGTTTTTCAGCCGCAATGGCAGCCCGTGTGGCGAGAACAGAATCTTCGCCAAGGATTGGGAATTCTTTTAAGACTAGGCGGATATTGCCATCTTCTTCGACTGTTTTAATTAAGTCGCCGTAAGCCCGTTTACAATAGCCGCAGCGGTAATCGAAAAACTCTACGATTGTCACATCACCGTTTGGATTTCCAGCAACATAGCTATATCCATCATTCTCCAACTCACCCATGTAGGCCGCAAGGTTTTTGGATTTTTCTTCGGCTTCCTCGCGAGCTTCTTGGACTTGAAGTCGCTGAATGACTTCCCGGATAACTTTGGGATTTTCAAGCAGGTAGTTTCGAACCTGACTACCAAATTCGACGTCCTTTTTGGCGTAACCATATTGATATAAGTTAAAACCAATCAGGCCGGTAAGTGTTACAAATAGAAGTCCGCAAAGGATCACTATTCTGGTAGAGCTGTTCATAACGGTTATTCCTACGAAAATTTACGTATTGAAATCTTTAAAGGATTTCTCTTGATTTTCAAAGCACAAGCCTGTGATTTGGTCTCTAATTTTTCTTCCGCAGTCGCGTTGCGAGGGTAATAATGTCATCCGCCCGCAAAAAACCAGGAGTTCCGGGTTTCATCAACTGGTGGACTCGTTTAGCGTGGAAAACAGCTTTTTTCCCTTGTTTAAGCAGAAGAAATCGTTCTGCTGTGGCAAGTGCAAGGTTTGCTGTGTCACCTGCACGGCTATAGGCAATGGCAAGTTGGTTCCATGTGCCCGCCCGGTAGGGGCCGTAAAACACGCTGTCTTTTAGAACATTGATTGCCTCCGCATCATCCTCAGCATATCCAGTGGCCAACAATACCGTCCCATATAATGTAAGAATCAACGGCTCTTTCGGTAAATATGTTGCAGCCAATCTCAAAGGTTCAACCGCACTTACAGGATCTCCATTTTCAAATAACATTTGTCCCTTCAACTCATGGAAAAAAGGATTTTCTGGAAATTCAGTTAGAAGGCTTTCAATTTCGATTTCAGCTAAATCAATCTTTGGGTACTTAAAATAAGCGATGGCACGTGCATATCGTGCGGATGCGCTTTGATCCGAATGAGGGTATTTTCTGAGAGTTTTACTAAGGGATTTTGTAAATCCATACAGTTTTGCCTGAACCCGTTTAAGGGCTTCTATTTCCAGAGGGGAATCCGGTACATCCCTAAATTTGGACGCTTCAACACGGTATTTGAGAGAGGAGACACGATCCTGACTAATGGGATGACTGCGCCAATAGGGATCAACTTTGCCAACGTAGATTTGTTCCGCTTTTCCGAGAATTTGCAGGAACTCCAACATTCCTTTACCGGAACTGTGGGTTGCTTCCAAATATCGCATGGAAGCCTGATCGGCTGAGGATTCTTGTTGGCGGCTGTATTTCAAGAAGGATTTTTGCGCAATTCCTTCCGCCCCGCCAACAACGGCAGCACCAGCTTTACCGCCGCCTGCAAACACCGCGGCAGCGCCCAATATATATCCCAAAATAGATTTTGCCGTGGCGTTTTTAAGGGCATCTTGAGTTCGGGAAAGGTGACTACCTGCAATATGCCCAGTCTCATGGGCTATAATCCCTTTTAACTGTCCGGGACTTTCAACTCTTTCCAACAATCCTGTAAAAAAGAACATCCGCTGCCCGCCAGCAACAAAGGCATTTATAACCTTATTGTTGATCAAATGAATGGAAACATCATTGCTATTTAAGCCCGCCGCAGTGAAGAGAGGGCTTGCGTACGACCGCAGGGTATGTTCAATTTCAGCATCACGAATAAATGCCAAACCTGAATTTTTCGCAAAAGCTAGCTGCGCGGGGAAAAGGGCAACCAACATGATTGAAAAAGATAAAAGTATGCGCTTGATCAAAAAAACCACCTCTTTGTTTCGATCTAAAGTTAAGAACCAAATCGCTCGCAGTCAATGGAATGATATCACAAGTTTGTGTGTGGCAGGCTCTCTTCTATTGCTTGCGGCTTGTGATACGGTTGATCCAAAACAGATTGGAGCCGTTGATAGTGTCGATGGACCTTTAGGCGGCGTGGCATCAGATGAGCCACGGGCGACACTGATCGCGCAAGATATCCTTTCATCAGGCGGAACTGCGGCAGATGCTGCAACGGCATTGTATTTCACACTGGCTGTAACTTATCCAATTGCAGGGTCTCTTGGCGGCGGGGGCGAGTGCATTACTTATAACCGTGAAAGTAATAAACTTGAGAATTTGAAATTCCCGGTTGGATTGGCAAAAGCGGGCGGCGAAATCGGGGTTCCTGGAAATATTCGTGGGTTCTCAGCTCTTCACGCACGCCATGGCAGAATGAGCTGGTCATCTGTATTGGCGCCAGCGGAAAAATTAGCAAATTTTGGGGAAAGTATGTCCCGTGCGCAGCATGCAGCCATGGTTTCCAGTAGCAGCAAAGTCCAATTCGATGCGGGTTTATCAAAACTGTACTTAAATGAAGATGGTTCCTTGAAAAAGGAAGGCACAAAGATCCAACAAGTGCGTTTGTCATCAATTTTGAGTAACCTCAGAACCAACGGCGGCGCTTTTTTCTACGGCGGCACAATGGCAAAGGCCTTCATTGATGATGCAAATTTTGTTGGCGGTAAGCTAACCACTACGGATCTGATATATTACAGACCTGCTTGGCAAGATGCCGCTACATTTACCAATGGCGTGATTACAATTGGCACATCTGTGGGTCCTCAAGGAGCTCTATATCAGGAAGTTTGGCAGAAAATATATTCTGGAAAAGGCGTTCTGCATCTCAATCAGGATATCAACCTTACCAAACTGGCTGAGGCCTCTGCGTCCTCATTTCAAAAATATGCCAACTATAATCCTTTTGGTGCTGGCGGAATGACGTCTTTTGTAACGGCTGATAATGAAGGCAACGCCGTTTCTTGTCTTGTGGGCCTTGGAAAACCTTTTGGATCTGGAAAAACTGGTGATATTTCCGGAATTGTTATGGCGTCTGCTTTGGGTGACAAAGAAGCCGAATTCCCAACGGCACCCGTTGTGATGGTCAATCTGGTCAATAAGGATTTATACTTCGCCGGAGCCGCTACAGGCGGCATTGCGGGCACATTAAGTTCTGTCTACACTGCCCTTAAAATCTTTGGAGAGGATCAACCTCTCGAGACTGCAATAAGTGCTCCGCGTGTTTTCACTATGGGGCAAGGGCTTCCGCTTTTGTACGAGCCAAAGGTTATGCCAGACGATCTAACTACAATCGTAAAGCAACATCCTGTCGCAATAGAAGTTGAAAGACTTGGTAAAGTGAATTCGGTATACTGCAAAAATGGTAAGCTGAACCAGTGTCAGTCCCGTGCAGATCCGCGTGGATACGGCCTGTCTTTGATCCAGCGATAATATAACCCCGAATTTAAAGTATAGGTGCAATTGTGAAGCATACGTCTCGCGGAGATGTGTCTCCCTTTCTTGCTATGGAAGTCTTAAAGGCTGCCAACGCTCGAGAGTCCCAAGGAAAAACTGTTTATCATATGGAGGTGGGGCAACCTGCCACCTCGGCTCCAGCCCCCGTTTTAGAGGCGGCTAAGAACGCATTAGATACAAAATCTATAGGTTATACTGAAGCTCTCGGAATTCCGCCGCTTCGGCAGGCCATTGCCAATCACTACCGGGAAATGTACGGCATTGATTTGGATCCCAAACGTGTTGTCGTGACAACTGGTTCATCAACCGGGTTTCTTCTCTCGTTTTTGTCCTTGTTTAATCCAAAAGATCATGTTGTTCTCGCTGAACCGGGGTATCCTGCTTATCGAAATATTTTAGGATCAGTAGATGTGGAGGCCGTAGGTCTTCCCTGCGGTCCTGAAACTAATTTTCAGCCAACTCCAGAACTAATCGATGCTATCGAGGGCCCGCTTCATGGGTTGCTTGTGGCAAGTCCTGCAAATCCTACGGGAACGATGCTAACGCCGGACGAGCTTGAAAAGTTGATCAAATATTGTCACGGCCGGGGAATGCATTTCATTTCTGATGAAATCTACCATGGTCTGACGTATGGACAAAAAGCGGTGTCAGCTCTGTCCTACAGTGACGATGTTATTATCATAAACTCATTTTCAAAATATTTTTCAATGACCGGCTGGCGGCTTGGCTGGATGATCGTCCCTGAAGATTTACTAGGGTCCATTGAACGGCTGTCCCAAAGCATGTTTATTTCGGCGCCAGCCCTCAGCCAATATGCAGCCTTGGCAGCCTTTGACTGTAAAGATGAGCTAGAAGGTTACATCCACAACTATGCCAAAAACCGTGAAATCTTACTGCGAGAGCTCCCAAAAATGGGACTCGATAAATTCGCAGAAGCACATGGCGCCTTTTACATTTATGTAAACGTAAGCCACTTAACGGATGATAGTTTGAAGTTCTGCCAAAGAATGTTGAATGAATGCGGTGTTGCAGCAACGCCAGGCCTTGATTTTGATCCGAACCGGGGACATGAATATATACGGCTGTCATTTGCTGGGGCAACGGAAGATATTGAAGGGGCTGTTATCGCTCTTCGAAAATGGCTAAGTTAGAAAACTAAAAAATAATCATAAAAAAAGGAGCCTGTTTTCACAGGCTCCTTTTTTATTTATGAACTCTTGCGGCTCCACCAACCTTTGCGGGCTGGTTTCTTCGGCGCTTCGTCCGCCGGTGGCGTCACGCTTTCTTGCACGAGTGCAGGAACAGGTTGAGTTGCCTCAGGTTCCTTTACTGCAGGTACGGGAACAGGTGTTTCTGCCTGTTCGACAACCTTTGGTGCTTCTTTTTTAACGGGCTTAACCTTTTCAACAGCGGGTTCAACCGGAGCTGCTATTTTAGTTTCCGCAGGCGCTACTTTCTCTTCAGAAACCGCCTCAGAAGACTCCGGACTTTTCCGACGGGGGCTTCTCCGTCGCCGGGGACGCACCTTTTCAGTTTTCTCTTCCTCATTTTCAGAAGATACAACCGGTGCCTCCGCTTTTACATCAGAAACACCATCTTCAGTTTTACTGTCATCCGTTTTATCGTCGGTCGCTTTTGGCGTCCGGCGACGTGTGCGGCGACGTGCCGGTTTCTTTACCGGTGTTGCTTCCGTTTTGTCTTCTGGCGTTATTTCAACTGACCGGGCCTCAATAATTTGAGGAGGCTCAAGGTCAGAAGTATCACCATCCGCTGAGATGATCGGAATAATAACAATTTCTGGTTCCATCGCAGGCGATTGATCAGATTTTGCCTCTGCTTCAGTTTCTTCAGAAGAAACTGGGCGTGACCGACGACGACCGCCGCGTTTACCTCTACGGCGTTTACGGGGTTCTTCATCATCCTCTGAAGAGGTGTTTACAGAAGTATCATCTGCAGACGCATCTGCGTCAGCGTCTGTATCTGGAATTTTATCTCCAGAAACGTTTTCTGCAGTTTCATCTGTTTCTACTTCAGTCGGATCACCTTGATCGTCGCGACCTTTACGGCGTCTGCGACGTCTGCGACGTTTTGCTGAGTTGCTTTCTTTTTCTGGCTTCTCTTCATCGGCTTCGTCTTCAGTTTCGATGATATCTGGAAGATCCAGTATAGGAATTGATGGCGTTGTGGTTATAGGAGTTGCTGCCTGCGAAGGCTCCGTCGCGGACTTCTCACGCTCAATACTATGATCGTTCAAATTCAACGTCGGATCTGCCAAAATGACAATTGTCAGTCCATAAGTGGTTTCTAGCTCTTGAATAACAGAACGTTTCTGGTTCAAGAGGTAAATGGCAACTTCTGTATTAACAGTTACGCAAATCCGCGAACTCCGCTCCCGTACACCTTCTTCTTCAAGTGTTCGGATGATAAGCAGAGCTGTTGATTCCGTCGACCGTACAAAACCAGACCCACCACAAGTGTGACAAGTGTTAGTGCTGGTTTCAAGGAATGACGGGCGCAAACGCTGCCGAGACATTTCTAGCAATCCAAATGGACTGATGCGTCCAACTTGAATGCGAGCTCTGTCTGATTTTAGGCAGTCCTTTAAGCGACGTTCGACGGCTTTATTATTGCGGTTGTCATCCATGTCGATGAAATCAATGACGACCAAGCCAGCCAAGTCGCGCAAGCGCAACTGACGGGCCATTTCTTCAGCCGCTTCAAGATTAGTTTTAACAGCTGTATCTTCAATGTTCCGCTCTTTGGTAGCTTTACCTGAGTTCACATCTACAGACACAAGAGCTTCTGTTGGATTGATGACAATGTAACCACCAGATTTCAATTGAACTTCTGGATTATACATTGAGACAAACTGCTGCTCTACCTGAAAACGGTGGAACAACGGAATGCGGTCCCGATAGGGTTGAACTTTTTTAGCATGGCTTGGCATAAGCTTACGCATAAAGTCCTTGGCGATCCGATAACCTTCTTCGCCTTCAACCAGAATTTCACCAATTTCTTTTGAATAAAGGTCACGAATAGACCGTTTAATCAGATTGGCTTCTTCATAAACACAACTTGGTGCAATGGATTTAAGCGTGATTTCACGAATATCATCCCAAAGACGTAGCAGGAACTCATAGTCCCGTTTAATCTCGAGTTTAGTGCGGTTGAGACCCGCAGTTCTAATGATAACACCGACGCCTTCTGGAACTTCCAGTTCGGTAGCGATTTTCTTTAAACGTTTCCGATCCGCAGGGTTGCTGATCTTACGGCTAATTCCGCCGCCGCGTCCTGTGTTTGGCATCAATACACTGTACCGGCCAGGCAAAGAGATATAACTGGTAAGGGCTGCGCCCTTGTTACCACGTTCTTCTTTTACCACTTGGATAAGCAAAATTTGACGACGTTTGATTACATCTTGAAATTTGTAGTGCCGTTTGTAGTTCGATTTGCGAGTGTGTTCGACTTCATCATCGCCGCCAAGATTTTCAACGACATTATCGCCGTCAGTCCCG
>MAAC01018243.1_pt1 | contig 10627 bp, 8 predicted proteins | sample 1115981 | NCBI WGS metagenome assembly MAAC01 (sample SAMN04961126, study PRJNA320927) | seawater metagenome | isolation source: sample BD02T64 sea water enriched with oil for 64 days | place: USA:Gulf of Mexico | collected 2013-07-27 | reverse complement strand
TTGGGTGTAGGCCCTGGTCACGCTCCCCTTCTTACTCGCTTGAATCCTGGTCCTGTAAGAGTGATTAGGCAAAATGGTGAAGAAGAAGTGTATTACGTGTCGGGTGGAATGTTAGAAGTTCAGCCGAATATTGTTACCGTACTGGCTGATACAGCGGTACGAGCTGATGATGTTGATGAAGCTGCAGCTGAACAAGCGGCTGAAGAAGCACGTAAAGCGTTAGAGAATCAAAGTGCTGAGATTAATTACTCGGCAGCAGCAGCTCAACTGGCAGAAGCCGTGGCGCAATTGCGTACAATTCGCCAGATGAAAAACAAGCTGGGCAAGTAACGGACCTAATTATTCCGTCTAATGTAAAATTAGTGTGAATAATTACAGAAGTTGATAAGAAAGGGTGGCTACGGTCACCCTTTTTTTGTTTTATACTATGACTATTAAAATACTATTTATGTGTTCGTAACTATTCGATTTAATAAGGGAATCTTAGATGGATTTGAATGTAGTCATCTTAGCGGCAGGCAAAGGCACTCGAATGAAATCGACGTTGCCAAAGGTACTGCAACCTCTCGCTAAAAAACCCCTGTTATCCCATGTATTGGAAATTTCATATGCTCTAAAAGCAACCAATGTGGTTGTTGTATATGGTCATGGTGGTGAAGCGGTTCAATCTACTGTAGAAAAGCTACATTCTGAACATAATATCGCTTGGGTAGAGCAAGAAGAACAGCTTGGTACAGGTCATGCTGTGAAAGTTGCATTGCCAGAGCTTACAGTAGGTACACAAACCCTTATTCTTTACGGTGATGTGCCTCTAGTTACAGAACAGACATTACGCTCATTTATTGAGTTAACAGATGAAGAAGGGTGTGGGCTGTTAACGGTACAGCTAGATAACCCAACCGGATATGGTCGTATTATCCGTAGCGCTGATTATCAAGTTGAAGAGATTGTTGAGGAAAAAGACGCAACGGATTCGCAAAAACATGTCACTGAAGTCAATACGGGGATTATGTTGGTAAATACTGCGTTATTGCAGAAATGGTTACCAGCCTTAGGTAATAGCAACTCACAAGGGGAATACTATCTTACAGATATCGTAAAGATGGCCCGTGATGAACATATTACCGTGCAAGCTTCGATTGTGGCTGATCCAATGGAAGTGGAAGGCGTTAATGACAAAGTGCAACTTAGCCAGTTAGAGCGACGTTACCAACAAAAACAAGCTGAACACCTCATGCGGAACGGTGCAATACTTGCGGATGCATCGCGCATTGATATTCGAGGTGATGTCACGATTGGCGAGGATACCTTTGTTGATATAAATGCTGTCTTGGAAGGCACGGTAAGTATTGGTATGAATTGCCAAATTGGTCCTAACTGTACAATTATCAACAGTAGTATTGGGGATAACTCGGTTATTCACGCCAATACTGTTATTCAGGATTCAAGCATTGGTGATACCGCTGAGATTGGTCCTTTTGCCAGAATTCGTCCCGGTACGGTTACCGAGTCTCGCGTAAAAATTGGTAATTTTGTTGAAACCAAAAAGTCTCACATCGATGAAGGCAGCAAAGTAAACCACCTAACGTACGTGGGTGATGCTGAAATTGGCAAAGGTGTGAATATTGGTGCAGGAACCATTACTTGCAACTATGATGGTGTAAATAAACATAAAACGGTTATTGGTGATAAGGCGTTTATTGGATCCAATACCTCATTAGTCGCCCCGCTAAATATTGGTGAAGGTGCAACAATTGGTGCTGGATCCACGGTGTCGAAGGATGCAAAAGAGCATGCTTTGACGGTGACGCGAGCGAAGCAGATTACACTTGCTGATTGGCAGCGGCCGGTGAAGAAGACATAGAATAGCTATTCTGTGGATAATGAACATTACTACTATGTACGGTGTTAAATAGGGTATTTCAGAAATGTTGTGCGGCAAGGACGCCGCACCCAAGCCTACAGGGTCGTATTTATGGCGATTTCTGAAATACCCTATTTTACGTCGTACGTTCCATGAGATCCGCAAAGCACGTTAAGTTATCGTAACGATAGAACAGAAAAATTAGGGAAATATCATGTGTGGAATTGTTGGTGCTGTATCAACTCGTCAAATCGCTCCTATTTTATTAGAAGGGCTTAAGCGCTTAGAATATCGTGGTTACGATTCTGCCGGTATAGCGCAACTTGCCGAAGGGCAAGACATTGAACGTATTCGATGCCAAGGTAAAGTAAAAGGGCTAGATGAAGCCGTTTCGGCAAGCACCTATCCAGGCGTTGTTGGTATTGCACACACACGATGGGCGACCCATGGTGTTCCTAGTATAGAAAATGCTCACCCACATATGTCTAAGGATGATGTTGCGGTTGTGCACAACGGTATTATAGAAAATCATGAAATCCTAAGAAAAGAGTTACAAGCTCAGGGTTATGAGTTTACTTCTGAAACGGATACTGAAGTTGTTGCTCATCTATTTCATCGTGAATACCAAAAAACACCAGACCTTCTAAAAGCGCTACGTATTACTGTTGCACAGCTTGAAGGAGCCTATGCGCTTGGTGTTATGCATAAAGATGAACCTTCTCGATTAGTTTGCAGCCGAGCTGGGAGTCCATTGGTATTAGGCATTGGTATTGGTGAAAATTTTATCGCCTCCGATCAGCTTGCATTACTACCGGTGACCACACGTTTTGTTTTTCTCGAAGAAGGGGATTTTGCCGATCTTCGTTTAGAATCTGTGGTAATTGAGGACACAAATGGCAATGTTGTAGAACGTCCTATTCGAGAAAATGTTGGAAGTGCTGGAACAGCTGATAAAGGTGAATATCGTCACTTTATGATGAAGGAAATTTTTGAGCAACCGACATCGGTTCGGGGAACGCTTGATGGCCGTATTGTTGATGGCAAAGTAAATCTTGATGAATTTGGTCCAGATGCAGAGTCGCTATTTAGCAAACTTGAGTCGATACAAATTATTGCTTGTGGCACCAGTTTTCATGCTGGCATGGTGGCAAAGTATTGGTTGGAAGCCATCGCTGGTATTCAATGTAATGTAGAAGTTGCATCCGAGTTTCGTTATCGTGAAACCGTGGTAAGGGATAACACTCTGTTTGTCACCATCTCTCAGTCTGGTGAAACAGCAGATACCTTAGCGGCGTTACGAGATGCAAAGGATTATATTGGTTCACTAACCATCTGTAACGTACCAGATAGTTCATTGGTGCGTGAATCAGATATGGCATTTATGACCAAAGCTGGAACAGAGATTGGTGTGGCTTCAACCAAAGCTTTTACTACACAGTTAGTCTCCCTCTTCCTGTTTATGCTTGCGGTAGGGCGGTTCAATAAAGTTACAGAGACTCAAGAAAAAGAGTTGCTGGTAAAATTGAATCAACTACCAGATATTATTCAAAGTGCATTACGTTTGGATAAAGACATTGAAGCTATGGCTCCTATGTTCAGTGAAAAAAATCATGCGTTGTTTTTGGGTCGAGGTATTCAATACCCAATAGCAATGGAAGGTGCATTAAAGCTGAAAGAGATTTCTTATATTCATGCAGAAGCTTATCCAGCGGGAGAGCTTAAACACGGACCTCTGGCATTGGTAGACAAAGATATGCCAATCATTGCGGTGGCACCTTCGGATAGTTTGCTAGAAAAACTTAAGTCGAATTTACAGGAAGTACGGGCCCGTGGTGGTGAGTTGTTTATTTTCCAAGATGCGAAGGCTGGTGTTGAGCGAGATGATGATGTTCACGTAATGGATCTCCCACAAATAGATGAAGTGTTAGCACCTATCTTGTACACAATTCCATTACAGCTATTGTCTTATCATGTAGCCATTATTAAGGGTACGGATGTTGACCAACCACGGAATCTCGCAAAATCCGTAACGGTCGAGTAATGCGCGGTGTTAGAGAGAAGTAATTAGAAATGTTAGAAAAGACAGTAGAAAAACTATTTTATGCTAGTCGATGGATGTCAGCTCCGCTATATCTGGGGCTGAGCATTGCATTATTATTACTGGGTATTAAATTCTTTGAAGAGTTGTTTCTTGCATTTCCAGTGATTCTGGAAATGCAAGAAACTGATTTGGTTTTATTGATATTGTCACTTGTAGATCTAGCGCTGGTGGGCGGTTTGATCGTTATGGTTATGTTTTCAGGTTATGAGAACTTTGTATCCAAAATCGACCTAGATAATGAAACTGACAAATTAGATTGGCTTGGGAAGCTAGATTCAGGGTCTTTAAAACAAAAAGTTGCCGCCTCTATTGTTGCTATCTCTTCCATTCACCTACTAAAGAAGTTTATGGCCGCAGAGAATATCGCAGATGATAAGTTGATGTGGTATGTCATCGTACACCTGACATTTGTTATTTCTGCGTTAGGTATGGCTTATGTTGATAGGCTAAATAGGACGTAAAATTCAATTAACTACTGAAAGACTAATAACGTTCTAAGTTGTAGGTAAACGTATGGCCTTCCTTTTTATGAATTAAAATCAAGCGGCGCTGATCAATATATTTGATCGTGAAATAGCGTTTATTCCGTGTTTTTTTGTCTTTTATAGTGAGTTTTCTGTCAGATAAAGAATAATAGGAGCGTTGTAGGCCTTTCGGCATTTCATTGTGATCTACAAAGCCATTGCGTTTAAAAATCCAATAATCTGATAAAGATGTTGCTCCCGAAATATTCTGACCCTGTTCAAATATTGCAACTAGCGCCCAGCGCCCCATAAGTTGAGTGGCATAGCTTTGTTTGGCGTTACCGCCCCAGCTAGTAACGTTTGCCGCTAGGGTAGGGGAAGAAAAGGTAATTGTAGATAGCAGGGAGAAACACACGCTAACAAGTAAAAATCGTACTTTCATGTCAAATCCCCCATTTTTATTAAAATATAGCTGCAAGTTTTACGTCATCCTGTTTTAATCTATGAGTGGAAACTGCGTCCTACAAATGATTAAAATTCCTTTTCCGTGCTGTTTAGGTAGTTAATACGATCCTCAAAAAGGTCGGTTACCGGATTAGAACAGAAAATAATGGTTATGAGAACGGATAAGCCCTTGTTACCTAATCGAAAGAGTAACAAAATAACCATTCAGGTTAAATAGTGCATCAATATAATAAGAAGAGAAATATGAATCATAAGTCAGATAATGTCACTCTTATTACATCGCAAAAGATAAAGCCGTTTCGACTTATGTTGTTTGTGGCCATGTCGTGCCTCATATCAATGCCAAGTATGGCAACGTTGAGACCATTATCTGAAATAGCAGCGTTTCAAACTATTATGGTCGAAGGTGGTGATTTGGCTGCAGTGTTGGGGGAGCCAATTGATAAAATATCGCTGGCGGCGGTTATTGATGATGAGATGGAGCCTGTTCCTTACCAAATAGATGAATATAACAGTGGCGGCGCTGTATTTTTTGAAAACTGGTCGGTGCCGATTGCTGGTGTACAGAACCGCTTTGATAAAGCAGATAAGTTGCTTTTTCTTCAAAAGGACGCGGGATCTCGTCGTAAGTCGTACCATCGATTTGATGGAAAATTTTTAGCGGAAGTGGCTCTTACCGGGGAAGATGGTATTACACGTTATGTCTACGTGACAAAGGGCTCCCGCCTACGTTCAGAAGAGCAGTATGTTCGTTACAGCGCAGAAGATGCATTGGTGGAGACAGACTTTTACTCATTGACCTATAACCCAGAAAACCATGTTGTTTGGGATGATTTTACGTTGGTTAATTACATTGGTGATGAAAACCCACTGGATGCCTTAAAGTTACGTATGGATGCTGGGTTAATTACATCATTTTCAAAAACAACATTAAATAATAATCAGATTGTTGCAATCCCTGCAGGAGAACATATTGGGCCAATACGAACGACAACGCAGATGGATTTAACGTTGTGGTTATTTAAAATACCCATGTTACAAGTGAGTTTGCAAATTCACCACTACCCAAAATCTATCGTATATGATGTAAGAATGGTGATCCCTGAGGTGCGCCGTAAATTGTTAGTAGATCCTACATTATCAATGAGTTTAGATGCGAATAATCTATTAGGTACAACAGTGAGAACAGCATTAGGGCCAAAGCAGCCAGGTGTGGTTGATGGTGAAATAGGAGAAGTAGAGCAACAACTAATAGAGGCGGGCCTAACGGCAACAGAGAACTGGATATGGGCGTCTACCCATCGTAATTTGGACATTGTGGCATTTTTTGATTTCTTGGGTGATACCGATGAGCCAATTTCTACTGTATACGTAGATGATAAGTTTTTGGAAGATCAGCCAGAACGTTTTGTTGGCCAGTTACCAAACATGGGTTATAAAATAGAGAATTTGCCTGATACTGGTTTTTTTGGATTTGTAACAAGCTTATATATAAGTAACGGCTTTAAGGGAGAGCCCGAGGACTTTACGCGATCTATGCGAACGATGCCTGAGGTTGTTGTCAGAAAGATATTGAAATAGGTTTATATGAAGGGGAACACTATTACTCTGTTTCCCCTTCATATAAGTGACTTATCTTTTTTACTCTTGCTTTTTGTGTTTATTGCCAATGTTTGTCCGTTAGATTTAATGGAGAAGGTAAAGCGTCGTTTAACCACTTTAATCTCAACACCGTCATCGCTTAAAATAAGTTTTTGAAAAAGTATCGGTTTAAACGACTGCGTGGGGTGGTCGATATAAAACTCTTTGTAGGATTTGTTTTTAGGAACATCAATAGTAAGAAAGGTGCTTTCTTCATTGGTGTAAAAATTTGCAAAACACTTTTTTGAACCTGAAGAACCCGTTAGCTCAATCCGTCCAATACCATTTTCAAATTGTGAAATTTGTTCATGCAATAGATTTTTAAATTCTTGGTGTAGTGCACCATTTTCCCTTGGGATATTAACAACAGTATCAGTATTTGCATTTACGCCTAGACTGATAAATGCAATAAAAGGACCTACTAACTTTTGAACTAAAGACTGCCTGCAACGGGTAGCGTCTGCTGCCACTGTGCGTTCTCCTTAACGTAAGTGTTTGACGAGTAGCTTTGGAAGCGTTCTGGAGGCTTGTGCTAACAGCGTTTTATGGGCGTCTTTCCCTTTACCAATAAATACACGTTTTTGATCAGCTTCAATCGTTGCCGAGGTGCTAAAGCGTCCAGTTGCTGTTGGGGAGTTAACGTTTTCCCCGTCAGCATCAACAATGGAAATGCGTCTTTGGAAATCCAAAGGTCCCTCATTGTCTTTTTGCCAGCGATTATAAAAATGTTTTATGTTGGAGGTGATTTCACGCCGTTTCGCGTCTTTAATACAATCAACGTATTCTGTATTAACAATGCGATCATCATCCCTAGGGGTTGCACATTGAGCATGTTGGTTATTAAAGACAATGTTTGCTCGAAGATTACCATCACCGATAGGATCGATTACAGCAAGAAACTCTATTGTACGATTTAGCTTTGATGCAACCTCGGTGGCCGCTTCTATGGCTGCGCCACCACCACGGCCGTGGCCTATTAGAATGATATTGGCATCCTGATGGATTTTGTTTAGGTGTTTTTCAAATTGCTTTTTGAATAAGGTGGTAGACGTTGAGTCATCGTTGCCTTCAAAACCATTCCAGTTTGCTTGTATATACTTGGCTTCGTAAGATTCTACCCATTCTTTTAATTGTAATGTCTCTTCTATATCTTGATCATATTCTCCGGAGACAGCAAACACATAGGATGAGAATGCTGGTTTTGCTGCTGTTGTGTTACGTTCTTTTTGTGACTTTGAAGGAGCAATAGCCGCAGGTGCAGGTGCACTATTGGCAAATTTAATATGATTAGCTAATTCTAATCGACGGCCTTGAGTTTTTGTTAATAAGCTACGGTTACGCTTAACCTGTTTTCGTAAGCTAATGATTAGTGTGGCTTTGGTCTCTCGTTGCGCAAGAATAGACTGTAAGCGAGGATCCAAATCAAGAGTAGAGTCTTGCCGCTGTGTTTGAAGAGCAAGCAACTGTTGTTGAGCAATCTCTGAGTTTACTGTGATTGTTGCTAGTTCAGTTTCTTGTTTGGATTTTTCAGCCTGTAGTTGGCTCGTTTTCTGGTTGTTTTGAGCAATTTTTGCTTCGTGGGCTTCTGATTCTAACTGACGCTTAAAAGGGTTAAGTGAATTATGATAATCCGTTGAGCGCTGAGTGTCTCTTAAGGTGAGCTGAATGTCTTTGTCCAATAAACGAATGGCATTTTGAATACGCTGAACTTCAAAGGTTTGACGTTTTACTTCGCGTTTAGCGTCGTGATAAGCCGTTCGGTTGTTGGTTCGCTCTTTGCGTAGGGATTTTCGCTGTTCGAGAATTGTGCGATCCAGTGACCAGAGCGTGCGCTCAATCTTCTTGATTTGATCATTGTCGGCAGTAAGGCTTGCGCTAATCTTATTCAGCTGTTTATCGTAGGACGCTAAATTAGGTGCGGCGTGAGTGACCATTGAAGCGGTGGATAACAGCCCGGCAAATATCCAGCCCGCTAAACTAAGCGTTCGTGGTGTTTTCACAGGAACAGATCCAACATTCTTTTGTGAGCGATACGGTTTATCAAATTTATACATGGCAATATTCAATCGTTATTAGAATTATAATCCTAGTTTACCTAGGCGACTTTGTGGTGCCGTTATTTGTTAATTATCTTGTATAGCAGGGCTAAAAGGTAACGTTCAAATTAAGTATAGCCTGGTATTTGATACGTTGTATGGTTTCAATATCCTTGCTGAAACCGTTGTCTACATGAGCCCTTTAATTGAGTATCCAATGAAAGAGCATAAATGGCAATACAGTACAGTTCAAGCTCTCAATGGAATTAGCACAAAGGTTGGTTAAACTCCTGTGTTTACGAGGTAACACGGGGGTTAGCGAAGTGTTAATGATCCCATAGATTCATGTTACAAAATGTTCAATAAATGTACTTTGTTGTACAAAAAACATCCTTTCTGGATAACCCAATTTGATAGGGGCGAGAGTGCGTTGAGTGGTATTGCTCGGTAAAGGTCAGACACAAAAAAGGAGCTAATAAGCTCCTTTTTTGTGTCTGACCTTCTACATAACAGCCTGAGTTAACGGTGTGCTAATGGTTAGGTTAGCACACCGATATCGACGGTATTATCGAATACCAGCCTGACGTAATGCGGCAGGTTTGTATTCAACTTTGGAGTATTTCTTAGTGAAATCAACGCCTTCGTCTTCTTCGTTTTCTAAACCAAGGGCTAGATAACGTTTAGCGTTTAAGTCATATAATACTTCCATAGCATACCATGGCACTTTTGAGTGATAGTACTGCATCTCATAGGCCTGGGCCACACGCCACATGTTTCCACGACCGTCATAGTGATCGATAATGGTTGCCTGCCAAGAATCCTCATCAATGTAAAAGGTTCTAGCGCCGTATACGTGACGAGTTCTAGGCTTAAGCTTTGACTCCACTACCCATACGCGATGCAACTCATGACGAGTGTATATTGGGTTAAGGTGTCCAGGCTTAATAATATCCTTATACTTCAAACCCTTTTCATCGAGTTTGTAGTTGTTATAAGGGATATACATTTCCTTTTTGCCTACCAGTTTCCAGTCATAGCGATCAGGAGTACCGTTATACATATCAAAGTTATCGGCAGTACGTAAACCATCCGCTGCTGTACCTGGGCCGTCATAGGCGACCTGGGGAGCACGACGTACACGACGTTGACCGGCGTTATAGATCCACGCTTTACGAGGTTCTTTTACTTGGTCAATGGTTTCATGTACCAACAACACGTTACCCGCTAGACGAGCGGGAGATTTTACCTTTTGTTTAAAGTAAAACAGCACGTTTTCGTCTTCACCGGGTTTGATATCTTTTAGGCCGAAGCGAAATGCGACTTCATCCTCAAAGATAACCACGTTAAAGGCACCGTTAACCTGAGGTGTTGCTTGGCCCGTGATACGGGTTGCTGACTCACCACGATACCGTACGATATGGTTCCAAATGACTTCAACACCTTCGCTTGGAATTGGGAAAGGATATCCCCGTACCGTGTAATCAACTAGACCGTTGCCACCTTTTGCTAGACTTGTAGTAGTAGCATTGATTTTTGTTGCTTCATAAACACTGTCTGGCAATGCTGCGGTACGTCGTGATTGATATATCGGCATTTTGTACGTGTCTGGGTAGGTCGCAAACATAGCAATCTGACCCGGAGAAAGTTTGTCTTTATACTGATCCACATTGGCCGCAGTAATTTCAAACAACACCTTATCGTCTGGGAATGGATTACATAAGAAGCTCGTACCGTCATAACAGGCCGGGCTGTCTTTAAGACCGCCGGTATACTCAGGAATACTGCCATCAGCGTTTGCGGCTTTTTCTGCCCCAAGTGCTGTTAACTCCGCTCCTAATTTTGCTGCTTGGCCAGCGTCTACCTTTGCCATTATTGGCGATGCTGCGAGTGATGCCGCTAGTAAACCAGAAGCAATCAATGTTTTTTTGAATAATTTATTTCGCATTTTCATGTCCTTTGCCCCCCTAACTTAGAATGATACGCTTGCACTAAGGGTGAAGAAATCCCTATCGGCTAACTGGTTGTAGGGTTCGGCGCCGAAGAAGTCGGTATAACC
>MAAC01008077.1_pt1 | contig 10634 bp, 3 predicted proteins | sample 1115981 | NCBI WGS metagenome assembly MAAC01 (sample SAMN04961126, study PRJNA320927) | seawater metagenome | isolation source: sample BD02T64 sea water enriched with oil for 64 days | place: USA:Gulf of Mexico | collected 2013-07-27 | reverse complement strand
CCACTTACCGTCACTGAAGATATCAATAAAACGTTAATTCTTAATGCCACTGACGTGGAAGGTAGTACGTTAACCTGGTCGATTAATAGCCAAGGTACGAAAGGTGTTGCGACAGCAAGCGGTACTGGCACTTCCAAAACAATCACTTACAATCCAAATAGTAACGCAACGGGTACCGATAGTTATGTTGTCAAAGTCAGTGATGGCAGTAAAACGGATACGATCACTGTTAATGTCACCATTACCGCAGTCAACGATGCACCTGTCATTTCACAAGGTAGCTCAGAACCACTTACCGTTACTGAAGATATCAATAAAACATTAACGCTGAATGCCACCGACGTGGAAGGTAGTACGATAACTTGGTCGATTAATAGCCAAGGCACAAAAGGTGTTGCGACAGCAAGTGGAACTGGCACTTCCAAAACAATCACTTACAATCCAAATACGAATGTCACGGGTACTGACAGCTTTGTTGTTAAAGTCAGTGATGGCAGTAAAACGGATACGATCACGGTTAATGTCACAATTATTGCAGTCAATGATGAGCCTGTCATCACCCAAGGTACTTCAAAATCGTTAACTGTTACTGAAGATATCAACAAAACGTTAACGCTGAATGCCACCGACGTGGAAGGCAGTACGTTAACCTGGTCGATTAATAGCCAAGGCACGAAAGGTGTAGCGACGGCTAGCGGTACTGGCGCATCCAAAACAGTCACTTACGATCCAAATACGAATGCTACGGGTACGGATAGTTTTGTTGTCAAAGTCAGTGATGGCGGAGAAACGGATTCAATTACAGTTAATGTCACCATAACGGCAGTAGATGATACGCCTACAATTACGAATGTTGGTAACCAGAGTATCAATGAAGATTCGAATAAAACCATTAATATAACAGTGACAGATGTTGAAACTGCTGATGGTTCGTTAACGCTCAGTAAGGCATCATCAAACACCACTTTAATACCAACCAGTAATATTGTCATAGCTGGTAGCGGCTCTAATCGAACGGTAACAGTAACCCCTTTAGCGAATAAGTCTGGTTCTTCAACCATTACATTAACTGTATCTGATGGTTCATTAACCCAAACAGACAGCTTTGTTGTTACTGTTAATGAAATAAATGATACGCCAACAATTTCAAGCATCAGCGATCAAATTATTTATGTAGGCAGCAATAAGACCATTAATTTTAGCGTGACAGATATTGAAACGGCTGATGGTTCATTGACTTTAACCAAAGCCTCAACCAGTACCACCATCATCCCTACAGGCAATATTGTTTTTGGTGGTAGCGACTCTAATCGAACGGTATTGATAAGCCCAGATGCTGACAATATTGGTACAACAACCATCACGTTAACGGTATCCGATGGTTCACTAACCAAAACGGAAAGTTTTGAAGTCACGGTTGCTTTACCTCTGTGGGCACAAAAGTCTGCAAGCCCTGCAATTGCAGATGCTTCATTAGTATCGGTATACCCTGCAGATCAAGCAAATATCGGGGCCATCGAATATAAAGTGAGTAACTCTGGTGGTGCGGCCTCCTATTCAATCCCTGTTGCTGTGCCTCCAGGAAGAAAAGGAATGCATCCTTCAGTAGCCATCTCCTATTCAAGTCGCGGTGGTAATGATATCGCAGGTCAGGGTTGGAGCTTATCAACAGGCTCTCGGATAGCACGCTGTGGAAAGATATGGGATACCGACGACGAATCTTCTGCGGTATTGTTCAATGATGAAGACAAGCTGTGCCTGGATGGGGTAAGACTTAAACTGTCGTCTTCCGCAGGTTATTGGGTTAATAACGCAACTTATCATCCGGAAACAGACCCAACAACCCGAGTTACCTACTCTAATGGTGCTTTTATCGTCGAAAGAAAAAATGGCCTTTATAGTGTTTACGGGCTAGATGCATCTAGCCGCATTCAGCCTTCAGGCCTTGCAAAGTCTTCTTCATGGTTAATTGATTACAGCCATGACCGCAACGACAATTTTATTCATTACAGCTATAACAGTTTTGGCGATTTAGGCAATCTTTACTTACAGACCATTCATTATACTGGTAACGGTGTGACAAACTATGGCAGTCGACAGGTAGACTTTAGCTATGAACAGCGTCCAGACAACTCGTTCTCGTATCACGCTGGCGGCTACAGTGAAGTAACGAGGCGCTTAAAGTCCATTACAACGTCTCTTGATAATGGCTTAACAGATGTTTCCATGTATTCCTTAACCTATAAAGATGGACAGGGCGCTATTAGCTCAACTCTATATAACAAAGGCAGTGAGTCTATAACCGCTACCCCGCAAATAGATAAACGCAAAAGTGTGCTTGATAGTATTGAGCAGTGTAATTGGGATGGGCAAGGCAGTAAAAACTGTTTGCCTAAAACGTACCTAGACATGCAATTGTGGCAAACAGGGCTTAATTCCGCAGTTCAAAGGTTTCCTTTCGGTGATTCCAGTTTAATTGGCCAAGGTATGGTTTCTGGCGATTTCGATGGTGATGCCGAGCTGGATTTCATGTTTATCAAAAAAGATAACTTCACCAAATCTGTAACTCTTGACCGTACCGTGTACTTCGCAGATGGCAGTACAGTTTCTGTGGGTGCATTAGGTGCTGATAAAGCGAGTGTCGACGGCCTTACCATTGATTACAACGGCGATAATGTGATGGAGATTGCTTCGGCAATCAACAAAGCAGATAACCTGCGAACTCTCGGTATCGCGAAATATGACGGTGTTTCACAATTTACAATAACGGATACGGGAATTGATATTAGTTGTCAGGAGATAAATACGCTTCCGGGTAAAAAATATTCACTGTGTCAAAGCTATCCTGTGGATTTTGATAATGACGGATTAACTGATTTATTAATCGCAAGACGAGATCCAAATGGTTTACGGAACATATATTGGCAGTTGTATCGTAATGAGTCAGCCTGTTTAAGTGGTTATAATGAAAGCCCTTCTTGCGATACCAATAATCCGGCGCCAAACTTTGTTGCCGTGAGTAATGAATGGCAAGTCGCCAGTGGTAGTTCAACAACTGAATTACCTTTTGAATTAATCGATATTGATGGCGATGGCAAAGTTGAACTTTACGGTCACCGAAGGCATGGTATCACTGGTGCTGACCCGATAAATCGAATTGCCATTTATATTGAGCCGGTCATCAGTTCACCAGGTTCTTGGCAATTTGTGGAAGCATCTCTGGATCAAACGTCATGGGATGTTGATACTCAGCGGTTAATCGATATTAATAATGATGGCTTAATTGATCTATTATCGCATGACAATCCTAATACCAATGATTTTTATGTCAGGCTCAACCAAGGTGACGGGACGTTAAGCTCAGCTCAGCTCGTGCCAATATATACAAGAGACAGTTTGGGAAATTTAACTTTAATAGCAGGCGATGCTCTAGCAGATTTACTTACTTTTAAAGTGCAACGTGGTGAAGTGTTTGATTACAACAACGACGGTTTAAGCGATTACCTCTTCCCTAACAATCTAGCTTACAGCCAAGATTGTCCGACGCCAGAAGAGTTGGGCTATACCCCTGAGGGCGATGAAGATCGCTATGACAGTGCCGTAGACGATTATTTTGATTGTGCATCTGCTGCTAGCCTTTGGGATTGGTACGTGCTTCAAACTGAAATAGATGATAATGGTAATCCCAGATTCATTAAAATTGATGAAAATGAATTTAATCTCGTTGCACCAAAAACAGATATTCGCTTTCTTGATATCAATGCCGATGGTGCAACCGACATTGTCACTCGTTTAGGCCATGAGGACACGGTAGATTCTCCATTTCTTACCACTGGTTTATACGCATACCTGAACCCTAACGCTCAAGCAGACATCATGGTCAAAGCTACCAGCGGTTACACGGGGTTAACGCCGGATGGCCTAAATCCAAATGGCTTAGATCGGATTGTTGAGTTTTCTTACGAATCCCTTGCCGAACTCCAATCTACCGGAGAGTATACGTTAAACGCTGACTTATCTTTTCCTTATAGCAACTTTACTACGGCTGCAGTTATGCTTGCTGAAATGAAAAAAAGCAATGGTGTAGGCGGCCTAAATTCAACTCAGTGGCGTTATTGGGATGCTCGTTACCATAGGCAAGGTCGTGGATTTCAAGGCTTTTCTCGGATGGACAGTTGGCAGAAAGAAAGCAATAAACGAAATAGCTTAGAATTTGAAGTAGCGTTTCCATTTTCTGGTAAGGTGAAAGAGAGTTATCAATTTGTTGATGATAATGACGGCGCCTCGGGTAAGTTGATTTCACAGAGTAGTATTCTGTGGGCTGAAAACGATGTGAGAAACGCAACGTTGACATACCCACAAAGTAAAACCACAGCAACGTATGCCCTGGATATTGTTGAACCAATTGGCTCTAGCACCAACGAAATAGATTCGATTGATGATTATGGCAACGTAACCGAAAGTACAGCAACAGTAGATAATGGCTTTAGTGTGGTTGAAAGCCAAACGTTAAATGATTTTACACCCGCTGACGAAGCAATATGGTGGGTGAATAAACTCAACTATACAGAGGTTACTACGCAAACCATAACAGGTTCAGCGGTTCGTAAGCCTTCCTTAGACCCAGTAAAACAAGTTAGAACCGATTACACTTGGGTTGCCGAGCGATTGCCTGATGTGATAACTACAACACCATTGCAAGGAGGGGGGAAAACTAAAGTTGTCGATACTGACTACAACGACCATGCCTTACCAGCGTTAGTCGAAACTTATGAAAGTGGTTTTGCGCAAAATAAGCGAACCATAGCTACTACCTATAGTGATGATGGTGATACAGAATCGATAGGTGGTTATTTCCCTTATCAAATCACGAATGATTTAGGGCATATGGTTGAGATACATACCAACCCTGCTGACGGGCAAGTGACAACGCAAATCGATGCGAATAACCTTGTCACCAGCACGTTATACGATGCCTTTGGTCGAGTATTGCAAGTTACCCCTCCTATTGGGCAACCAGCATATTCTCGTTATGCACTTTGTGATGATGGTTGTGATGGATTAACCGATAGCAATATTCGCTACAAAGTTACAATTATGCAGGCGGGTTCGCCAGCATCAATCGCTTACAAAGATAAATTGAATCGGACATTAGTTGCCAGTACTGAGGGTTTTGATGGTTCACTGATTTATGTGCAAACGGATATTGATACTCTGGGTCGTACTACCTTTACTTCGGTGCCTTCATTTAATATCAACGAAACACTAGGAACACGTTTTAATAGTTTCGACCCTTTAGGAAGGCCGCTTCAAAAAGTAGTCGATCAACCTGATAATCAATCGATGACCATTGATTATAATTATAATTATGACGGTAATGATGGTAATCATGGTTTCGATACTCATATTACGGCTACCGCTGCTGGTAAAAGCTTAACTATGACCAGGACGCATTCGACTGCTGGTCAACTTATGAAAACAACGCAAAGCGATGATGGTCAAGATATTATCACCCAATATGCTTACGATGCGATGGGCAATCCTATTGTCCTTAGAGATGGCAATGATAATGACATTGATGCCTTATATAACGCCTGGGGTGAAAAGGAGTATGTTAATGACCCGAATATGGGCCTTAAAACGTTTACCTATACAGGTTTTGGCGAAGTTAACTCTGAAACTGATGCCAATGGTGATGTAACTTCTTATGCGTATGACGATTTAGGTCGATTATATGAACGGAAAGTCAATGGTATCCTTGAAGCGAGTTTTGGCTTTGATAGCCATTGTAATGGTATCTTGGATAACGAAATACGTGAAGACCTTAGTGCCAGTGATGTATATCAACGCAGTTATACTTATAACGCCAATTGTCAATTGACGAATGTGATGACCAATATTGATAACGATTTATACGACATTGACTATTTCTACGACAGTGAATACGGTCGTTTAAAAGGTGCATCATACCCGACAGAGCTAACAGTGGAAACTTTATATAACGATAGAGGGTATGTTACTCAATCACAAAATGCGACGAGTGGATATGTATATCATCAAGCCCAGGCAATGAATGCCAGAGGGCAGCTGACACTAGCACAAAAAGCTAACGGTGCACTTGTTGAAACAGCAAGTTATAGTGATGAAAGCGGTCAAATGGAAAGTATATTTACCTCCACAGTTAGTGGTGGCAACCAGAGACACAAAATTGATTACAGTTTTGATGGATTTGGAAATCTTGACCAGCAAATCGTAGAAAATATTCGCAGCGGAAATGTAGTCGTTTCGACAGAGAACTATGACTACGATGATTTACATCGCCTTATTAATTCTACTAGAGTGGTTGGTGGCATTTCTTTAGCCCCCATTACTTATGATTACGATGCGGTGGGTAATCTCAAATATAAAGATGATTACGCCAGTAATTACGTATATGGTAACGGCCTTCGTACCAATGGTAACGCTGGTCCTAACGCGGTTTATCAAGTAAACAAAAATGATATAGGGGCTATTAGCTTTAGTTACGACAATAACGGTAACTTGCGAACCGGCGATGGTAAAACCCTTACTTATAATGCGTTTAATAAACCTCTTAGTGTTAGTAAAAATGGTATCACCAGTGATTTCTTTTACGGCTCAGACCAGATGCGTTACAAGCAAGTGAAAACTGGACTTTCTGGTGGTGACCAAACCTTTATCTATGTAGATAAAACCTACGAAGAGATTCGCTATAACGGTACTGTACAAAAGAAATTGTACCTTGGGGATACCATTATCACTGAAGAAGAGGCGTCTGGTTCAACAAGCTTTGATATAGCCTTTGTTCATCGTGACCGTTTAAATTCTGTGGTGACGTTGACAGACCAAAACGGTAATGTGATAGATAATAAAAGTTACGATCCTTTTGGTAAGCCAAGAAAAGGAACCATGGAAAATGTCGACCCTGCCGATGTGGCTTCTCTTAAAGTAATTTCAGGTATTGAATACTTTATAAATGAAGGTGACAGGTTAGGGCTACAAACTCGACGTGGCTTTACTGACCATGAACACTTGGATGATGCTGAGCTTATTCATATGAACGGGCGGGTGTATGACTACAACCTTGGGCGTTTCTTGAGTGTTGATCCGTTCATTCAAGAGCCTGGCAACAGCCAGAGCATGAACCCGTATTCGTATATAATGAATAATCCGTTAGCAGGTATCGATCCAAGTGGTTACTTAGCTTTTAATTTTAAATCTGCATGTAAAATTAGTGGGGATTGTAATTCGGGCTCAGCAGGTGCTGGATCAAGTACAGTAGATGAGTTTGGAATGACCCCAGACGGAAATGGTGGGTCTGTCAAGGCTATCAAAAATACTGAAACGGGTAAAATCACAATAACGGGCAAAGATAAAGCAGAGATTACGACCGATACAATTGAAGGAGCTTCTGTGATTTCCACACAAGGAGGCACAGGGGGGGCAATTGTTTCAAGTAACAAAAGTGGGCCGAGTTATGCAGACCGAGTTATAGCTACTGGTAGAGGCATTGCGACAGGGCTGTTTGGCATTGTCGCTGGAGCAATGGGAGCTACGCTGGAACCTGAAGCCTTTTCAAATTTTGGGGATAACTTATATGACGACCCTACTCTGGCTGATGATTTCCAGACAGGTCATAATTTTGGATATGGTATAGGCTTTTGGGGAGCTGCTGGATTAGCAAAAAGCCGAAGCACATCAATGAGATTATCGTCTCAAGAATCGGTAGACCTTCTTGTATCACAAGGATTATCAAAAGCTGATGCTGCTGATTACATTGCTTCTTTCTCTGGCCCTATTACTTCGAGAGCTGTTCAAAAAGGAGAAACTTTTATTAGATATTCTGATCAAATAGGAGATAAAGGGAGCTTCATGACAAAATCAACTTTTTCGACACCTCAGTCTGCTATTGATGCTCTGTATTTAAGCCCATATGGAAATTCAGCGACATTTATACAAACAGTTACAGCAACAAAATCTTCAATTGTGTTAGAGGGAGGAGTAGCATATGGTGGCAAAGGTATTAATCAGGCGTTAATGACAAATAGAGATGCATTCTCAATTTCTGCGGGGACCAAGTTTTGATGAATAAGGTTAATAAAAAACAAGTATTGATAGATATAAACAATGTATTGGACATTTTATCAAAGCCATTAATCCAAGAGGAAATAAACAATGGCTGGACTGTTGAGTGTCAATTCGCGATGACAAAACTCTTCAAAGACATAAGAAGTAAATTGGAATGTGATGAAGCTATTGCTCCTCTGTTTTTAGCAAGAGGGCTTGATGCTTGGGGTGTGTCTGGTGGAGCACTGTCTGAGAAGATTGCAGTTATTTCTTGTAACTTGCGAGTTATATAGTGGAACTCATAGAGAATCTAAGTATAGGAGATGGAGAAGCTGTTTTGATAGGCTCTCCATCGAGGCCATTTGAAGATAAGATAAAGGAAGAATATTTAAGAATAGCCATGAAGAGCCGTTACGTTATAGAGGCACATCTTCCACAATGTTTTGTTGTAAATGTTATGAAAAAACCCAATCAGGTATTTGTTGTAGTAATTAAAAATGAAGAATTTAATCAGCGGGCTTTGAGTGAATTAACAGCCACAATTAAAAAAAGTCAAGTGCTTCAGGATGCTATAATATGGGGGGTAAATTTAAAAAGTAAATTTTTACTGGATATAAGAGCAAGTAAATGTCAAATTTATACTACTCCCTCCTCAAGGTGGAAATTTTGGAATAAATGAGTTTAGACATCACAATTCTTAAATTATATTTATTTTCAGTGCTCACTAGTTAGACTGTTGGTGATTGTATTATTACATCCCTTCTAAAATCTAGAAGTTAGAATAAATAAGCGATAAGCCACTCACTGTAACCAGGCGTAGTTTGTTACAGTATTTTTTATTAGCCATATTTTTCAAAATAGATGAGATTTTTTCAGAATAAATGAGATCGATTTCACGTGAAGTGCGATCGGGTTTCATTTTGACGGCGAAAAATCAGGTGATTATTCTTATCTAAATGAAAAGTGTTCTTACTTAATATGAAGGGTGTCTTATTTAATTTGAAAAAGATTATCAATTAAATTGAAATATCCAGGGCTATTCTCATTTAAAATAAAAATAAAAACCTGTAACCAGATGAATAATAAGACATTAGTTCCTGGGTGCCAGCCCAGAAACATGAGGGGGAAGCCACGCTATTATACCAATCTCACCTTATGATTCATATACCGTTTCATTATATAAATATAATTTATTATTCTATATTGCTATTTAAAATAAACTCGTGAAAACCAGGCTGTAAGTTTTAAAAACCTATCCACTAGACCATTTGGTTTTTCATCAAAAAATTTACCTTTAAAAAAACACTTCAGACCTTAAAAAATTTTAACTGTTTGAATTTGAATCCTAAACCTCGCCCTTTAAAAAATAATGTGACTTTTAAAAAGTAATCTTAAAAGATTTTTAAAGGCGTAATTATTTTTATGTCTACTTATATTTTAAAGACTTTTTTAAGGGTCTTTAAAGTGTTTTTAAAGGTCGTTGAAACTGATGGCTTACGCTAATGCGTTGATACTATTGTTGAAATTATCAGGAAATAGGCTTTACTTAGCCCCAATAGATTAGGAGCGAAAAATGAGAATTTAGGCACAAAGGGAGCGTAACTCCCTAACGAGTAAAGTCAGAGAATTAGAGGCTAACACTTTGTTAAGTCGTTTGGCGGCGACAACCAAAGTTTAGTATGCCCCTTCTTATTGTCAAATTTTTAATTATTTGACGGCCTCGTTCGTGCGAAATAAAGGCGAACTTATGAGAACAATACAACCTGAAGTCATAAAAAATTGCTTTCTCCAGTTTCAAACAGGCGCATGCTCTGTGTCGGAAATCGCTGAACAAAACCACATCGCGTACAACACTGCCAAACATTTAGGGGATATTTTTCACGACAAGCATCTAGAAAAAACAGACCTGTCTAAGCTTAGCTATTCTCAAGCGTCTCATATCTGCTATGAGCCAAGGAAAACGGATAACAATGGTTATTACCCCATAGACTTTGAGGAAATGTTTTGTCTCATTGATAAGCATCATTATGACCGAGGGAATGCACATTATGTTTACTTAAGGCAGGCAAAGAAAGAGTATAACATTACTGGTAAACTCAAAACGTATTCTTATGCCCAGTTTTGTAAAAAGCTAAGGCAAGCGCGCCCTATAGTCCCCTCACATGTATTGCATCACGAACCTGGACATTCCGTGCAAGTCGACTTTGCAGGCAGCAAAGGCAATGTCACATGGACAGATAAAAACGATGTGGACCACACCTTAGAAATGTTTGTGGCATGCTTACCTAAATCGGGATTGATTTTCTGCTACCCCGTACAAAATCAGCAAATAGATAATTGGTTACTATGCAATGAAAAGCTCTTTGAGTTTATTGGTGGTGTGACGGTTGCTATTGTTTCAGATAATCTCTTATGTGGAGCTCCACATAAGAGATTTTATGTTGAGCCTTTCATTATGTGGAGTCGATTATTTCTACTACCGTTTTATTCTATTTTTACAATGCGTTATTCAATTCATTACTTCACATAATATTTTCAATTTGTGCTAC
>MAAC01020214.1_pt1 | contig 10639 bp, 7 predicted proteins | sample 1115981 | NCBI WGS metagenome assembly MAAC01 (sample SAMN04961126, study PRJNA320927) | seawater metagenome | isolation source: sample BD02T64 sea water enriched with oil for 64 days | place: USA:Gulf of Mexico | collected 2013-07-27 | reverse complement strand
TAATATTGCAAGATATAGCGGCAATAAGATAAGTAGAAACAAGTCATTGCTTTGAAAGTATTCATTTCAAAATAATGCTTGAATATCACTCAAAATAGATATACTGTACATCTATACAGTGTATCTATTTTTACTTAATCTAGTTAGAGGTAATTGGTTATGTTTAACGTAAACAACAATAATATCAACATGATAGTAGAGGCTGAAAATACCGTCTCTCAATTAAATGTAAATTGGTTACAGCATACTAACGTCAACAACAACTATGAGTTATCCGATCAATATGCCCATATTTGCCAACAACATAAGCAAGAAAAAAAGTGGGTTTTATTTATCAATCCAGAAGAAAGCTCAATAGAGCAGCTCGCCAAAACACACGATATTGATGTATCAAAAATATTAATGGTGAATTATAAAAGCGCGATAGAGTCTCAAACAAAAGTAGCGTTAGAGCAGATAAAATCGGTATTAACTAAGGGCAATTGCTCTGCGGTTATTTTGTCGAACACTAACTTTGCCAGTGAAGAAATCACTCAATTAGAAAACTCAGCTTGCGCTGGGAAAACACAATGTGTGTTATTGAAAAAGCGTATTTTGCATTAGAAAATACGCAAGCACTAATACCGCGTTAGACTTACTTTATTACTCTGGCAAAAAAGCGACGAGCACTAAGCGGCTCGTCGCTTTTAACGAGTAATAGTTATTTTACAGCTGGCCTTGAATCCATTGATTAACATTACGATCTAACACTATCATAGGCACCGCGCCGCCAAGTAGCACAACATCGTGAAAAGCACTTAAGTCAAACTTATCACCTAACTCAGTTTTAGCCTGTTCACGTAAAGATAATATTTTAAGCATACCTAATTTATAACCCAATGCTTGTCCCGGCCAAGTGATATAGCGCTCTATCTCAGCAATCACATCAGACTCTGCCGTACCTGTTATTTCACTCATATAGGTTATAGCTTGTTCACGCGTCCAACGTTTGTGATGCATACCGGTATCAACCACTAAACGTACTGCGCGAAATAGCTCTGCTTGCAAGCGCCCCAAATCACCAAAGGGATCATTTTCATAAAGCCCTAACTCACTGGCCACTTTTTCAGAGTAAAGCGCCCAACCTTCTGCATAGGCATTATAGGGGGCTATTCTGCGTAAAAACGGCAGCGAAGCTTGATCCATATTTAACGACGCTTGCCAATGGTGGCCAGGGTTGGCTTCATGATAGGTTAATGTTTTCAAACCAAACTTAGGGTTGGCTTTCATATCACGTAAGTTAATCCAATAAATACCGGGTTTAGAGCCATCAACCGCTGGCGGACTATATTGACCACCTGGCGCACCATCTTGAATTTCGACAGGAAAAGAGCGCACTTGTACTTGATAGCTCGGCTTGGTTTTAAAAACGGGGGCCATTTTCAAGGTAATTTCATCAATATAACCATTAAGATCAGCTAACAACTGCTCTCGGCCTGCTTGCGAGTCTTCATATAAAAATCGTGCTTCTTCATTGAGTGACACCATTCGAGCACCAACAGTACCGTTTTTGTATCCTTCACTAACAAGAATGGTATTCATTTCCTCGCTAATGCGTTTAACTTCAGCTAAACCCAGTTGGTGAATTTCATCAGCACTTAATGAGCTGTCTCCTAACTGACGAATAGCTTCTTGATAATAAGCTTCACCATTAGGTTGTGCCCAAACGCCTGCTTCACTGCGCGCTTTAGTTAATAATTGCTCGGTTGCTGCTGTTATTGACTGGTAAGCGGGATAAACCACCTTGGCTACTTTTTCAATAACTTGCGCCGTTAACTGCTGCTTTTGCTGCGCTGAAAGAGTAGATATTTTAGCTAACTTTTCAGTAAAACTGGTCACAAACACGTGCGCTTTCGGCTCGGCGTTAGTAAAACCGTTTAAATAACGTAAGGCACCTGTTACGGTACTTTTCGGCGGTAACCAATTTTGTGCACTATCAAAGTTAAGCTTCTCTTCAATACTGGCAACCATAGTGTCAAATTTATCTAAACGAGCGATGTAATTAAGCGCTTCTTGCTCCGTGGTGATAGGCTGATCATTTTGCATGATACGGGGAATATCAATTAACGGACCATTAATTTGATTGACAATAAAAGGCGATAAGCCCATCCAAACATCAATATAGCCAATGGTAAAATCTTTATGACCGGCAAAATATTGCGTAATACCCGCCATCACTTGTTGATTGTCTCTATCCGTATGAGTGGCCTCAGATAATTTTTCAGCACTAATTTGCTTTGATAACCTTGCTAATTTTTGACGTAATTCTGCTTCTTTTTCAGGGCTAAAATCAGCAAGTTGATCATTAAATTCTATACCTACATCTTCACTTGATAAACCAAACATAGTCGCCTCTGGCGATCTAAGTTTAAATAAAGTTTGTGACGCTTGTTGATAAAGCTCAGCAGTCGTTACATTAGTTACGTTAAGTTGTTGAACAGCTTCAGCCCGTGCAACCACTGCAGGTTTTGCTTGTGCAGTTTGCGTTGCTTGATCTAGTTCAGTATTGACTGAGCTAGATTTATCACAGCCACTTAACGCAATAGCGGTAATTATCGCAGTGCTAATGAAAGTTAATTTCATGCTAGTTATCTCTTAATGGAAATATTTTTGTGCCCTGATTAGAGCAAAAGCCTCCTCTGATGTAAATGTTCACAGTTAAATACAATTCAACTGTAGATAGGTAACTGTAAATAATTTACGGTAAAGAAACTGTCTCAACAAATAATTCCCCAAGAACCGTTATTCTCTTAGAAAATCTATTCATTTTTTGCTATAATCGCGCGCCTAGTTTTAGCCGCTAATTAATACAGTGTGAATTGAGCATTTCTATGAATAAAACACAGTCACAAGCCTTATTCGACTACCCCAAATATTGGGCTGAGTGCTATGGAACCGCACCCTTTTTACCTATGTCTAGAAAAGAGATGGATATTCTAGGCTGGGATAGCTGCGACATTATTATTGTTACTGGTGATGCTTATGTTGATCACCCAAGTTTTGGCATGGCCATTATCGGTAGAATGCTAGAATCACAAGGTTTTCGTGTTGGCATTATTGCTCAGCCCGATTGGCATTCTAAAGATGCTTTTATGCAGCTTGGCAAACCAAATTTATTTTTTGGCGTAACCGCTGGCAATATGGACTCGATGATCAACCGCTATACAGCCGAGCGCAGAATGCGTCATGACGATGCCTATACGCCCAATGACGAAGGGGGCAAACGCCCTGACCGCGCTGTAACCGCATATACGCAACGCTGTAAAGAAGCTTTCAAAGGTGTGCCCGTGGTTATTGGCGGTATTGAAGCTAGCCTGCGCCGCATTGCTCATTACGATTATTGGTCTGATAAAGTACGTCGCTCGGTGTTGTTTGATTCAAAAGCCGATCTACTCGTTTACGGTAATGCTGAACGACCATTAATTGAAATAGCGCATCGCATTGCCCATGGCGAAGACGTGAAAAAAATCACTAATGTCCGTGGTAGTGCTTTTCTTACCAACCATGTTCTACCCGGCTGGCAAGGTATAGATTCACGTGATATTGACCGACCCGGAAAAATTGACCCTATTGCCAACCCTTATGAAGAGATTACGCCTGAAAGCTGTAGCGACAATGAAGCTCAATCAACTAATGTGATTGATGCATCTAAAGATATTACCAAAACAGCCCAAGTGATCAGCATTAGTGACCCCGTAGCCAATAAAAACACCTACACTAAAAATAAATCATGGGCGAAAAAAGCGAAGCCTTGGGAAAATACTTATATAAATTTACCCACTTTTGAGCAAGTAAAAGATAACAAGATAATGTACGCTCACGCTTCGCGTATTTTTCATCAAGAAGTCAATCCTACTTCGGCCAAACCCTTAGTGCAAAGTCATGGTACGCGCCTTATTTGGTTAAACCCGCCCGCAACACCACTGTCAATGGACGAAATGGATGGCGTATTTGGCTTGCCTTATCAACGCGTACCGCACCCAAGTTACGGTAAAGCAAAAATTCCTGCTTATGACATGATCAAAACCTCCATTAATATTATGCGAGGCTGTTTTGGTGGTTGTACTTTTTGCTCTATTACCGAGCATGAAGGTCGCATTATTCAATCACGCTCTCATGAGTCTATTATTGCTGAAATTGAAGATATTAAAGTCAAAGTCCCTGGTTTTACTGGAGTTATTTCAGACTTAGGCGGCCCGACCGCCAATATGTACCAGCTTAATTGTAAAAGCGAAAAAGCCGAGGCTACTTGTCGAAAACCGTCTTGTGTTTGGCCAACGATATGTGGTCATTTAGATACCGACCATACGCCTACGATTGAGCTTTACCGTAAAGCAAGAAAGGTTAAAGGCATTAAAAAAGTACTTATTGCTTCAGGCGTACGTTATGACTTAGCCATACAAGCTCCTGAATACGTGAAAGAATTAGCCAGCCATCATGTTGGCGGCTATTTAAAAATAGCGCCAGAGCATACCGAAGAAGGCCCTTTAAATAACATGATGAAACCCGGTATGGGCAGTTATAACAAATTTAAAGAGATGTTTGATCACTACTCTAAACTCGCGGGTAAAAAGCAATATTTAATTCCTTATTTTATTTCAGCGCATCCGGGTACCACCGACAGAGACATGGTCAATTTAGCATTATGGCTTAAAGAAAATAATTTTAAATTAGATCAAGTACAAAACTTTTACCCTTCGCCATTGGCAAATGCTACTACGCTTTACCATACTGAGCTAAATTCACTGCGTAATATCACCAGTAAAAACTTAGCCAAAAAAGATGGCACCGTGCCCGTACCCAAAGGCGCAATACAAAGGCGATTACATAAAGCTATTTTACGTTATCACGACTCAAACAACTGGCCTGAAATACGTGCCGCGCTAACTAAAATGGGCTTGAGTAAATTAATTGGCTCAGCGCCAAATTGTTTAGTACCCAGAGAAACACGTAGCGAGCAACGTAATCAAAGCTCAGATAGAAGACAAGGTAAAAATAATGCCAAAGGCTTTAAAAGTAGCCCGGGACAGAATAAAGCTAATAGCCGAAAACCGAAAGCGAATAAAGGTTTAACGCGTTTTAGTGACGACCAATTTAAAAAGAAGCGACCACAAAAACAAAAAGAACACTAAATGCTGATATTAATTTTTTACCTTTTGCTTTAACCAAAAGTTAATTTTTTGTTCAACTAATTTATGGTTTATTGGTTTAGTTAGATAATCATTCATGCCTGCAGCTAGGCATTTTTCTTTATCACCAATCATTGCATTGGCAGTCATGGCAATGATTGGAATTGATGAGTTAAGCGTATCAGCGTTACTATTTCTTATCACTTGAGTTGCTTGGTAACCATCCATTTCTGACATTTGACAATCCATTAGCACCAATTGAAACGGCTCGCGATTGTTGTTTGCTTTTAAAGCTGCTATGGCTTCTAAACCATTCGCAGCAATTTCAATAATATAACCTAAACGCTTTAACACAGCTAAAGCAACTTGCTGATTAATTCTATTATCTTCAACTAATAATATTTTGGCTTTATTATCTTGGTTAAGCTTTTCTAAACTAGCAATGTAGTGTTTGGTTACTAATGGTGTTGCTTTTTCTAACACTTTACCATCATCAATAATAATTTCTAAGGTGTGATATAAATCAGAAGCAACTATCGGTTTAAGTAAGTAAGCAGAGAATCCAATAGATGCACAATAGCTAGCATCGCCACGTTTGCCCACAGATGTTAGCATAACGAGTTTAAGCGCTGAAAAGCGTTCATTTTCTCTAATTTTCTGGCATAAGACATCACCTGACATTTTTGGCATTTGCATATCAATCAGCGCTATTGAAAAGTAGCCATCTTTGTGGCTGTCAAGTTGACTTAAAGCATCTTTTGCGCACTCTACCTTTACGCTTTCAATCCCCCATAACTCTAGTTGCTTGCTTACTACTTCAAGATTAGTTTTATTATCATCAACGAGTAAAACTCTTATGCCTTCAATATTTTTAACTGGTAGCGACATGAGTTCTTTTTCACTTTGACCAAGCTCAATAGTAAAACTAAACTCACTGCCAATGTTAACTTGGCTAGTAACCTCAATGTCTCCCGCCATTAATTTACATAACTGCTTAGCAATTGATAAACCTAAGCCCGTTCCGCCGTACTCTCTTGTAGTAGAAGCATCAACTTGGGTAAAAGCATCAAATAGTGTATTACATTTGTCTTTAGGGATGCCAATACCCGTATCAGCAATAATAACCTGTAGAGTGAAACCATCACTTTTGTTCATACTTGGTGATAAGACGGCTTCAATAATGATTTCGCCATCTTTAGTAAACTTAATGGCATTACTCACTAAATTGGTAATGATTTGTCTTAATCTTGAGGGATCGCCAACAACCATTTTTTGCTCAACAGCAATATCATCTAAAATAAGCTCTATGTTTTTTTCTTTTGCTTTTATTGATAATGCTTGAGCTAAATCGCCTAAATGACTTCTTAAATCAAAATCAATTAATTCAATGTCAAGTTTTCCGGCTTCTATTTTAGAAAAATCTAGAATGTCACTGAGCAACGTTAACAGTGTATCTGCACTTGTTTTAGCAAGCTTACTGAAATATTTCTGCTCTTTTGTCAGTGAAGTCGTTGACAATAAATCTAGCATACCCAGCACACCATTCATTGGTGTTCTAATTTCATGACTCATGTTAGCTAAAAACTGTGATTTTGCTACATTAGCTAATTCTGCTTTTATTCGCTGTTGTTTGTTTTCATCAGCAAGTTTTTTTAACACCAGCCCTTTTTTCACTGAGCTGCTAACATCATCAATGAGTATTTCGCATAAATTTTCACTTACCGAGCTGCTGATGTTTTTAACCGAAATCTCTTGGTGCATACGATAGTGACTATCATTTATATGACCATTAAAATAGAAAGGAAATGGCTTAGGGTTAAAGATGTTAGATAACTTTGCTGGTAAACCCAATGATAATGCGGCTTCACAAACGTCTGCTAAACGTGAGCTGGCAAGTTCATCAAAAACAGTAAATATTTTTTTACCAATAATATCATCAGCAAATAAGCCCGAACACTCACTGACCCATTGGTTACAATAAACAATATCATAGTTATTATTGATAATGATAAGACCAACGTTAAGTTGATTTAATGAATTAAAAAAAACACTCTCTGAAATAGTTTTCATATTAGCTCAATTAACAACCACTTTTAATACCAGAAACAAATTGACGTATCGACTCTTGGAAAACCTCAAGGGAAGTGATATCCATTAGAAAAAAGATATGCCCTACAATATTTTTATTGGCTAAGGAAAATTTCACCTTAATATAAAGAGACCATTCTTGCTCACTGGTATAAGTAAAAACCTTATTGATATCTCCTTGTATAAACCCAGGCATTTCTATGGTTATAGATGCATGCAACAAGTTAATTATAGTGCCGAAACAAGCATTTAAAACAACATTGCCGATTTCAACTAATGAGTCTTCTTCTAACTCTGAAAGTGCGTCTAAAGGGACTTTATTACCAAGTAACTCACTCACTAATTGCAAACCATTTTTTTGGTCAAACATCAACAGTCCTTGACCTCTAAAATCACCAATAAAACTTTGAGTAACCGTACTTATTTCCATATTGGCATCAAAATTGAGCCTAGACTTCACGGCTACGTTAGATAATAATTCAACTTCAGGGATAGATAAGTCAACGGCTTGTGAAACCATTTTGTTTAATGCGTTTGCTGCACGACCGACGCCAATATTAAAAACCTCAGTCAATGCGTCTATTTCAAGAGGAGATAATTGATCCTTCATTTAGAACTCTCTTAGCTATTTTATAAAAGGGGCGATAACATCTTCTGTGATAGGCTTGTTTAAAAACTCAATACCCGCGGCAAGTGTTCTATTTTTAATATCATCTTGAATGTTTGCCGTTAACAAGGCTCTTTTGGGAATGATGAGCATGCCATCTAACTCATGAAACAACTCGAGTCCATTCATCCCTGGCATATTATAATCAACCAACGCTATATCAACCTGACTCTTATGAGTAAGTTGTTCTAAGGCATGATTTGAGCTAGACGCCTCTATCACATTGGCTGATGGTTGATGGTCTTTAATGATTTCTTTTATCATCATGCGAGAAACGATGCTGTCATCAACGACTAGAATTGTTTTACTCATTTGAATTCCCTTTGGTAATAGTTAGCGGGTATTTGGCGACATAAGAAAAGTCTATGCAGCAATATGCTGTTTTTCAAGGTGGTGAGGTAAATAATTAATGCTATTTCTTATAAAGAACTATTCTCTGAAGTTTATTATCAAATTTCATCATCGTCGTGTATAATTCTGCGCAATATTTTTACTGTGCTATTCACGTATGGTCAGAGGTCAGAAACTCTTATGCTAGCAGCAAACAACATTACCCAACAGTTCGGAGCAAAACCGCTCTTTGAAAACATTTCACAAAAATTTGGTGGCGGAAACCGTTACGGTTTAATCGGCGCTAATGGCTGTGGTAAATCAACCTTTATGAAAATTTTAGGGGGCGATTTAGAACAAACCTCAGGCAACGTTAACTTAGATACTGGTGAGCGTTTAGGTAAGTTACGTCAAGATCAATTTGCTTTTGAAACTTACAGTGTTATTGATACCGTTATTATGGGACACACTGAACTGTGGGCGGTAAAAGAAGAGCGTGACAGAATTTACGCTTTGCCCGAAATGAGTGAAGCTGATGGCATGAAAGTGGGTGATTTAGAGTCTGAATATGCTGAAATGGACGGTTATTCGGCAGAAAGTCGCGCTGGTGAATTATTAATGGGCGTTGGTATTCCTGTTGAGCAACACTACGGTTTAATGAGCGAAATTGCCCCAGGTTTTAAATTACGTATTCTACTGGCGCAAGCATTATTTTCTGATCCCGATATTTTATTACTGGATGAGCCCACCAACAACTTGGATATTCACACCATTCAATGGCTTGAAGAAACGCTAAATGAGCGTGACTCAACCATGATCATTATTTCCCATGATAGACATTTTTTAAACAGTGTTTGTACTCACATGGCTGATTTAGATTACGGTGAACTGCGTGTTTATCCCGGTAACTATGACGAATATATGTTAGCAGCAACGCAAGCGCGTGCGCGTTTATTATCAGACAATGCGAAGAAAAAAGCGCAAATTGGCGAATTACAAGCCTTCGTTGCTCGCTTCTCAGCAAACGCTTCTAAAGCGAAACAAGCCACATCGCGTGCTAAACAAATTGATAAAATTCAACTCGACGAAGTAAAAGCCTCTAGCCGAAGTAACCCATTCATTCGCTTTGAGCAAGAAAAGAAACTATTTCGTAATGCCCTGGTTATTGAAAAATTAAACAAGCATTTTGATGACGCCCATATCCTAAAAGATGTTTCGGCATTGATTGAAGTGGGTGAACGCATTGCCATCATTGGTGAAAACGGCATTGGTAAAACCACCTTTTTACGTAGTTTAATGAACGAAGTAGGTTATGAGCTAAGCTCAGGCGAGTTTACTTGGTCTGAAAACGTCAATATTGGTTATTACGCGCAAGATCACGAATACGAATTTGAAAACGATATGACGTTATTTGAATGGATGAGCCAATGGCGCCAACCAACCGATGATGAACAAGCGGTTCGTGGCTATTTAGGGCGTTTATTATTTTCTGCTGATGATATTAAAAAGATGGTTAGCGTGCTTTCAGGTGGTGAAAAAGGCCGAATGTTATTTGGAAAGTTAATGATGCAAAAGCCTAACATTCTGGTATTAGATGAACCCACCAACCACATGGACATGGAGTCTATCGAATCATTGAATATGGCATTAGAAAACTACGAAGGTACCTTGTTATTTGTCAGCCACGACAGAGAGTTTGTATCAACCATAGCGACCCGAATTATTGAAATAACTAAAGAGGGTTATATCGATTTTGCCGGTACGTATGATGAATACTTAGCAAGCCAAGCATAAGCTGGCAACAGCTTAGAAATATTTACCACACAGAGCACCGAGAATAACAAAGTTTCTGTGTAGGCTCGAAGAGCCCTCTGTGAAGCATCGCGGCTCGGTGGTAAACAATTACTTTATTTCTTTGTATTTATTCAGCTTAGAAATATTTACCACAGAGAGCACCGAGGCAGGTTATATGCTCCATGCATAACCTAAGTGACCTACATCCATGTAGGCCTTGCTGCGCACTACACCGAGAAGATAACAAAGTCACTGTGTAGGTTCGAAAAAGGCCCTCGGTGCAGCATCGCGGCTCGGTGGTGAACAGTTGCTCTTTGTTTATCTTGAGCTTATTGAAAGTAAGTTTATCTAAAAATTAAAGAGTTTATTCACCTGCCGTCATCCTTATGAACAAGATTCCAGATTAAAACACAACTGGAATGACGACTGCTTCAAAGTAATGTGAATAAATAAAGATTAAACACCTATCGTACTAAGGATTTATTTTGTTAAGTTACCGTCATGCCTTCCATGCAGGCAATTTTGCTGATGTATTAAAGCATAGTGTATTAACACTTGTGCTCGATTATATGACCCGCAAAGAAAAAGGTTT
>MAAC01008076.1_pt1 | contig 10643 bp, 5 predicted proteins | sample 1115981 | NCBI WGS metagenome assembly MAAC01 (sample SAMN04961126, study PRJNA320927) | seawater metagenome | isolation source: sample BD02T64 sea water enriched with oil for 64 days | place: USA:Gulf of Mexico | collected 2013-07-27 | reverse complement strand
ATTTAGTATTCCGCCCATTTTTTATTAGTTAATAGTTGCCACAAATTTACGGTTTAACTATAAGCCTAACAAACTATCCTATTTCTTTTGTTAAACATTTAGAATGTGTTTAAATAAGTCTCTTGTTCTTAGGTGTCTGATCCTTATGAAATCATATTTTACGCTGACGAAATTATCATTTCTTCAGCTTTTAAAGGGTTTTATGCTGTAATTCGCTACATAATTATAAACACAATGATGTCAGAAAAAAAAACCAGAATAGGAATAGCAATTGGAGTAGTTATAGGAATAGCAATTGGAATGGCTGTATTCTTAGTTACAAAGAATATTAAGATTGGTATTGGTGTAGCAATAGTCTTAGGTGGAAGTATGGGGGCTATTTTTAAATTAAAAAAGTATCCTAAATTAAAATGGACCTTAATTTCAATTACAAGTTTATTGGTGATACTTATTGTTTTCGGAATCTGGTTTGTGAGTTTGCTGCCAAGAGAAGAAATGAAAGAACGGTATAGAACATTAGAAACAAGTTCAATTGATAAAATTCCGTATTTGTATGAGAATGTAATCCCAAAACGTGGCAAAATATTAGCAGTAGTTACCAGTAGCAATACGATGGGAAGCAGTGGGAAAAAAACAGGATATGAATTGACAGAATTATCACGGGCATATTATGTGTTTAAAGCAAATGGTTTTGAAGTAGATATTGCAAGTCCATTAGGAGGAAAATCGCCAGTTGTTATTGATGGTGATGATATGGGGGAATTTGATTTCGCGTTTTTAAACGATTCGATTGCACAATATAAAACAAGCCATACAATTGCCATGAATGATGTGGTTACAGATGCCTATGATGCGGTATTTTTTGTTGGAGGAAAGGGTGCTATGTTCGATTTTCCAGACAATAAAGCAATCCAATCTATAGTTCGCAACTATTATCAATCGGGTAAAGTTGTTGGAGCAGTTTGTCATGGCCCAGCTGCGTTGGTCAATGTAACATTAGACAATGGTCGTTCGTTATTAGAAAATAAAAAGGTAAGTGGTTTTACAAATAAAGAAGAGTTGCTTTTAATTCCTGATGCAACATCAATATTCCCTTTTCTTCTACAAGATAAATTGGCTGCCCAAGGCGCACAATTTAATGAAGGCGCTATGTATTTGGAGAAAATTAGCCATGATAAAAACTTGGTAACCGGACAAAACCCATGGTCTACGTGGTTGTTAGCAGAAACCATGATTCAGCAATTAGGATATACACCAAAGCATCGCCAAATTACGGGAGAAGAAAATGCGGTAAAAGTGTTGCAAGCTTATGAAAAATACGGATCAGAGAAAGCGAAGAAATTAATTGAAACAATGGCATCTCAAGAGAACACACAGATGTCTAGAGAATTCATTGCATCACATAGTATAATAGCTGCGATGCAATTCGATATAGGACGTTTTTTTAGTTTAATTGGGTTGGTTTCTTGCGCAAAAAATGCCGTTAAAAATTAATTTAAAACCCAATTATTTTTGGTTGATACAGAAAGTATAAATCGCTTGTGATTTGTGCTTTCTTTTTTGTTTAAAACCCTTAAATTTGATAAAAATAGTTGAGTGAGCTTTCTAGAGATACTTCTTATTATTGTTAGTAGTGCAGGACTCTTGCATGGGGTATTATTTGCGTTCTATTTGTGCTTTTTTAAAAAGAAAAAAACAACAACCAATCTTTTATTGGGGTTGATTCTACTCTTTATGGCTTTTAGAATTGGGAAATCTGTAATGATGAATTTTGGCGATGATTTAGAACCTATATTTATTTTCGCTGGATTAGCTACGCTACTATGTATTGGGCCTTTATTAAGGTGGTATATACTAGGAATGATAGGCCCAAATTTTAAACTATCCAAAAAACACCTAGCTGAGCTAGTTCCGTTTTTTTTAATTTTTATTGCTAGTTTTTTTATCACAAAAGAAGGATTTGATAGCAATCGCAAAACGACCATAATCTTATTTGGCAGCGTTCTTATTTTTATCTATTTACATTTTGCTTTTTATATTTTTATCTCTTGGAAAACTGTTCAGAAAGCAAAGAGGAACTATCAAAAAGAGCAACAAACAAAATCGCAAAAAGCAATCTTTGATTGGCTAGGCCTACTAATTATGGGCTTTGTATGTATCTGGATTTCTTATACCCTTAATATTTTAGACGATGAAGTTCCTTATGTTATTGGTCCTATTGTATATTCAGTAGCGGTCTATTTTTTAAGTTATAAAGCATTTCAACTGAATACCACAGAGCTTGATGGTACCGCTTTTAAAGAGAATGATCATTCCGTATTCTTTAGTGAAATATCCAACATAGTTGTAGGCGATAAGCTGTATCTCGAGTCCGATTTTTCGCTTTCAAAATTAAGTAAACTGATAGGGCAAAGCACACAAAAAACATCTTCAGTTATCAATCAACATGCAAAACGAAACTTTAATGATTTTATCAATTATTATCGAGTTCAAGAGGCAAAAAAAATGCTTTCCAATGCAGAAAATGAAAAATTCACGATTTCTTCAATCGCTTTTGATGTAGGGTTTAGCAGTTTATCTACATTTAATAGTGCCTTTAAAAAGTTTGAAGCAACAACCCCTTCTTTGTATCGAAAAAGCCAAGCCGATATTGGTTAAGGTCTCATTTTTAGGAGTCAATAGCAGTAGTATTTACAATAACGGACTTGTTTACACCAACAACTTTTTTATCCTTCAAAGTAATTTAGAATCAATAAAAATAGCTGTTGTTTTCTCCCTAGTTGGAGGTGAAAAGGATGGAAATTGTGGCTGCTAAAAATAGTACTTAATTGAGTACTTGGATTTAATTGCTTGAGTTTCAGTTATTTTTTATAAATTTGGTTCGCTATAAAAAATGATAATCGGAAAAAATTGCTAAAGACTTTCCAAAAAAATAAAATTTAAAAATTACAACTATGAAAAAAAGATCATTGCTTTTTGCTATGCTTTTTTGTGCGGTAGGACTACATGCACAACAAGGCGATTTTGAACCAAAACTTCCAGATTTTGTTCCGCCATCACCTACAGCCTTTGAATTAGGGAAATATGGTGACATTCCTGTAAATGAATCTACAGGAATGGCGAATATTAGCGTGCCACTGTACACTTATGGAACACCAAACATTTCTGTACCAATTAATATGAGTTATACTACTTCTGGAGTTAAAGTAGATCAAGTTGCTTCTTGGGTAGGGCTTGGCTGGAATTTAAATGCTGGTGGTACTATTTCTAGAACAGTTAGAGGGATGCCAGATGAAGAAGCTCAAGTAAGAGAGTTTTTGAGTTACTCTTATTTAAATGGATTAAAAACATCTAATTCAAGTTTGTATTATACACATATCTCAAGAATTGCTCAGAAAGATTATGCAGATTATGTACCTGATTTATTTAATTACAATATTGATGGGTTTTCTGGTAGTTTTTACTTAGATGCTAGTTGGAATGCAGTCTTTGTCAAAAAAGAATCAATGGTTAGGGTTGAAGTAATAAATAATTCAATATTAAATGGTTTTATAGTTACGGGACCAAATGGAATTTCTTATAAATTTGACATCTATGAAGAGTCTAGACAGCGCATGGTATGTGCCTCTGGTAACCCGGGGCCTACATTGTATAAACCAACATCTTGGTTATTGACAAAAATTAATCATCCTTTGGGTGATGAAATAACCTTTACCTATGGCAATACGACCAATTATTTTTACACCTCAAACTTAACAGAAACATATGGTACAAACAGTCCTCTTTCTGCCCCACAAGGTGCTTCTTTACCTACTGTTGGGCTTACTAAATGTGGTAGTGATACTTATGTGAAAGGAAAAATTTTAACAAAAATATCATCAAATAGAAATATTGGTGAGGTTCTTTTTACATCTACTAAAAGCAGATCAGATATAAATGATTATAAGTTGGATGACATTACTATAAAAGACCCATTTAACAAGCAAATAAAAAAGTTTTCGTTTGACTATACACAAATACAAAGTACTATCAGTTATTATGGAGCGTCAACCTTCCCAGGAACTACTGGAAATGACAATAAATATCGTTTGTTTTTAGATGATATTATAGAAAAAGACGCAAATAACACTAGTACAAATGGACGAAAACATAGTTTTGAGTACGAATCAAGAACTGGGCTTCCAAGAAGATTAAGCCTATCTCAAGATTTACTAGGGTATTATAATGGAAAATCAAACTATAGCTTACTACCAAATACACATGGAAGTTCGTATGGGATTACTCGAGGAGATCGTTCCTTTGACTTTAACTCAGCTAAAAAAGGGATATTAAACAAAGTTATTTATCCTACAAGGGGATATACAATTATTGAATATGAATCTGGGCCTTCCGCAATTAGAGTAAAGAAAATTAAATCACTTGCTAAACTTGGAGCAACGGAAAAAATAGTTAGGTATTATTACACTTCAAAAGAAAATGCTGTAGCAGGAAACACTTCTTCAACTCAAGTGCCAATTGGTTCGAATGGATTTATTGTAACAAAACCTTCAGTTGTAACCTACGCACCATCTACTCCTGGTACAATTGGAATTCTAAGTCATTTCTTTGATAGAACAGAGTTTACTAATAAAGGTACATCTCCTATGTATATGACTAATGCCAATCATTTTATGTACAATAAAGTAACCGTGGGGTATGGAGATAATTTTGAAGGTGGTGGAGTTGAAAAAAAGTTTAGTGTTACGACTGATTCAAACGCAACAATTATGCAGGGGGCTCAAATTTTGGATGGAGTTAAAACAAACAATGGTTTATTAAATGGAACCTTAACTCAAGAAAATTATTTTAAGAAAAGTAATAATACGGCAGTTGTAGTTAAAAAAATTGATTACACCCATACTAATTTAGGAATTAACGATTTAAATTTTGATGGGTATATTGGTAATATAGTTTTTGAATCTACACTTGGTTCTCAATCAAGTTATTATGGCACAATGGGGTATGATGTAGGAAAAATTCAATCCATTACTAAATGGAGATCTATTGATGAAGTTATAACAACAGAGTACTTTAGTAGTGGTACACTAGTTACTACTCAAAAAAGTACTTATAACATTCATAAATATGCAGGCAAGCCAAACGAAGTTACTACTTCTAATAGTTTAAACGGGGTTACCAATAAAGTAAAGTTTGATTATCCATCTACAGGGATTTTATACACGCAAAATCGATTGGTAGTACTGAAAACTGAAAACTTTGAAAATACAACCAAAACTTCAACTGTAAATAATGTGTATGCTACTGACTCCAACTCTGGAGAATACCTGCCAAGTAAAATACAAACATCATTATTAAGCAATACACTAGAAGATGTAATTGTTTTTCATAAGTATGATACAAAAGGAAATGTTCAGGAAGCAAGTAAAAAAGATGGCACTCACGTTTTTTATATTTGGGGGTACAATCAAACAAAACCTATTGCCAAGATAGACAATGTAACAACAAGTGAAGTAACTACAGCTTTAGGAACATTAAATTCTAGCTATAACACATTGTTAGAGTTTCAAGCTGTTTCTGATGCTGATATCAATACAACTACAGAAAATACGTTAAGAGCTAGATTAGCAGAGTTAAGAGCAGCATTGCCAAGCGATGCTATGATGACTTCATTTACCTATAACCCTTTAATTGGTATTACAAGCATTACAGGTCCAAGAGGGAAATCTGTTTTTTATCAGTATGATTCTTTTGGTAGAATGCAATATGTAAAAGATAATGAAGGAAAAATCTTAAGTAAAAACGAATACAATTATAAAAACTAAACAGCTATGAAAAAGTATTTTATAAAAAAAATAGGAATCATTTTAATGACACTTTTTATTAGTATAAGTGTAAATGCACAAGGCCGTTTTTTGGAAGAAGAAGGAGAAGGTGGTGGAGGTAGTGGAACGGTTACTATTTATGGGAGCAGTTACGCGAATCAAAATGATATTAAAACCTATACAGCAATTCCAGGCCCAGGACTTACTATTTACAATGCCTTTTGGTCAGTAAATGGAGGGGTTATTCAAAGTCAAAATACAACGAGTATTACAATAAAATGGACTTCATCAGGTTTGTACAGCATAGATTACGAGGTAACAAGCTCCAATCAAGGAAATGTTACTGCAGATTTACCCGTATTTGTGACTGCAGTAGCTACACCTGCTACACCAAGTACGCCAACCATTAGTAGCCAAAACTGTACCACGGCAACCTTGCAAAAATCAGGAAACCCTCCTTCTGGAGTCACTTGGTACTGGCAAGATACCAATAGTGCTGGTACCAGTACAAGTTATAACGCTACCAGCAACTATACTGCTGTAGGAAGTAATGTATACTATATTAGAGCTAGAAATTCTTCTGGAATTTGGAGCGCCACTTCAGCTGCGATTATTGTATCGCTCCAAACAGGAGGAACCACTTGGTATGCAGATTATGATGGAGATGGAAAAGGAGATCCAAACGATACGCTGTCTCAATGTACACAACCTGCAAACTTTGTCTCAAATAATAGTGACTTGTGTCCTGGTGAGCATGGAGGTTCTAATAGCAATGGCTGTGCTACAGCGGTTACATTAAGTAATGAAAATTTTGTGTACACCATTACACCTCAAACAGGTGTAACAAGCATTCCTACAAATACCAATACCAGTGATTATATAAAAAACGTAATCTATTTTGATGGACTAGGTAGAGGGGAACAAACGATTGCCATAAGGCAAAGCGCAGAAAGTAAAGATATTATTACACATCTAGAATACAATACACTAGGGCAACAAGAAAAAGAATATTTACCCTATGTACCCACTACTTCTGGTAGTGATGGATTGTTAAGAAGCACTGCTTTGTCAAATACAAACAGCTTTTATGTAACTAATTACAGTAGCGATATCAATGCAGCAACGCCCAATCCCTATGCGCAAAAAACGGTAGAAGCTTCTCCTTTAAATAGGGTGCTGGAACAAGCAGCACCAGGAGATGATTGGAAAAAAACAACGAACCTATTAAGCAAAGGCTATTCTGATGGACATACCATTAAGTTTGAATATGATACCAATTCGGCTTCAGAAGTAAAAGAATTTAAAGCGACCACTAATAGCTCTTTTACACCTACTTTAGTTTTAAGTCCCAATAACAATGGCTACTATTATCAGGGTGAATTGATTAAAATTAGTACCAAAGATGAGAACTGGACTAATACTGATGGCGTAAATTACACTACAGAAGAATTTAAAAATAAAAATGGGCAACTCGTCTTAAAGAGAAATTATAACGCAAGTATAGCACATGATACATACTATGTGTATGATAATTTTGGAAATTTAACCTATGTGTTGCCTCCTAAAATGGACGCAAATACGGCATCAATTAGTACTGTTATTAGCAACCTAAACACCCTTGGATATCAATACAAATACGACCATAGAATGCGATTGGTAGAAAAGAAAATACCAGGAAAAAATTGGGAATTTATTGTCTATGACAACTTAGACAGGCCAGTGTTAATACAAGATGCAAATCAACGAACAACAAAAAAATGGTTATTTACTAAATATGATGTGTTGGGAAGAATAGTGTATACTGGGGTATATACAGACCCAAACACTGGGCAAAATATATTGGATAGAGTTGATATGCAAAACCATTTCAATTCTCAAAATAATGCAGCGGCAAAATATTATGAAACCAAAGAAACAAGCTCAGGTAGTTTAGGAATTTACTATTCAAATAGTGATTTTCCAAATGCTAATATAGAAGTATTAACGGTTAATTATTACGACAATTATACCTTTAATAGAGCCGGAACGGGAACTACTGTAAATAATGGATATGGAGTAAATTCTACAACCAATGTAAAAGGATTGGCTACTGGAAGTCGCATAAAAGTATTGGGTACTAGTAATTGGATTACCACAGTAAGTTATTATGATGACAAAGCACGCTCTATATATATATATTCTAAGAACGACTTTTTACAGACCACGGACATTGTAAAAACCGATTTAGATTTTGTAGGCAAAGTTGATGAAACGATTACTACCCATACCAAATCTAACGGGAATCATAGCACACAAAGTATTAAAGATGTGTTTACATATGACCATGCTGGGCGTTTAAAAATACATACACAATATTTAAATGGCTCAGGTACTGGAGAGATACTTGTTTCTAATACTTATAACGAACTAGGTCAATTAAAAAGTAAAGGCGTTGGAGGAAAAACAACGCAAAGTAGATTGCAAACAGTAGATTACACTTACAATGTACGTGGTTGGCTTAAAAACATCAATCAAGATGCCAATAATGATAATGATTTGTTTAATTTTAGCTTAATGTATAACAACCCAACTTCTGGTACAGCTTTGTACAATGGTAATATCAGCCAAACCAGTTGGAACACCCTAAATACAGATAGCAGTACAAAAACCTATACCTATAATTACGATGCACTCAATAGAATTACTAGCGGAATTAGTTCTAATGCAAATTATAACTTAGGTTTGGTAACCTATGATAAAAATGGAAACATAGAACGTTTGACTAGAAAAGGACATACAAATACAGCAGCCACCACTTTTGGGACTATGGATGATTTGTACTATTACTATAATGGGAATCAATTACATTCTGTAACCGATAACGGTAATGATACCTATGGGTTTAAAGATGGCAATGCCTCTGACAATATTTATAATGGAGGGAATGGTAATGATGATTTTAAATATGATGTGAATGGTAATATGACTAAAGATGCCAACAAAAATATTACCAATATTAGTTATAATCATTTAAATTTACCAACGGTAGTTACTATAAATGGACAAAACATTAGCTATACCTATGATGCTATTGGAACTAAGCTACGTAAAGTGTTTAATAGCACAACAATAGACTATGCGGGTAATTATATCTACGAAAACAACAACTTAAAATATTTTAACACAGCAGAAGGGTATTTTAATGTAACTTCTACTAGTAGTACAGTTAGTGGTAACTATGTGTATTATTACAAAGACCATTTGGATAATATTAGACTTTCTTATGCAGATACCAATAACAATGGTAGCATTGCGCAATCTGAAATTATCACAGAGAAAAATTACTACCCTTTTGGATTGACACATAAAGGATACAATACCAATAGCTCTTCTCATTTGGCAGAGAAAAAAGGGTTTGGTAGCAAAGAGTATCAAGAAGAAAACAATTTGAATTGGTACGATGTTACAGCACGTAATTATGACCCAGCATTGGGGAGATGGATGAATTTAGATCCATTGGCAGAACAAATGAGAAGACACTCGCCTTATAACTTTGCGTTTAACAATCCTATTTATTTTCAAGATTATGATGGAATGGCTCCAACAGGTCCAGATGGTCCTGTAAAAGTAGAAACGATTAAAAGTACTTATACTTATAATAAAGATGGTAGTCATACTGTTACATCAACAGAAAGTACTACCATAATGCAAGTAACACAGGACGAAGAAAGTTGGGATATAACCACAGAAATATCTAATAAGACAACAGTAAGCACATATACTGTTAAAGATACTGGAAAAGTAGATAGTAACGGTGCGCCTATTCTTGAAGAAAAATCAACAGTGAGTACTTCTACTGCTTATAGAAAAACAGTTGCTGAGGGAGGTTATTTATCAAATCCTAAAGTTATTGAATCTAAAACAAATTTAGGAGGAAAAGATGGAACAAAAACTGTTTCTCTTAATGAGCAGTCACTAGATGTTAAGCATGTTGGTCAATTTGTAAAAGCTAATATTAAAAACCCTAAAGCAATTTTTGATTATAAATATCAGGATTTTGAAACATTTGTGGGATCAGCTGTTTTAGGAGGGGTTGTTAATATGGTGTTTGGTAAAGGTGGAGCTATAGGGACTTGGGTTGCTGAAGGTGTAAATGCATTTGAGAGGCAATTTATTGGATTGAAAGGGAGAGGGAAAACCTTTAGAGACTATAAAAGAAAAACAAGATTAAATAATTAAAAATGAAAAGAAAAGATTGGATTAAAGTATTATTATTATTATTATCACTGATAACTTATTATCAAGAGGCATTTTTAAGTCAGAAAGCAATGATTTTTATTACGGCTATTTACTGCTTATTTTCATTAGTTTTCTCAATAATAAATTTAATAATTAAAGATGTCGATGGACATAAGTTTAAGTTAGGCAACTTATATATTTATAATTATTTTGAATTCCTTTGGTTTATTGTTGGTTTCTTTGTTATGCTTAAGAATATTAATAATTACAGTACCTATATGAACCTAATATTTTCTTTTTTATTAATATACTTTTTAAGTATGATTAAAATAAAACCTTATAGTAATTAAACCCCGCTCCCGCACGATTGCATCGTGTGGCCCGATGGCTCGGATATGCTAGCGCGGAAATGTTTTCCGTGTAAAACTAAAAGTAAATAATACAGATTAAATTATAAGCCACAAGCAGTAGAATGTTTGTGGTTTTTTAATAAAGAGAAATATATACATTAGAATCTTGTAGAAGAAGTTTTGGTTTCTAAAACAGAAGACTATATTTATAGGAATATTTAAATTATGAAGAAAAAAAGGCTTGTTAAAAGAT
>MAAC01018039.1_pt1 | contig 10644 bp, 9 predicted proteins | sample 1115981 | NCBI WGS metagenome assembly MAAC01 (sample SAMN04961126, study PRJNA320927) | seawater metagenome | isolation source: sample BD02T64 sea water enriched with oil for 64 days | place: USA:Gulf of Mexico | collected 2013-07-27 | reverse complement strand
TCTATCCGATAGTCGATGGCGATACCTTTTTGCGTGTTCAGCTTATCAACCAGTTTTGCAGTTGCTGATTCGGGTACAACTTCGTCGCGCTGGCCCTGAACGATCAAGCCGGATGAAGGGCAAGGGGCCAAAAAGCTGAAATCGAACATGTTGGCCGGAGGGGCGATGGAGATAAAGCCATCGATCTCTGGTCGACGCATGAGCAGTTGCATGCTGATCCAGGCGCCGAATGAAAACCCGGATACCCAGCACTGGCTTGCATTGGCATTTACGGACTGGAGCCAATCCAGTGCGGATGCTGCATCGGAAAGTTCGCCTTCGCCATCAGCAAAGGTACCTTGCGAGCGTCCCACGCCACGGAAGTTAAAGCGCAGGACCGAAAAGCCTTGGGCCTTGAATGAGTTGAACATCGTGTAAACGATTTTGTTGTTCATTGTGCCGCCATGTTGAGGATGCGGGTGGAGCATCAACGCAATGGGCGCATTTGGTGTCGGATTGTGAAAATAGCGTCCTTCAAGACGACCTTCTGGGCCGTTCAGAATAATATCAGGCATACAGTCACTGTTCCCTTTAGTTGACTTCGAGGCTTTATTTCAGCCGTTCACCTGTCTAGACTATCTCCACATAAGTTATTGTGTTGGCGGTCTAAACACTTGCTACACTTGACCTTAGCGACCCGGATTATTATATCGCAAAGGATGTGCAGTGTGATTCCAATGCATTGTATATAATCTAGAGGTTGCTCTGAGCCAAATACCTTTTTCAAGAAAGTAAAAGGTAGAGATTGAGGACGAACGAATGTTCGACAGATTAAAAGCCGAAATTGACGCCACGATGTCCCGTGATCCAGCCGCGCGTTCGCGTATGGAGGTGGTTCTTTGTTATCCGGGATTTCAAGCTGTTAGTCTTCACCGTCTGTCGAATAAACTGTGGCGAAGTGACTGGTGTTTGCTGGCACGCTGTCTTTCTCATCTCGGCCGAATTGTTACCGGAATCGAAATTCATCCCGGTGCGACGATTGGCAAAGGCTTTTTTATCGATCACGGCATGGGCGTCGTTATCGGAGAGACTTCTGTGATCGGCGACAATGTGACGCTCTATCACGGCGTGACTTTGGGTGGTGTTGCCCCTAGTGTCGATTCTGATAGTCAACGCGGAACCAAGCGTCATCCTACGTTGGAATGCGGGACAATTGTCGGATCAGGTGCTCAGGTTCTGGGACCGATAACTGTCGCTCGCAATGCCCGTATCGGGGCCAATGCGGTTGTGACCAAAGATGTGCCTTGCTGTGCAACTGTTGTGGGCATTCCGGGTAAGGTTGTTAACCCGAAACCCGTCGTTGTTGAAGATCGTCCCTTTGTGGCTTACGGGACGCCAACTGGGGATGTTCCTGATCCTGTCGCGCGTACGCTAGAGGGGCTTCTTGATGAGGTTCAATCGCTTCGCAGGCGTTTGAATACCTTGGAAGGTCATGATGATTATCAAAAAAACCTGCTGACAAAAAAGGCGGAAACAGACAAGAAGGGCGAGGCTGGAGATGATGTTACTCCCCAAGGAGAATGTTAACCTGGACTTGTCGTATAAAATGCTAATAAAGAATGAGGTCGGGTTATCTAATGACTGTAAATTAGATGACCGTAATCAGATTGTTACTTGGATACTTAGGAGTGATGGGCCGTGAAACTTAGCACAAAAGGGCGCTATGCGGTTATGGCAATGGTTGATCTGGCGCTCTATGCAAATGAGCGCCCTGTATCCTTGGCCGAAATTGCTGACCGTCAAGAGATATCTCTTTCTTATCTCGAACAGCTTTTTGCCAAGCTGAGACGGGAAAATCTGGTTGCCTCTGTGCGCGGCCCCGGCGGGGGTTACAAGATGGCAAAAGAAGCAAATAAGACGATGATCTCAGAGATTTTTCGAGCTGTTGAAGAACCCATAAAAGCAACAGCTTGTACACCGACAAGTCCGCAAGGATGTCGAAAAGACAAAAGCCGTTGTGTTACACACGATCTCTGGCTTGGCCTTTCGAACCATATCTATGGCTATTTGAACAGTGTTTCCTTGGCAGACGTAATCGAACGTCGTATTGAGCCGGGATTGGATATGTTTATGTCATCAGACCCTAAAGACGGTGTTGCTGCCGAGTAATAACCATTTTCAAATTGAGCCATTGTCTTGATAAACTTGGCTTTACTAGGTGTGAGACCTTCAAATGCGCCGTTCTATCTATCTTGATTATAACGCCACTGCCCCCGTTCGACCCGAAGTGATTGAGGCTGTGGCTTCCGCACTCGGGCAAACGGGTAACCCATCTTCCATCCACGAATACGGCCGTGCTGCCAGACGTTTGGTCGAAGATGCGCGAGCTGAAATTGCTGCATTAGTTGGAAGTAAGCCTGCACGGGTGGTTTTTACATCTGGTGGAACAGAGGCGAATAACCTTTCTCTGAAAGGCTCTGGCCGCAGTCGGATCTTGGTTTCCTCAATCGAACACCCGTCTGTGTTACAGGTTCATGCAAGTGCGGAAATTATCCCGGTGGATAATCAGGGGCGCATTAATCTCTCAGTCTTGGAAACATTACTCGATGAAGAGGGGGAGAATACCCTTGTCTCCATTATGATGGCCAATAATGAAACCGGCGTTTTACAGCCTGTTGAAGAGATAGTGAAGCTCGCGCATACGAAAGGGGCTCTGGTTCATTGTGATGCTGTTCAGGCTGCGGGAAAAATTCCTTTCAATTGCGAGGAACTCGGGGTTGATTTCACAACAATTTCTTCTCATAAGCTTGGTGGCCCGCAAGGCGTCGGTGCTATGATCCTTGGCAAAGGGCTCGAGATCGTGGCTCAACAGTTGGGTGGCGGTCAGGAAAGGCGTCGGCGTGGGGGGACTGAAAATGTTCCTGGTATCGTTGGCTTTGGTGTGGCGGCGAGGCTGTCGCATGAGGGGCTTTCTGATATGTCAGAAAAATCCCGGGCCCGGGATGTAATGGAACAGAAATTACTGGCGGCGGCGCCGAATGCCCGGGTTTTTGGCTTGGAAGTTCCCCGTGTTCCCAATACAACGACGATTTCAATGCCGGGTGTGCCCTCTGATACCCAGTTGATGGTGCTTGATCTCGAAGGATATGCGGTATCTTCAGGTTCAGCTTGTTCTTCGGGCAAGGTACAGGCTTCTCATGTTCTCAAGGCTATGGGGGCAGATGACAAGGCTGCGGGTGAAGCGATCAGAATTTCAACGGGTTGGAACTCGAGCCCGGAAGATTTGGATCTTTTTGCTGATGCCTGGATTGGGTTGTTCCAGCGTAAAGGGGAACGGCCGGAATAGAACGGTCTATCGAAGATAATGCAGAACAAAAAAGCGAACCGATCTATCAAGCCTATCTATCTCGATTATCAGGCAACCACACCGACCGACCCAAGGGTGGTCAAGGCGATGATGCCTTTCTTTAGTGAGAGCTTTGGCAACCCTCACTCGGTCGATCATGCCTACGGCTGGGAAGCTGAAGAGGTCGTTGATCGGGCCCGCCAACAAATTGCCGACGTCATCGGGGCCGATCCAAGAGAGATTATCTTTACCTCTGGGGCCACGGAATCAAATAATCTGGCCATTAAAGGACTTGCCCATTTTCTGCGTGATAACCCCAAGGGGACGCCGCGCAACCGGATCGTAACCACGACGATAGAACACAAGTGCGTTCTGGAATCAGTGAACAGGTTAGAGCGCGAAGGCTTCGAGATTATCCGTTTGCCCGTTGATGTATCGGGCTTGATTGATTTGGATGAGTTGACCAAAGCCGTTACGGATGAAACCGCGCTTGTTTCCATCATGGCTGTGAACAATGAGATCGGCGTTATCCAGCACCTGACAAAAATTGGCGAAATCTGTAAGGCTGTGGGTGCGAAGTTTCACACGGATGCTGCGCAGGCTGTCGGTAAGATTCCCCTTGATGTGAACAAGATGCAGATCGATCTTATGAGTATCTCAGGCCATAAGATTTACGGTCCTAAAGGGATCGGCGCACTATATGTTCGAAGACGCCCCCGCATTCGCCTTGAGCCCCTGATCGATGGGGGAGGACAAGAGCGTGGGTTACGATCCGGTACACTTGCAACTCCTCTTTGTGTTGGTCTTGGTGCGGCGGCGCAATTCGCCAACGAAGAGATGTTTGCGGAATATGATCGCCTGTCTGCCTTAAGTCATCATTTTCGCGATGGATTGAGCGCGCAGCTCGACGGACTGCAGTTTAATGGAGACCCCGATCAGCGGATACCCGGAAACCTGAATGTCACTTTCGAAGGTGTTTCCGGGGCCGAGATTATGAAATCGCTACCAGAGTTGGCTCTTTCTATGGGGTCTGCCTGTACCTCGGCGGATCTTGAGCCGTCTTATGTGCTCAAGGCATTGGGGTATAACGATGAACAGGCTTTGTCCTCCTTAAGAATTGGCCTTGGCCGCTTCACAAAAGAAGATGACGTTGATCAAGCTATCGTTCTGTTGGTTACAGCGGTTAGAAAGTTGCGTTCAAGGACATGAATTTACTGTCGTGAAAAAGCACTTCACAAGACTGGCTTAAGCGGCGTATATAGTCAGCCAACGAAAATAAACAGCGCCATAAATATGGCAACGGGTCGACAATAAGGTAGCTTACGATTTAGCTGACTTTGTACCTGGTTATGTTAGGAGAGTTGGCAAATGCCAAAAATGACTTTTGTCGAGACAGACGGTACCGAAAAAGAAGTTGATGCCCCCCTTGGACTTTCGGTTCTCGAAATTGCTCAACGCAATGATATTGACATCGAGGGAGCTTGCGAAGGCTCTCTTGCCTGTGCAACCTGCCATGTGGTTATCGATCCAAGCTGGTATGGCAAGCTGGAAGAGGTCACCGAAGACGAAGAAGATATGCTGGACCTTGCCTTTAATCTGACCGAGACGTCTCGTCTTGGCTGTCAGCTTATCATGTCTGAAGCGCTTGATGGGTTGAAGGTTAAGCTCCCGGAATCTCTTTAAACCTAAATTCCCCCTAATGAAGCGATTTGCAATATTTGTGGATCGCTTTTTTATTTTCTCCTCTTTTCCCAAAGTGATTTTGTCTGATGTCCTTTTACGAAGATCTGAAAGCAGAATGCCCTACTGATTGGGCATCGTATGTTTATCACCCCTTTGTTCAGGGCCTGGGGGATGGGTCTTTGTCCGGGGATGCCTTTAGGCATTATCTCATTCAGGACTATCTCTTTTTGGTTCATTTCAGCAAAGCTTATGCTTTGGCGGTATTCAAAAGTGATAATCTTGACGATATGCGTCAGGCCGCAGCAACCATGGATGCGTTGTTGAATGAGGAGGTGAAACTTCATATCAGCTATTGTGCTGATTGGGGGATAGAGAAATCTGTATTGGAAGCTGTCCCTGAAGCTTCGGCTAATATTGCCTATACCCGCTATGTCATGGAACGGGGAATGTCGGGTGACATTCTTGATCTTCTCGTTGCTTTGGCCCCTTGCGTTATGGGCTATGCTGAAATCGGGTCCCGCCTGGCAGAAGAGCACGTTGGCTCGCTCGAAAACAATGCCTATGGTCCGTGGATAGAAATGTATTCCAGTAGCGAATATCAGCAAGCAGCAGCTGGTGCCTATGGACAGTTGGAGCGCGTTGCGATGTCTCGTCTGGGTGAAGACTATAGATCATCCGGGCGCTGGAAACAGCTTTGCGAGACTTTTGCCACAGCGACCAGACTGGAAGCCGGATTTTGGGAAATGGGTCTTACTGGATCTCTTTAAATCAGGGCTGTTTTCGAGTATTCTTTTTCCGAACATCAACAGTTCACACTAAAGGCAGTCATTTGACTGCCTTTAGTGTATTGGGCCCCTACTTCACAAACCGCTCGACGACCTTCTTGACCGTCAGCCCTTGGATGATGATGGAAAAGATCACGATGCCATAAGTAATGGCGAGCAGGCTTTCCTTTTCAGGGACGTTGGGCAGGGAGAGAACAAGCGCGACGGAAATCCCGCCCCGAAGTCCGCCCCAGGTCAAAACGACAATGGCCCCCGGGGTGTATTTTTCTTTTAAGCTGAGAAGGCTGATGGGCAGGCCGACAGATACAAAACGGGCGAGAAGAACCACCGGAATCATGATCAGAGTTGTGGCAAGATTACTTGCTGTCTCCGTGATCGCGAGAATTTCAAAGCCGATGATCAGGAAAAGAGAGGCATTGAGGATTTCATCAAGCAAGGTCCAGAACTTGTGTACGTGATCCCGGGTGCTTTCACTCATGGCAAAGCGCATACCCCGGTTACCGATCAGAAGACCTGCGATAACAACGGCAATCGGTCCTGAGAAGTGGAGCGCAAACGCCAGACTGTAACTCACCATGACCAGAGCAAGCGTGATCAGGACCTCGATTGTGTATTCATCAATGCTTTTCAAGGCACGATAGGCAATGTAGCCAGTTGCAAGACCAAGAACAGCACCACCTCCAGCTTCTAGTAGGAAAAAGCGGGTCATTTCAAACGCGCCGATCTCTTCGCCGCCAGAGGAGGATTGGGTAGCGATGGCGACTAGAATAGTGAAGACCACAACCCCAACCCCATCGTTAAAGAGACTTTCACCCGCGATCTTGGCTTTGAGAGATCTTGGAACACGTACTGTCTTGAGGATTCCCAACACGGCAACGGGGTCGGTCGGGGCAATCAGGCTTCCGAAAATCAGGCAGTAAATCAAGGGTATCTCTAGACCTGTAAAGCTGGTGAGATAGAACATTGAATAGCCGATCATGAATGTTGAGATCAGGACGCCGACCGTTGCCATGAGGGTGATGGCATACTTTCGATGTATGAGATCTTCAATATTCACATGGAGTGCCCCAGCAAACAGCAGGAAGCTCAACATCCCCTTCATAAGGGTTTCATGAAAATCGATCTGGGCCAGGGATAGCCTGACTGCCGATTGGATTCCCAGATCTGGGAATACCAGATCGACCAGCATCACCATGATTGAAGCAACCAAAGCAATGACTACCAGGCCAATTGATATCGGCATGCGGAGCCAGCGGTGATTAATATATCCAAAAAAAAGCCGCCAGAGTAATGGTGATGGAAGCTATGTTAAACAGGGAAAGTGTTGTCATGAAATCACAGAAGATGTTTGCGGGAATGTTCAGCGAGAATGTTTAACAGGAAAAACTAAAGGCAGGTCTTATCAGGAAAGAAGTTTATAGCAGGTTATTGTTGAGTTCAGAAGTTTATACCTTGTCGTACAGGAAGCTTTTCGCGCGAGGTTGAGGGAGAGATGGTTAATTTGGGTGGATTATTTTTAATAACACGTTAGGGTGGTAATTCTTTAAGACAAAGCCCCTTTGTTGAATTTATTGATCGTTAAGCCTTTCTTGTTACGATTAGTATTGTGTTCGTGGGGACGAACTATGACCGGGAGAGTTGCCGAATGCGTGTACTGGTGCTGGATGACGACAAAGTTGATTTTCTTTATACCGAACGCCTTCTAAGCAGTGCTTTTCCCAAAGAAGAAGTTGTGGTTAGTTGGGTTTCCAGCCCCGCCAAAGTTAATACCATGAGTGAGATCGACAGTTACGATATCTGTCTCATCGATCAAAACATGGGGGCATACAGCGGAATAGACCTTATTCAGGAATTTACAGAGGTCGGCTGTTTGACGCCGATGATCCTGTTGACGGGGGAAGACAATCAAGCCCTGGATGAGATGGCTTGCCAGCACGGTGCTTCGGATTATCTAATCAAGGGCGAGCTCACTCCTGCACTGTTAAACCGCTCTGTTCGGTTTAGTATTGCGCAGAAAGAACAAGAAAAAAAACTCGCCAAGTCTGCCTTTACGGATAGCCTTACAGGACTGTCTAACAGGGCTAAATTTGATTCAACGCTTGAGATAGCGCTTCTGACAACAGAGCGTGCAAAGACTTATCTGGCCTTGTTTCTTATTGATCTTGATGATTTCAAAATTATTAATGATACCTATGGACATCCGGCAGGTGATGCGCTGCTCAAAGAAATTGCTGCTCGACTAAAGTCTGCGGTACGGCGGTCTGATATTGTTGCCCGGTTAGGGGGGGATGAATTTGGCGTAGTTCTTAACGGGTATCGCAGTGAATCTGATATTTTCCTTCTCAAAGAAAAAATCCTCAACGTTTTCGAAACACCGATCTGTTTTGGTGAACAGACATTTCACTGTAAAGGTTCTATCGGTATTGCCGTGATCCCTCCCGATCAGGAAAATCGTCTCGCAACGGATCTTATCAAATCTGCGGATGGAGCACTTTATAAAGCCAAGCAAAGTGGTAAGAATTCGGCAGAATTTTTTGACCCCAGTTTAGGGGAACATATTCAAAAGATAGCGGGTATTGAAAATGCACTGGCACAGGCAATAGAGCGCAATGAATTGGTGTTACACTATCAACCAAAGATAAATGCGGGGAGCCAGCTGATTTGTGGGGCAGAAGTCTTGCTACGTTGGCATCGGGAGAATGAAGAGCAGATTGGTCCAAGTGTTTTTATTCCCATAGCTGAGCGCTCCCTGAAAATATTGGAGATAGGGCGCTGGGTTTTTGAACAAGCCTGCCGCCAACAGCGTAGCTGGATAGATGCAGGGATCAAAGTAATGCCTTTGGCTATCAATATTTCTCCGTTGGAAATTAAAGCAGACGGTTTTGTGCCGTACATAAAGGAAATGCTGGCGAAATACGATCTTGATCCGGGCCTTTTTGAGCTTGAGATCACCGAAACGGCCTTGATGGAAAATCTGGACCATTTTACTGAACGGCTTGAAGCACTGGCAAAAATTGGCTGTGTTTGGGTCATTGATGATTTCGGGGTCGGGCATTCGTCTCTTAGTCGATTGAACGATTTACCCATATCTAAAATCAAAATGGATCGATCTTTTGTCCGTCAGATAGAAACCTCGGCCTCAAGCCGGAAGATATGTAATGTGATGACCCTGCTTGCGAATGTCTTGGGGTTGAGTCTGGTTGTGAAAGGGGTTGAAGAGCAGTCCCAGATTGAATTGCTTTCCCTTTTTGCCAAGGACGAGTTACAGGGTTTTTTCTATAGTAAAGCTCTCCCGCCCTCTGTCTTTGAAAAATCCTTGATCCAACAGGCCCATGAAGAATACGTTGCCCACCCCCAACAATGGCTTGGAATGCCAAGACGTCGTTATATTTGATATTTTGTGTTACCCAGATGTTATTCTGCGAAATAAGTAAATGAGAACCCATTAATGATAACTCTGCCTCGTCAGCGACCGTATATTATCCCGTTGTTGGTTTTTTTCATCGGGATCATGGCTTCGGTTAGCATCTATTCACTTATGACCGAATTGAGTCTTTCTGATCGAAAAGAGGTTTTTTTACAGCAAGCAAACAATCACTTCTTTGCCGTTGAAGAACATATGTTCTCAACTCAGGATGTTCTGACCTCCCTGAAAGCCTTCGTCAAAAATACTGATAATTTAAAGCGTGAAAATTTTGATAACTTTGCAAGTGTTCTGTTGCAAAGGCATCAGGAAATTCAGGCGCTTGAATGGATACCAAGGGTCCCGAACAATCAGCGTTCTCGTTACGAAGCGCGTGCTCAAGCCGAGGGTTATACCGGGTATCAGATAAAGGAAAGACTGGTTAACGATGGCAAAAGCGGGTTGGCATCTGCTATTGATCGCCCGGAATACTTTCCGGTATATTATGCGTATCCTTTTCAGGGGAACGAAGCCGCGATTGGCTTTGATTTGGGGTCTAATCCAGAACGATTAAAAGCTCTGACCGCTGCAAGGGATACCGGAGATTTTGTCGTGACCCAACGGATCACGCTTGTTCAGGAAACGGGGACACAAGCAGGTATACTTATGTTTTTACCCATGTATGAAGCGCGTGGGGTGCCGGATGATTTGGAAAAGCGCAGAGAGCAACTGACAGGTTTTGTGCTTATTGTATTGAGAGTTGGTGATCTGATCGAGAAATCGCAGGCTAATCTTGATAATGATATCGATATACTGGTTACAGATACGGGTAGCTTTGAAACCCTTTATGACCAGAGTGACGTCTCAGAAACCAAACATGAATTTACTTACCAAAAAGCTATTGAGTTTGGTCAAAGAGAATGGTTGTTTCGTTTTTCTCCTAAAGCAGGGGCTTATGCTGATACCCAGTTGCCCATAGAATTGTTGGTTCTTTTTGGTGCACTTTCTCTTACTTTTTTGTCAGGGGGATATGTCTTTTTTCTGGTTCAATCTCACCAAAAAAGTTTACTTGAAGTTGAGAGTAAGACCAGTGATTTGAAGAAAAGTGAACAACGATTTTCCTTGGCTGCTGAAGGGGCAAGTGTTGGAATTTGGGATTGGATTGACGTTAATGGTGAAGACGAATACTGGTCACCCCAGTTTTACGATTTACTGGGGTATGAAGGCGATGAAATCAAGGCGTCTCTGACCAATTTCTCAGCAGCTATACATCCGGATGATGTTGATCGCACATTTGCAATGGTGGAGGCACATCTTAAGGGGGAGGGTATTTTTGATATTGAGTATCGTCTGAAAACCAAATCAGGTAACTATAAATGGTTCAGAGGAAGCGGGCAGGTTGGCCGGGATAGAGAGGGTAACCCCAAGCGAATGGTGGGCTCCATTCA
>MAAC01018466.1_pt1 | contig 10645 bp, 15 predicted proteins | sample 1115981 | NCBI WGS metagenome assembly MAAC01 (sample SAMN04961126, study PRJNA320927) | seawater metagenome | isolation source: sample BD02T64 sea water enriched with oil for 64 days | place: USA:Gulf of Mexico | collected 2013-07-27 | reverse complement strand
ATGGTAGAATTGGGTATGGCTACCGGTACAATAGGTCATAATCTTCTCTCCCAAATTTGAAGCCTTACCCCTCTGGGGCTTCAAATTTGGGAGAGAAGATTATCCAATTTTAGCTGAAGTTGACCGGCTGGAAGCCGGTGGATTTGGACCTAAGAATGGAAATTAAAAATGGGGGGATTACCCCCAGCATGGGGGATGTCTGAAGCAGGAAGAGCGGTTAGGAGCCGTTCGCTGCGCGTGGCACCTACGTCTGCTGTACGGGGTCGTCCCAATTGATCGACGCAAAACATGCATTAAACGCTCTGCGGAAGTTTCGTATCCCAGCATTATTCGAGGTCGTCCACTGAGCGGACGATTACGACGCTCAAAGAATGCAAAAGCTAAGCAAGAACCAAATCGACAAAGGCGTAATGTTCAAATCTGGAAAAATCCATCGGTCGATCTCTATTCTACAAGAGTTTAGTAACCGCAAGCGATCTGCCATCAAAGATACTTTCACAACAAGCGCATTTAGACTATCGTGGTGATTGAACTACCAATATTTCGGCACAATTACTTGTCAAGTTGGGAAGATCTAATGGTCAACGATGCTGTTGAGGCAGAAACAAGACCTATCACAAAGTCAGAAGAGCGTTGGGCGTTCCTGATACTGGCGGTGTTTTTGGCACCGTTCATGGCAGGCGTCATTGTTGGCGGCTATGGATTTATAGTCTGGATGCTCCAAGTGGTCTTTGGACCTCCTACAGGATAGTTTTGTGGATAGGTCGGAATCGTCAACTTTATCCAGACGGGCCCTGTTTTCAGGGCTGCGAAACTCACGGCCTCGCCCTCCCTGGACTACAGAAACTTCAATTCGCACTGCCTGTACAGGATGTGGCGCATGTGTCTCGGCCTGTCCCGAAGGCATTTTGCTAAGCGGCCCGGCCAACACTCCCGTTGTTTCGTTCTCACGCGGGGAATGCACATTCTGTGAGGCCTGCGTGACGGCCTGCAATGAACCTGTGTTTGACGTCAGCGGCCCGGCCTGGGCCATTAAGGCCGCCATTTCGGATACTTGTATTTTGAACTTTGGAATTAGTTGCAGGTTGTGCACGGATGTCTGCGAGGTCAGCGCACTTGAGTTCGACCTGTCACACCGCCCAGTTGGCAAAATATCGGTTAACCAAGAGGCCTGCACCGGATGCGGAGCCTGTGTGGCCGCCTGCACGTTTTCTGCAATAACAGTTTCGGAGTTATTGAATGTCTGAAATTGTACATATTTCTAGCCTGCTGCTTCGGGCAGACCCGAAGAAAATGGAGCAGGTTTTGACCGGTATCGCAGCGGTGGATTTGGCTGAGGTTCCAGTGTCCGACCCCAATGGCAAAATTATCGTCATAATTGAGACCACAAATCAGGGCGCCATTGTCGACGCGCTGACCCAACTGCAATTGATCGACGGGGTCGTTAGCGCCTCGCTCGTTTACCACCAAACAGATTGATATGCCGCTTTGGCCTTTGGCCTCCGGCAAACTAATTGGAGGAAAACATGACCGATTTAACCAGAAGAGATGTCATTAGGGCACAGGCCATTGCAGCGGCCGCGGCGGCGGCGGGGCTGTCATTGTCTGCCGAGGCGCAGAACCTGGTGACCGATGCTGCGATCACAGATTTGAAATGGTCCAAAGCGCCCTGCCGGTTTTGTGGTACAGGCTGTTCGATCATGGTGGCGACCAAGGCTGGCAGGGTGGTGGCCACGCATGGTGATGCGGCGGCAGAGGTCAATCGTGGATTGAACTGCGTCAAAGGTTATTTCCTGTCCAAGATTATGTATGGCAAAGACCGCCTAACCACTCCGCTGCTGCGCAAACGGGATGGGCAGTATCATAAGGACGGGGAATTCGAACCCGTCAGCTGGGACGAAGCCTTTGATCTGATGGCCGAGAAGTGGAAGGCCACACTGGCGGAGAAAGGTCCGCGTGGCATTGGAATGTTCGGCTCGGGGCAATGGACCGTGTGGGAGGGCTATGCGGCCTCAAAGTTGATGAAGGCCGGGTTCAGATCCAACAACATCGACCCGAATGCGCGTCATTGCATGGCCAGTGCTGTGGCTGGGTTCATGCGGACCTTTGGCATCGACGAGCCGATGGGCTGCTACGACGACTTTGAACATGCCGACGCCTTTGTGCTTTGGGGTTCAAACATGGCGGAGATGCATCCGATCCTGTGGACCCGAATTGCGGATCGCAGGTTTAGCCATCCGCATGTCAAAGTAGCAGTGCTGTCGACCTTCACTCATCGCAGCTTTGATCTGGCCGACATTCCGGCCATTTTCACACCGCAGTCTGATCTGGCAATCCTCAACTATATCGCAAATCACATCATCCAGAACGATGCAGTGAACACTGATTTTGTGGGCAAGCACGTCAATTTCAAACGCGGGAACACCGATATCGGTTATGGGCTGCGGGCCGACAACCCACTGGAAATGGCGGCTGAAAACTCTGACAACGCTGGCGGTGCCGAGCCGATCAGTTTTGAGGAGTTCGCTGAATTTGTGGCCGACTACACGGTTGAAAAAGCCTCGGAGATGTCCGGCGTTCCAGTTGATACACTTGAAAAAATTGCAGCGCTTTATGCTGATCCAGACACCAAGGTGATGTCACTTTGGACCATGGGGTTTAACCAACACACCCGGGGCGTCTGGGCCAACAACATGATCTACAATATTCACCTGTTGACCGGAAAAATTTCGACCCCTGGCAATTCGCCGTTCTCGCTCACAGGACAGCCTTCGGCCTGCGGCACCGCGCGCGAAGTTGGCACCTTCTCGCACCGTTTGCCGGCTGACCTGTTGGTGGTGAACCCAGAACATCGCGCCATTGCCGAAGACATTTGGAAACTGCCCGCGGGCACAGTGCCGGATTGGAACGGCGCCCATGCGGTTGAACAGAACCGGCAGCTAAAAGACGGCAAGATCAACTGCTATTGGGTCCAGGTGAACAACAATATTCAGGCCGCGCCAAACATGATGGAGGAGGGCTTGCCTGGCTATCGCAACCCGGACAACTTCATTGTTGTGTCAGACGCTTACCCCACCGTGACCGCCGAGGCAGCAGATTTGATCCTGCCAGCTGCAATGTGGGTCGAGAAAGAAGGCGCTTATGGCAATGCCGAGCGGCGCACCCAGTTCTGGCATCAGTTGGTAGACGCTCCCGGCGACTCCAAGTCCGATCTCTGGCAGTTGGTCGAGTTCTCTAAGCGGTTCACCACGGATGAGGTTTGGCCTGCGGATATTCTCGATGCTTCTCCCGAATATAAAGGCAAAACAATGTACGAAGTACTGTACAAAAACGGCAATGTAGATGCCTTTCCGCTGGATCAGACCGCGACCGATTATGAAAACCATGAGGCTCAGGACTTTGGTTTCTACATTCAAAAAGGCCTGTTTGAAGAATACGCCGCCTTTGGTCGTGGGCATGGCCACGATCTCGCTGATTTTGATGTCTATCACGAGGCGCGCGGACTGCGTTGGCCGGTTGTGGATGGCAAGGAAACCCAGTGGCGGTTCAAAGAGGGATCTGATCCTTACGTCACCGCCGGATCCGATTATGAGTTCTATGGCCACAAAGACGGCAAGGCGGTTATTTTTGCTTTGCCGTATGAGCCACCGGCGGAAAGCCCGGATGCTGACTATCCATTCTGGCTTAGCACCGGTCGGGTGCTGGAACACTGGCATTCGGGGTCGATGACCCAAAGGGTGCCGGAATTGCACTCCGCAGTACCAGATGCTCTGTGTTATATGCACCCTGACGATGCCAAGGAGTTGGGGCTGCGTCGCGGCAGTGCTGTGCGGGTGTCCTCCCGCCGGGGCGAGGTTCACATGCGGGTCGAAACACGCGGACGCAACAAGCCGCCCTTGGGGCTGATTTTTGTACCCTGGTTTGATGCCAGCAAACTGATTAACAAGGTCACGCTGGACGCGACCGATCCGATCTCCAAACAAACCGACTATAAGAAATGCGCCGTCAAAATCGAACCGTTGGGAGCGTGATCATGACCAGGACATATGTTTTTATTGCCGCATTGATCACCGCCCTAACTGGGGCTGCCATTGCGCAAGACAGCGTCGCGACACTGCGATCTGGTGTGCCGCTGGACCAACATCCCGCGCCGCCCCAGATCGCCACAGTCAAGGACACCGATCTTCGTCAGGTGCGTAATTACCCTGAACAACCACCGCTGATCCCGCATAAAATTGACGGCTATCAGATCGACATCAACGCCAACAAATGTCTGCAATGTCATAGCCGAACCGCGATTGAAATCAGCCAGGCACCGATGGTCTCGATCACGCATTTCATGAACCGGGACAATCAGTTCCTCGCCTCTGTAACGCCACGCAGATACTTCTGCACCCAATGCCACGTGCCTCAGTCTGACGCAGCAGACCTGGTCGAAAACACCTTTGTCGATATCGACAAAGTTCTAGAATACGTCGCGGGCACCAAGGCGGAGGACCACTGATGTGGCAATTCATCAAACGGACCTGGGCTGCCATTCGCCGTCCCAGCATGCACTACAGTCTCGGGTTTCTCACCATGGGCGGCTTTGTCATGGGGATCATTTTCTGGGGTGGTTTCAACACCGCAATGGAGCTGACCAACACCGAGGCATTCTGTACCGGTTGCCATGAAATGCGCGATAATGTGTATGAAGAACTGAAACCGACGATCCATTATACAAACCGTTCGGGAGTTCGGGCAACCTGCCCGGATTGTCATGTTCCGCACGAGTGGACGAGCAAAATCGCGCGTAAAATGCAGGCCTCGAAAGAGGTTTGGGCCAAGGTTTTTGGAACAATCAATACGCGTGAGAAGTTTCTCGCGCACCGGCTTTCGCTGGCGCAAAACGAATGGGCCCGGTTTGAAGCTAATGACTCTCTTGAATGCCGAAATTGCCATTCCGAAGAATCTATGGACATAACCCGGCAAAGTACTCGGGCAGCTGAAGCCCATGAGAGGTTCCTGTTTACCGGCGAAAAGACCTGTATCAATTGCCACAAGGGCATCGCGCATCAACTGCCAGACATGGGTCACGCAAGCCTAATTACCGGGGATTCGTCTGAACAATCTTTGGTCGACTATCTGAAAACAGAATAGAGAACTGGCAGTCTTCGGCGGTTCCCGTCGGCGTTGTTGCACAATTTGGATTGCGGGCGATTCACATCGTGAATCCATAAGCTTAGTAGGGCTACATGACGAAGCCCTCACCCGCCCGCTACCGCACTACGAACTGGCCCAGCTACAATGCCGCCCTAAAGAAGCGGGGTTCATTGCTGATCTGGCTGGACAATGAGATGACTTGGCTTGCACCGATGAGGGCTGCCCTGGCCGTCCGGCAATCTTCTCCGATGCCGCAATCCAATTTTGCCTGACGATCAAGGTTCTGTTCAAGCTGCCCCTGCGGCAAACGACCGGCAGGGTGGCCAGTTTGCTGCGGATGCCGAACCTTGGCTAGCCGGTGCCCGACTATTCGGCCCTATGCCGCAAGCAGAAGACTTTGGCTGTCCAGGTCCCCTACCGCTGTTCGGATGGGCCGGTCAACTTGCTCGTGGACAGCACCGGCATCAAGTTCATGGGTGATGGGGCCCTTTCGGCAGATTGCGTTGCAATCGCCCGCCGGGCGACCAATGGTAAGCACGCGAGCACGGCGTCCAGGGCCGCCGCCAGTGGCGCAAGGTGCATCTGGCTATGGATACAACGACATCCGATATCAGGGCTGTGGAGTTTACTCCCAGTCGCGACGGCGACAGTCCAATCTTGCCGGAACTGCTCGACCAGATCCCCGAGGATGAACAGATCGGCACCGTGACTGCCGACGGCGATAATGACACCTGCAGATGTCACGTAATGATCATTGAACGTCAGGCTACCGCGATCATCCCGGTCCGGAAGAACGGACACCTCTGGAAGGAGGACTGCCCGGCAGCGCAGGCCCGTAACAGGACCCTGCGCGCCACTTGCCACTTTGGCCGGGCATTCTGGAAGCGATGGACGGGCTACTACGCCCGCAGTTGGATCGAGGCCAGAATGCGTTGTCTCAAAGCAATTGGACAACGCATCAGCGCAAGAGATCTAGACCGACAAACTACCGAAATTCAAATCCGCATCGCACTAATGAACCGCTTCTCGGACCTCGGGACGGCAGAGATCATTCGTGTGGCTTGAACTCAATGGGGAGAGGGGAAAACACGCCTCAAGCCCTTGAATTGCAACAACGCCCTCGAGGGCAATGCTCGCGAGAATTGGTCTGTTAGTCGACCCTGAACGCGCGACGATCATCCTCAACAAATCTGAGGAATTTCAAACCCGTTGATCAGTTGGCTTTGAAGCATTCAAGAAGCATAACCAGAATTTCTGGCTTTCATCCGAACGGCAGTTTTGTCCATACAGCAAGCGTAGGCACGAAGCGTAGCGAATGACCGGACTCCGCTCAAGTGCTCTAGATGCCGCCTCATGTTGCTCCTGGCACGAATGTCGTAAAAGGGCTGAAAGTTGCCGTTAGATGGGTTTGATACGAAGGGCAGTAGCAGGCCGTCCTTGACTGTTTGACCAATGACAAAAAGGGCATTGTCCGCAACCTGGCCATTTGAGATCATCGCGGCGACTGGCCGCAATCCACGCCCTCGTCACTCATTTGCGGTGATAGTAGCATTGGTTACTAATGAGACGAACCGACTGCTTCGGCCAAAGAGTTTGGCGGCCTGATGCCAGCCTCAACAGCAAAGGCGAAATTGGCATGACCGGCATCGAGTACAATAGCGTCACTCTGGACCCTCCCCTGGCTGCGGTAGCAGACGCTGTGAGCGATATGACCCGGTTATGGACGCCATTGGCGAATTGCTCGCCTTTTGCTCCGTGCAAGCAATCCACTCTGGACCGTTATGCTAAACTGAGACTGACCTTTGGCGCGCCGATGAATGCCTCGGTAAATATGCGCAACACCCTGTTTTATGAGACCGCCCAGAGCAACGTTGAATACGGTTCAAACGCCATTCATGCCACCGTGATGCAGTTCGGCGCAGCCAAGAGCGTTTTTGGTAAGGCTTCAGACGGGTCTTCAATCCCCTGAGGCACCATCCCTGCCCGGCCATTCATCGGCCTGTCGGATGAAAACCAGGATACTATCGTCGCCAAGCTGAAAGACTGGCTGGAAGAGGCCGCCACCCGTCAGGATTGACTGGCGCGTAAATTCCCGCCTACTTGATCAAGCCCTCATGGCCCGTCACACCCACAACTATTTGTGGGTGTCTGCGTTTTTGCCCGGCTGAATATATGGCTGCATGAGTGAAATCCCACAAACCGCATTTATCTCCCTGACTGCCCAGCTCTGGTCCGATGACACCGGACAAGGGCCGGGCGACCGCCCCCTGCCCCCCGTGATCACCATGCCCTTTAACAGCTCCAAAGGGGTCGCATAATGACCGTTTCTAACCTGACTCATCCAAAGCCAACCACCCAGGACAAACCCTACTTCGAGGTCCTAGGCCTGGACGTCACCTTGCGGTTTATTGAGGCCTTCGCCGGCATCGAAATCTATATTTCGGACAACCCCCAAACCCACTCTAGCGTCGTCGCCCTGCTGGGGTATGACAAGGCCAAGGCATTGACCGGAATATCAGACCGGCTGCAACCTCGTGTCCCGCTGGCCAAAAATTGGCGCGCCCTCGCTTATAAAGCCCAAGGTTTGTTGACAGTGCAGATCGCCCGCAAGCTCTGCGTAACCGATGTCGCCGTGCGCAATTTCTTGCGAGCTGAAGCGCCCAAAGATCCTATCCGGTGAGCCTTCCCTCCGCTCTTTGCCTCTCGGTTCTAACCTCTAGGGAACAAGCCCGAGTAATTGCAATTCCAGCTATGGCGGCATTGACCTGTTGGTGACCGATTGACCCCGTTTACATGGTCGGCAAGATCCGCGCCGGTCTGAGCAGTGTGGCCTTGAAGTGCCAAGGGCAAGGTGTCGATGCCGATCAACGATGTACCCGAAATCCGCGAGATCTTTGCCTGGTTCCACATGGCAGAGGTTCAGGTCACTTACACCGTCGCCCACAAGGAAGCCGCCAGCGGGCGTGGGAGTTGTTGATCCGGACCTTTTGAACGGAGTTTATAAACCGTTCAAAGACCGTTTAAAGAATTGGCCAAACCGACAATTTAAACGCTTTGAGCCGCTGCCCGTCTTTTTATTGCAATTATTTGTGTCCAAAAACGCCGGTGCAGTGCCGATCAAATGAGAGGGCGGGCAGCGCCTCAGATCCTCGCTCAGGACCCATCAACAAGAATGGGCGGGTAATTGCGACTTGAGATTTGGAAGTGCTTCCAATGCTCTGGACGTGACCTGCGCCAAAAACGCAGCTACAGTGCTATATATTCAAAACGAGTTGTTGCTACTTTCTCTGTCCATCCGTGCAAGAAAGTCTGTCCGGCTAAAGAGGAGGCGGTGTTAGAAGGGTTAAAGGTCGGTCCTAAAGTGTAGTGTGAAAGGGGTCGAGCGACCAATGGCACAGAGATTTTGTTGCTAAAACACTGTTCATTGGGTGTAGTGGTTCCGACTTGATCTGACAGTTGGCCGTTTTCCGGCGGCGTATGTCAGGTCGAATTCAGTTCACAATCTTTTCCTTCCAGATCTTCTTGCCCTCAATCATGATCTGGAACCGCGTTCTGCCGCAACACCTTTTGCGCTGATGTGTTCGGTCGGTGTTGTAGTGATGCAGCCATTCATCCAGATCAACCGCCAATCCCTCGATGGATTGATAGACCTTTTTGCGGAACGTGGTCTAAAAGAATACTTGCAAGATTGTCTTGTGGAACCGTTGGCAAATGCCATTGGTTTGCGGTGATGTCACTTTGGTCTTCATATGGTCGAAGTCGTTGATTGTGGGAAAAGCTGGAAGTTACACTTGTCGATCTGCCCGCAATATTCAGCGCCTCTATCTGTCAGAATGCCACCTTCTTCGGCAACTTTGGCCTCCAGCGCCTTCAAGCGTACCTTGAAGTTCGCCAGATTTTAGCGCAGTCAGATAGATCGAACGCCGGAAAGTGACACAAACACACCCAGTTTGCGCAACTCGTTGGAGGTGCGGGCTTGGCCGTTGGCCGGGAAATCCGTGGCGGATTTGATCACCGCCTGTTCGATGGTCTCGTCAACCCGGTTTGCCAGATTGGGTTTGCGCCGGGTGCGCTCAAACAACGCCTCGACGCCGCCATCCTCTACCGCAGTTTTATAGCGGTAGAGGATGGCGCGACATGCCCATGATCTGGCAGGCCTTCGATACGTTGCCCAACTCCTCAGCCAGGTTCAGCAGACCGGTTTTGTGTTTGATGATCTTGTCGGTAGTATTCAACATTGTGGTTTCCTCGTTTTGTGGCTGGTGTGCACCACCATCAAAACGGGCAATCATCATCTCGATCAAGAGATGCGCCGTCCTCATTCCAGTTCGCTGAAATGGGGGCGATGTCAGATCAAGTCGGAACTAATACACTTAGTGCGATCCTGAGCAAGTCCTATCTAGCCTACAAATCTTGTTGGGGAATTTGTCGACTCTTTTACGCCGGTCATCGACTTAAAGTCATCCAATTGATCGAAATTGCAGCAGATCGCGCGAGTGTTGCATTGTAAAAACTGCACCGCAGAGAACAGTTGAAATCGAAAGTCCGCTTTGGATCGTTCATGAGCAACGCCACTTGAGTGGTCCAATTTGAAAGTTAGTGCATGACTGGCCTTTGGTCCACTGGGATGGTGGCCTCTGGCGCGGGCGGGCGATAACCCAATGCACTGTGTGGTCGTCTCGTGTTGTAGTGGTTCCTCCAGCGTTCAATGATAATCTGGGCCTCACGGAGTGAGTAAAAGATTTCCCCGTTTAGCAACTCGTCTCGCATTCGGCCGTTAAAACTTTCGCAATATCCGTTCTCCCAAGCACTGCCCGGCAGGGCATCGCACGGCGATGTCCCGAGAGGGCGTGATCCCGGCTCAATGTAGGCGGTCTTCGCGCCAACAGCATTGATCCAATCTCTGAGAGCCTCGGCGATAAACTCCGGGCCATTGTCAGACCTGATGTAGGCGGGAATACCGCGTAGAATAAACAGGTCCGTTAGGGCATCGATGACCTCATTCGAATTCAGCTTTCGTTTCACCCGGATTGCCAGGCATTCTCGGCTGTACTCGTCCAGGATGTTCAGTGTCCTGAAAGCCCTGCCATCATCAGTTCGATGATGCACGAAGTCCTACGACCAGACGTGATTGCGATACTCGGGACGCAGACGGACACAGGATCCGTTCACTGCCCGGCAGGGCATTGCGGAGCAATGTCCCGAGAGGGTTCATCCAGATCCGCCCCTTCTTCGGCTGTTTCATTGGCACTTTAAGCCCCTCGCGCCGCCATAGGCGTTCAACACGTTTGTCATTCACTTGCCAACCCGCGTCTCTCAGCAAGGCCGCAACTCGACGATAGCCATATCGGCCGTACTGGCGCGTCAGCTCGATCATGTCTGCAACCAAGCGTTCTTCATCAGCTCGGCCTTTGGGTAGTCGACGTTGTGTGGATCGATGTTGGCCCAACGCGCGGCACACACCCTCTCGGCAGATTGCTGCGCAATCGCCTGCCGGCAATGG
>MAAC01016269.1_pt1 | contig 10646 bp, 11 predicted proteins | sample 1115981 | NCBI WGS metagenome assembly MAAC01 (sample SAMN04961126, study PRJNA320927) | seawater metagenome | isolation source: sample BD02T64 sea water enriched with oil for 64 days | place: USA:Gulf of Mexico | collected 2013-07-27 | reverse complement strand
GCTTCAACAGAGTTGATCATCACACTCATATTCACCATCACTGTATTTGCTACGGTTGCTTGCTCTTTCGTACTGGAAGAAATATCACTGCTCAAGGTGGAAATGCCAAACACTTGCTGCTGAATACTACTTAATGCATCACCCGCAATTCGTGTTTGTTCAGCATTATTTTTTGACTTTTCAGTCGCAGAGACCATCGACTCAACAGATTGCTGAGCTGCATTACTGAGCTTAACGACTAGCTCTTTAATATTATTAGTCGCCTCGGAAGTCCTTGACGCTAACGTTCGAACCTCATCGGCCACCACCGCAAATCCGCGCCCATGTTCCCCTGCTCTAGCCGCTTCAATGGCAGCATTTAACGCGAGCAGATTGGTTTGATCAGAAATATCATCAATAACGTTAAGGAATTGATCTACGTCCTTGGCATCGTTAGCGAGTGTATTGATTAAGATCGTCGCTTGATCCATTTCATGGTTGAGCGCATTAGAGATTTCTATCGTGCTATTAATAATAGCTTGGCCTTTTTTGACTTCATTTTCAACCTGCTTAGTTGAATCGACCGCTTTACTAGCATTATCAGCCATGCCATGAACATTTTCCTGCATTTCATGCATCGCCTGATTAACAGTAGAAACTTCACTTTCTTGCTCATTCGTTAATAAATTAACCGCGCTCATCTTTCCTTTAAGGTCGTTAGAGGCGCTACTCAGTGGGTTCGCTACACTCACAACATCAGATATAGAAGAGCGCAAAAGCTTCATAAATTTATTAAAGTGAGTTGATAATTGCCCAAGCTCATCTGTGCCGCTAACATTCAACTGCTGATTTAAGTCACCTTCACCGTTAGATAAATCTAACAAAGATCCCGCAATATCACCGGCCGCTTTCACGATATTCCTACTAACGAATGTAGCGATAAAAATCATCATTGCTAAAAGAACAATACCAATAATAATTGTTGTATAAATAGATTTCTCAGAAGAATCAATAGAGTTACTAATCACTTTGCGGAAAGAGAGATCTGTATCTTTTTGATAAGCTAAAACGCCTTCAGTTAATTGTTCATACAACTTTGCTTTGACCCCTGCCTTCGCCGTAATTTTCTCAAAATCTATCTCTTCACTGAGCATTGCAGTTGCAATATCAACATTGAGGGCTTCATATTGGTTAAGGCGCTTTTTAATTTGCTTTAATGAGGCGGCAGATTTTGGGTCAAATTTAATTAACTCATCAATATTTTTTTTAATTAATCGATTGGTCGCCCCCGCCTGATCAAGCAATTCCGCCTCGGCCGTCGAAACGGCTTGGGTATAAAGCTCTTCTACACGTTGAATTTGCAGGCTATTTTCATTAGATAGTCTAATTAAAGGATAGATATTAGTCTGTAAATTATTCAGGTTTGATTTAACCTGGTTTGCCCCATAGATGCTAACAGCCAAGGTCACTAAAAAAGTGGTGACCGCCAGAGCAGTAATAAGAGCAATTTTATAAGATAGTTTTAAATTATTGAGAGAAAACATGATTTTCTTACCTTCGGTAATAGCAAACTTTAATAGATCATACTTTCGTTACTCACCTCCCCTCAACAAAAAGAGAGGAGGCGATAACGATTTTTTTAAACGTTTAGTTTAAAACGTACCAACGACTTTAACATCAGCCGTTACTTTTGCACTATCGACAAAACCAATAGTGCTAGGGTTGCTTTTAACCAACTCTAACATTTCATCAGAAGAAACACTTTTAGGGGGTTTAGCCTTACCCGTAAAGACGAGTTTAGCCCAATAAGCTTTCAATTGACTCGACGATTTACCCAGTAGTTTAGTATTAAACTCATCAGAGATCGTACCGCTTTGTGTTAACGGAATAATGGCTCCGCCACTAGGAAATGACTTTGTCTTACCGAGAAATATCTTTGAAACAGCCGCTTTATCTATCACATCCGCATTAGATGGGTGGACGATAACAGACACTTCAGCAGAGGCCACGGAAGCAGCAAGAAGCAAAGCCGCTAGAGTAAGTACTTGATTAAGTTTTTTCATTGTTTAATTCCTTAAAAGATAAAGTCCACGGCAAAGCGGAATGTGTTTTCGTCATTAACATTATTGTCATAATCAGTCGATGAATACTCTGCTTTTAGCGCGATATCGGACGTCAAGTCATAACGACCACCAATAGCCCAACCTTCGGCATTAGAACCTGCAGACAACGCATTGAAGCCCGCATCTAGCGCAGGATCTCCTGTTGCTGTTACCGTCGTATTATTATCATCATTCTTACTAAGCGTTAAGTAAGGCGTAAACTTTTCTGTCACACGGTAGCCCGTAGTGATATAGGCGCGTTCTTGATGAGGGAACAACAGGTCGTCAAAGCTAAGGATGTTGTACTCAGCGATAAAAAATACTTTTTCAAAATCGGCGCGAGCGTGGAACCCCATAAAGATGCCTAACTGGTCGCCTTTTGTTTTCTTATCCATTGAAGAACCAGCACCGAAGATGCCCACCGCTGCTGCGTTAAGCCCCTCAAGTGAATCAGAATCAAGATCAAGGTGCCCTTCATTATAAGTAACACGCGTGGTTAGCCAGTCGTAGTTTGATGTCAATGACACACCGTATACTTCGGAATCATCAAACGCGATATCAGGCGTAGGTGAACGAAGCTCAAGCGTATCTTCCATAACAGAAGCATACATTTCAAGCGTATGATCAATGGCACCAGTAGAAAAGGTCGTGAGTACGTTAATACCCGTGATATGGTCAGCAGGTACGATATAAGCATTTGTAGGGGCACTGATCCAAGGTAAGGTAAGGCCCACGTCTTGGAAGTCTGAGTAAGGGTAGTAAGGGGCTTTCATACGTCCCACTCGAATTTGTACCGCGTCAGTTGCTTGATAATTAACATACAGCCACGGTAGTTCAAGTTCCCAATCCCTTGCTCCACGAGTTATCACTTGACCAACAACAGAAAGATCGCTATTAAACTGAGCAGTAAATTGTACAGCCAAGCGGCTTTCAGCATCGATATCAAAGCTTTGGTCGTAATAACCATCACCATGTTTTACAGATGGTTGGTAATCCGCTTTATCGGTTGTCAGACCACCGACGAGAGAGCCAAAGCCCTTGTAGCTAAAATCTACCGCTTGTGATGTTAATGGGAGAGCCGCGATAATAGCTGCTGCTAATAATTTGTTTTTCATTCTTTGCCTTCGTTTTAGTGTAAATAGGAATTATAGGCAGAGCGGTTTAGTCCATTAAACGAGTAATGCATCCTTAAGATCACCCTGTTCGTACAACAGCATAGTTGAGGTTTTTTATTTTGCTGTGTTTTCCTATAAAAAACATTAAAATATTCTAATATTTGCTTTTTTGCTGTATTTAATATGACAATCACTTATAAAGAATAGCGCGGTTGAGGCCCTCCCCTTCCGTAAATTCGACTTCGTTGCATTACAGTCTTCTTATTACATTAGCCGGCATTGGGGACTTAAATAAAACGCTGCAATAACGGGATCAGGCCTTGCGTTGCCATTCGTTAGCGCCATTTTATGGCGTTTTATTCTCTATTTATTTACAATAGAATTCGCTCCTAGGTAGTCATTAGCCGCTATTTATTTGACTGAGAAAGGTGACGTATCTGTCGCTTCTTTAGCCCTCCGAATTGCTTTACAAACTGAACTTTTGCTATACTTAGCAGTCTTATGTTGCGAGTGCTACATCCATCAGCACCAATAATGGAGGGATACTATGACACGTGCTTTGGCATTACCTAATCAGTTATCAGCTGGATCTTTAGATGCGTATATCGCTTCTGTTTCTTCTGCGCCCGCTCTAACGGTTGAGCAAGAAAGAGATTTAGCGAATCGTTTACGTAATGACAACGATTTAGAAGCTGCGCGCACACTCGTGTTATCCCACATGCGTTATGTTATTCATATTGCTAGAAGCTATAGCGGCTATGGACTAGCACTTCCAGACCTTATTCAAGAAGGCAGCATTGGCTTGATGAAAGCGGTTAAACGCTTTGACCCTGACATGGGTGTACGCCTTGTGTCTTACGCCGTACATTGGATTAAATCCGAGATCCATGAGTTTGTTATCAAAAACTGGCGCATCGTTAAAATCGCCACCACCAAAGCCCAGCGTAAATTATTCTTCAACTTAAGAAAACATAAAAAGAACTTAGCCTGGTTAAACGAACATGAAGCAGATGCCATCGCCAATGACCTTGGCGTTGATAAGTCAGCCGTCTATGAGATGGAAAAACGTTTAAGCAATTTCGACATGGCGTTTGATGGTCATCAAGATGACAACACAGAATCAGACGAACTGATTCATACGCCTGCGACTTTCGTCACAAAAGAAGAACACGACCCTGCCAGCGTTGTCGAAACGCATAACGATAAGGCTCACAATTCTTCTAGATTAAATAAGGCATTAAGTAATCTTGATGATCGAAGCCGTGTAATTTTAGCTGAACGCTGGTTGAGCGAAGAAAAATCAACCTTGCATGAACTAGCGGATAAGTATCAAGTATCCGCCGAGCGTATTCGTCAACTTGAAAAAAATGCGATGAATAAAGTTAAGCAAGAATTACTAGAGTTACACCCTAGTTAAAAGCTTCTCGTAGCCGACGCTTTCTTCTTCGGCTTTAGACGTAAGGTTAATTGCTCATCTTTTTGCGTCATTTCGACGTGCTTTAGAAAGCTCATTCCCAATAGAACAGCACTGCCATCCATATGCGGATTAATATGCGCGGCAACATTCTTTAGTTTGATAGAACCCAGTTCAACCGAATCAAGCGTAATTCGGTAAACAATAATGTCTCCGTTTGCCGTTCGCGTCCCTTCTGGGCGCCCCTTCGTTAAATTCATCGCTCCCGCTACTTTTGCTGGAATGCTGATATTGGTTGCACCCGTATCCAGTACAAATGTTACCCAGTGGCCATTCAATTTACCGTCCGCGATATAATGGCCCTGTCGGTTTTGTTTTAATGTCACTTCAGCACTGCCATCAGAGTCATAAATAACGTCAGGGCGTTCATTGGGGTTTGACTGCTTTTCTAGATAACGGTCAAAGCCAATCACTAACATCGCTAGAAAACCAAGCCACGCTAACGACACCATCATTTTTGATATTTTATTATTTGGTTCTACGTTTTTCATACACAACTGTTAACACGATCTAGTGATAGGGTCACATCATGGTAGATAGTAATTTCAAGAAGTCTTTGGCTTCATCAACACCATTTTCATCTGCTTTTTGTAACCACTTTTTAGCTGCTATGCGCTGTTCGTCTGAACTGCTCGCTAAACCCTCGCCATAATTAGTTGCCAACATCACACCGAGGTTAAACTGCGCTGTTTCATCGCCTTGCTTCGCTGCTTTTTCTAACCAATAGGCTGCTTGGCTCAAATCTCTCTCAACACCCAGGCCATTTTCATAAGCCATCGCTAATTGATATTGACCTCTAGTATCGTTTAATTCGGCAGCTTTCTTTAGCCATATAACTGATTTAGCTAAATCTCGCTCTACGCCTTGCCCCTGATCATAGAGATTAGCCAGATTAATCATGGCCGTTGTATTGTTTTTTGCAGCTAACATCAACCAGATTTCACGCGCTTCCTGGTAATTCGCCATTTTATATTTTGCATACGCTTCTAACGATTGAATCGCTTGAACGCTATTTTCATCACGCCCATCTTCAAAGTCATTTGAATACGCTGGGTTAACACAGCAAAACAATAAAACTAAACAAGAAATAAATGGATGCTTCATCTATTTCTCCCTTTAAATTAAATGTAATGGTCGACTAATAAAGTAGCAAACAATACCATCAAATAGACAATAGAATACCTGAAGGCTTTCATCGCAATAACATCATCTGCTGTTTTCTTGAGAAGCACCGCATAGTATAGAAACCCAAAACCCAACCCGATTGCTACCACTAGATAAAGCAGGCCACTCATTCCCGTTAGAAATGGCAATACGCTAACTAATATTAATAAAATCGTGTAAAAAACAATATGCAGCCTAGTGAACTCAGCGCCATGGGTTACTGGCAACATCGGAATATCCGCCTTGGCGTATTCTTCTCGACGAGCGACTGCCAAGGCCCAGAAATGAGGCGGCGTCCATATAAAAATAATTAAAAACAGTAATAACGCGTGTGGATCGATAGTTGCGGTTACCGCACTCCAGCCTAATACCGGTGGAGCCGCACCGGCAGCACCACCAATGACAATATTTTGTGGCGTCGCATGCTTCAAATAAACTGTATAAACAACGGCGTAACCAATTAATGACAGAAACGTTAAAAAAGCCGTTAACTCATTGACCAAAAACATCAGCACTAGCATGGCAATAGCACCGATGGTGAAAGCAAAACCCAGTACTTGTGTTCCGTTCAAATCGCCATGTGGTAATGGACGCCCTTTTGTGCGCGCCATTTTTGCATCGAACTTTTGATCTAAATAATGATTAATGGCCGCCGCCGACGATGCTGCAAGCCCAATACCGATAGTTCCAAAAATTAACGGCTGCCAAGGCACCATGCCCGGTACTGCTAAAAACATCCCTACAACCGCTGTAAAGACAATTAGCATGACTACTTTCGGCTTACATAGCTCGTAATAGCTTTTCCAGTTAGCCGTAGTTATCGAGTGATTGCTCATTTGTTCTGTCAAAATAATACCCTAATTACCGTGTCGTTTTGTTAAGCCTAAAATTCACGTAAACCACACTCAGTAGCAGCAATGCCGCTACCGCATTATGCGCTACAGCAACATGCAGTGGCAAATTTAGTACAACATTCAATATGCCAAGCATTATCTGCGTTAGCAATAGTCCGCTTACCATTAAAAATTCTTTAATTGCGCTTAGTCTGAAGAGGCAATATGCCAAAAGGCCAAATATGACTGCCGTCACTAATGCACCGATACGGTGTACCCAATGGATAGCGGCTCTCGCCTCGTTAGCCAGTACACCAAACTCATAATCCACACCTAGACCGCGCCATAGTACAAACCCTTCCTTGTAGTCAACACTGGGGTTCCAAGTATCGCCAAAGCAGGTTGGGAATTCAGGACAAGCTAGCGCCGCATAATTAGTACTCGTCCAGCCGCCTAGTGCAATTTGCGCCACTAACACGATCAAAGCAACCGTTGCTAACGTCTTTACTAACCCAGTTTTTTTCTTATCCGCTAGGCGTTTTTTTCTAATTCTTAACAACAATAGAAGCAATAAACTCAGTGTCGCTAAGCCTCCTAAAAGGTGGCTCATCACAATGACCGGTTTAACCAGTAAGGTCACTGTCCACATCCCTAAGGCACCTTGGAACATCACCAGTAATGATAAAAAGGTCGTTAATCCACGCTGACCTAGTTCGGGCCGCTTCCACGCCATCACAGTCAAGATAAGGATGAGTAGACCCAATGTGCTGGCAAAGTATCGGTGGATCATTTCTTTCCACGCTTTTGATGCTTCTAAGGGACGATCATAATTCTCAGCCGCGTTTGCGATACCTTCATGAGACTCATCTAAAATTAAACTCCCATAGCAGCCTGGCCAGTCCGGACAGCCTAGACCGGCATCCGACAATCGGACATAGGCACCTAAAACAACGACTAACAGCGCCAATAAAATGGCAACAATAGTTAAATTCCTAAACATCTCCCTAGCCTATTTGTGAGGCTTTGAATAGGAGCTTTAAATCTTTCTGAATACCATAAGGGTCGGCATCTTGCCGATATCTCATCATAATGTTTCCTAACGGGTCCATTAACAACATATCACCATCTTCAGTCTGCTTAACTTGTTGGCTCAACGCAGTAAAGTTTTCATGATTCCATTTAAATACATGGAGCTCAGGGGCTTCAGATAAAAAAGGGGCAATTGATCCATTAGATTGATCTAAATACACTCGCTTTAAACGCTTTGCATCTTTGTTAAGCAACACATTTAATTGATGAACAATATGTACTGATTTCTCACATGATTCTGCACATTGCCCATCAACGTCTAAATGAACAAGGACCCAACGACCTTTTAGGTCATCCATATTTACTTCTGATCCATTGATAACATAGTTACTAAGTTTTGTTGCAATTGCTGGGCTGATCAATTCGCCATAATTTTTGGTTTCCCCTCCTTCTAGCCATTGGGGGTTTTCAAAAACAAGCCATGCAGACATAACAGGTAATGCAAATAAGCCTGCAATAAAGATCAGTTTTAATCTATTTTTTGTTACTTTATCCATTTTTCTTTTTACCTAGTTTCACTGTTACTACAAAATAAAGAATGACCCAGGCCGTCGCCAATGCAAACCACTGGAATGCATAACCATGATGCTTCTCGGGGCCCATCTTCATCGGCTCCCAATCACGATCATAACCATTGGGCTCACTCTTATTTAATAAAATTTGATAGGGCCAAATATCATACCCCAACCGTTCCGACACTTTTATTACATCAACTATTTGAGTAACAGATGGCCAACCTTCAGAAAGCTCATCCGCGCCATCTAATTTTATACCTACACTCGGGAAGTAATCTAACTTGCCTACAATTGAAACATTGCTAGCGCTTAACCTCACCTCAGGCAACACTCTTCTATCTGAACCCAGTACAACCCAACCTCTATTCAGCAGAATGGCTTGTGTCGCATTCACTTTTATCGGTGTTAATACAAAATATCCCGCTCGGCCACCTTTTACTTGATTATCAATCAAAATTTGCTTGTTTGTATCGAGCCAACCGCTCACCTTAACGGGCAAATAGCGTAGGCTTTTATCTTCAAGTTGAATCGTTTCTAATTCAACAGCTGGCAACTGTATTCTTGCTGATTGCAAATCTAACATATCTTGTTTTTGCTGCGCTCTGTCTAGCTGCCAATTTGCCAAACTAAGCAACAAAGCCAAAACTAGGACAGCAAGAATCGTTAACAATAAATTGGCTTTAAACTGCATTAATTAAAACTATTATTGGTTTTTAGCGTAAGTTTAAAAGACAATACAAACATTATTAAATGAGACCCGCATTATGCCGCCATTAATCAAATACTTAGTTATTTTTACGTTGTGCTTCATTATCTACAACTTATTTAAAGCGTTTTACCATCTGTCTAGAAGAAAATCCGCACCGAAAGAAGTTGTTAAGTCATTAGCCCTACGTGTCGGGCTCTCTTTGACCTTATTCGCCTCATTACTATTGGCTTCATACCTTGGTTTCATTAAACCTCATGGCATCACACCGGTTCCACAAGAGATAGAAGAAACACGCTAACTAGCAATAAAAAAGGCGCTACAGTGTAGCGCCTCATTAAACTGTTTAGGCTTGCTATAACCAGTATACGAATATAAACAGCCCTAACCAAACCACATCAACAAAGTGCCAGTACCAAGCAGCCGCTTCGAATGCAAAATGATTTTCTGGTGTGAAGTGCCCCTTTATACTACGAACGAGCATCACCGCTAACATAATCGCACCAACCGTTACATGAAAGCCATGAAAGCCGGTCAACATATAAAAGGTTGAGCCATAAACACCTGAGCCCATTGTTAAGTTTAATTCGTTGTAACCATGGCTATATTCTAAAACCTGTAAACAGACAAACAAAAAACCTAGAAATACAGTTAGTGCTAAGCCAATAATAAGCTGCTTACGTTTATTTGCGATTAAACCCCAATGCGCCCATGTTACCGTAACGCCGCTACTCAATAAAAGCAGAGTATTAATGGCCGGCAAGCCCCAGGGACCCATTTTTTCATATACGCCGCCCACTTCAGCTGGGCCATTGGTAGGCCAGATTGCCTCAAAGCCACTCCAGATAAACTCATTTGTCGCAGCCCCAGAACCTTCACCAGCTAACCAGGGTACTGAGAAGACTCGAATGTAATATAAAGCACCAAAGAAAGCGGCAAAAAACATAACTTCAGAAAAAATAAACCAAATCATTCCGATACGAAATGAAGCATCTTCAGCACTGTTGTACGCGCCAGATTCGCTCTCATTAATTACATCACCAAACCAGCCAAACATCATATAGACCAATACTAAAAAGCCAATCATCATAATGATTGAGGCCGATGAAGCATCATTTAATTGGCCAGCAAACCCACCCAAAAACAATGTTAAGCCAATTGAACCAACAATGGGCCATTTAGCATCATGAGGAACGTAATACGCATTTTCTGAAGACATCCTATTCCAATTATTTATTCTTAAAGAAGTATTTATTCAATACCCTATTTATTCAGTTAGAAATATAAACGAACCCACATAAAAACTGATGGCTACTGTCACCAAAATAGCGACTGTGATTAAATTTTTTGTTCGTTGTTTTTTCATATTAATAATACTGCGCCTAGGTTCGCTAGGCGCAAACAATTATTTAATTTCAGGTGCCGTTGAAAAACTATGGTATGGCGGAGGTGAAGATAAAGTCCATTCAAGACCTTCTGCTCCTTCCCAAACTTCGTCAGTCGCTTTCTCACCACCTTTTATTGTTTTATAAACAATGAAGCAGAAGAACACCTGAGATAAACCAAAGGCAAAACCACCAATGCTAGACCACATATTAAATTCTGCAAACTGAACTGAATAGTCAGGAATACGACGCGGCATACCCGCAAGCCCTAAAAAGTGCTGAGG
>MAAC01015100.1_pt1 | contig 10647 bp, 8 predicted proteins | sample 1115981 | NCBI WGS metagenome assembly MAAC01 (sample SAMN04961126, study PRJNA320927) | seawater metagenome | isolation source: sample BD02T64 sea water enriched with oil for 64 days | place: USA:Gulf of Mexico | collected 2013-07-27 | reverse complement strand
ATCTACGTTCTTTCTCTAATCTACTATGAATTTTGAGGTCAATGCATCCTTATGGTCATCAATAGTAAGTGTGTTGTTTTTCAAGTGTACCTGTGCAGTTAAAAAAAGCTATTTCTCGAGGTTAGCCGCTATTAAGTCGTTATTACCATCAGGCATTATGTTGAGTTATGGGGAGCTATTTATTAGCGCTTAACTGCCTGAATATATTAAGAGAGAGTTTGCAGGAGTGTGGACTTATTATGTAGTCGACTCGGGGGCAGTGATGACAGTTCTTTAGCTAGGTCTTACGTTTGAGAATAGGTGTTGGAAGTTTGACTACAAAATGACGATAGACATCGCCATTTTGTAGTTGGTATTTAATCGGTTTTTATTTCTTTAAGCGCCAAAATAACCATAGCTTCGAGTTGGTAATTATCATTGTCTGCCGCTTCGGCGAGTTGTGCACGCATACTTGGTGCCCAAAAACGATTGATGTGATGGCTGATCTCAGTTACACATTGTTGTTGTTCTTTACCATGTAATAAATTAAGCGCAATTTGATTGGCCATATCTACCACATATTTTAAACGATCATCTGACATATGCTGCTCTCTTGCTTTTTGGGTTTACCGGAATTAGTTTCACTGTCATTCATCTTATTGAAACCAATTTCTTTGTAAATAGTTTAACTGTAAATGGTATGACGACCGTTACGGGCAAATCCCACTAATGTCATACCTGTATTTTTTGCTATGTTTATGGCTAAAGCGGTTGGCGCAGAAACAGCTACCAACAAACTAATACCGGCAACGTGTGCTTTGCTTATCATTTCATAGCTAGCGCGGCTAGAAATGAGCAAAAAGCTGCTATGGTTAATAACAATATTTGACGCATTAAGTGCACCAATGAGTTTATCTAATGCATTGTGTCGGCCAATATCTTCGCGAATAAGTTGAATGTTGCCGCTTTCATCACACCAAGCAGCAGCATGCACAGCACCCGTCATTTGTTGTAATGGTTGGTGCGCTTGCAAGTCCAGTACTGCTTTTTGTATTGCTACATTAGTTAACTCACTTAATTCGCGAGGAGCTTGTTTGTTCTTTTTCTCATCAGCTATCGTGCTTTGCTGATTCTTCATCGCCTGTTGTAATGACTCAGCGCCACACAAACCACAGCCGGTGCGACCTGTCATATTGCGTCTTTGTTGCTTTAAGCGCCAAACTGCTCGATTAGATATCGTGATATTTACTTCAATGCCTAAGGCTTGTTTCGTTGCACTAATATCGAGTATCTCATTAGCGTCATCGACAATTTTTTCGCTTAAACTAAAGCCGATAGCTAAGTCGTACAAATCCTTAGGGGTACTCATCATTACTACATGAGAAATACCGTTATAAACCAGGGCAATAGCCGTCTCCTCAGCGATGTCGTCCATCGCTGTTGTTAGGGCGTCATTGGTATAGCGCAGCACCTGACGTTGTTGTACTGAAGGCACATCAACGTCAGTATCAGCTGCCATGATATTATGTTTTAACAACGTCCCCCCCATTTTTATTTTTTAAGTATTTCGCTTGTCGCTGACTGAATTGGCTATATTCTGCTTGCCATTTGGACGGCTCATCAACTTTCGTTGCTTGCACCGCCGTTACCTTATATTCAGGACAGTTAGTTGCCCAATCCGAATTGTCAGTGGTGACCACATTGGCGCCACTTAATGGATGGTGGAAGGTCGTATAAACCACGCCAGGTTGAACACGTTGGCTAATGAGTGCACGCAATGCCGTTGTACCTGCGCGACTGGCTATACCTACCCAGTCACCATCACTGAGTCCACGATCTTCAGCATCATTAGGATGGATTTCTAAGACATCTTCATCATGCCAAACTTGGTTTTCGGTACGTCTTGTTTGTGCACCGACATTGTATTGACTTAATATTCGACCTGTAGTCAATAATAACGGAAAATGCTTATTCGCTTTTTCCGGTGTAGCGACATACTCAGTAATAGCAAACTTGCCTTTTTCACCAACAAAATCTTCGGTGTGCATAATTGGCGTACCGAGCGGCGTTTTTTCATTACATGGCCATTGAATAGAACCGAGTTGCTCTAATCTTTCATAACTGACACCACCAAATGTGGGTGTTAAGCGGGCAATTTCATCCATTATCTCACTTGGGTGCTCATAGTTCATTTCATAACCGAGTACTTTGGCAAGAGCAACTGTGACTTGCCAGTCTTCTTTTCCTGCTAAAGCAGGCATCAGTTTACGCACTCTGGAAATACGTCGTTCAGCATTGGTAAATGTGCCATTTTTTTCCATAAATGATGAACCAGGTAAAAATACATGAGCGTATTTTGCCGTCTCATTAAGGAAAATGTCTTGCACAATAATACATTTCATTGCGCTTAAGGCTTTTTGAACATGTTGTGTGTTTGGATCTGATTGCGCAATATCTTCGCCTTGGCAGTACAAACCTTTAAAATCACCGTGTATTGCTGCTTCAAACATATTTGGAATGCGTAAACCTGGCTCACAATCTAATGAGACGTCCCACTCCTGCTCAAATAAATTGCGCGTGCTTTTATCGCTCACATGGCGGTATCCTGGTAGCTCATGTGGGAATGAACCCATGTCACAAGATCCTTGCACATTATTTTGACCACGTAGAGGGTTAACACCAACACCTTCGCGACCAATATTACCGCTAACCATTGCTAAATTAGCAATAGCCATAACAGATGAACTGCCTTGAGAATGTTCTGTAACACCTAAGCCGTAATAAATAGCGCCGTTTTCTGCATTTGCATACAGTCTAGCTGCTGCACGTAATGCTGTGGCATCTACACCAGTAATTTCCATGGTGCTTTCGGGTGAATGGCGTTGATCTTGAATATGTTTGTACCATTGTTGGAAGCTCGCATCATCGCAGCGACTTTGGATAAAGTCAGCATCTTCCAAACCTTCATCAATGATGACATGAGCAAGCGCATTGATTAATGCGACGTTAGTGCCTGGGCGCAGCTTAAGATGATGTTGTGCTTTAGTATGTGGGCTGTCAATAAGATCTATGCTGCGCGGGTCGGCAACAACTAACTTAGCACCTTGGCGTAAACGACTTTTAAGTAATGAACCAAATACTGGATGCGCGTCGGTAGGATTAGCACCAATAATGAGTACTACATCAGCTTCCATCACGGATTCAAAAGTTTGTGTTCCTGCTGATTCGTTTAGCGTGGCTTTTAGTCCATAACCTGTTGGTGAATGACAAACACGGGCACAAGTATCAACATTATTATTTTGAAAAACAGCACGTACTAGTTTTTGTACTAAATAGGTTTCTTCATTGGTACAGCGAGATGAGGTTATCGCGCCAATACTATTGCGGCCATGCTCTTCTTGAATATCATTTAAGCGCTTAGCGGCAAAGGCTAATGCTTCTTCCCAGCTCACTTCTCGCCAGTCTTGTTCAATATTATCACGTATCATCGGGCTAGTTATTCTGTCCTGATGAGTTGCGTAGCCAAAAGCAAAACGGCCTTTAACACAAGAGTGTCCTTGGTTTGCTTTACCATTTTTATCGGGCACCATTCTTATGACTTTATCGCCTTGCATGTCTGCGCGGAACGAACAGCCCACACCACAATAGGCGCAAGTTGTAATGATGCTATGGTCAGGTTGGCCATTATCTATAATTGATTTCTCAGTCAGTGTTGCTGTTGGACATGCTTGTACACAGGCACCACATGACACACAGTCAGATTCAATAAAGTTATTGTTTTGGCCAGTACTTATACGTGAATCAAAGCCTCTACCTTCCATGGTTAAGGCAAAGGTACCTTGTACTTCTTCACAGGCTCTGACACAGCGAGAACAGGCAATACATTTAGAATCATCAAAGCTGAAATAAGGGTTCGACGAATCAGTTGCACCGTCAAGGTGATTTTTTCCTTCAAAACCATAGCGTACTTCTCGTAAACCGACGGCACCTGCCATATCTTGTAGCTCACAATCGCCATTGGCAGGGCAGGTCAGACAATCTAACGGATGATCAGAAATGTAAAGCTCCATCACATTGCGACGTAACTTAGCTATTTTAGGGTTTTGTGTTTGTACTTTCATCCCCTCTCTTACGGGAGTGGTACAAGAAGCTGGCATACCGCGCATGCCTTCAATTTCTACTGCACACAAGCGACAAGAGCCAAAGGCTTCTAAATTATCACTGGCACATAATTTAGGAATATTAATATCGGCAATAGCAGCGGCGCGTAATACTGAGGTGCCTTCAGGTACGACAATATCAACACCATCAATTTGTATACTCACTTGCACCGTAGATTTAGAAGGGGGTGTGCCTAAGTCTTTTGTAAGGTCGGCTGGTTGATTGACAGCGGGCTCAGTTTTGGGATCATAATAAGTTATCATTTTATTGAGCCTTTTGTGTTGATGGATGTGGCAAAAAATCATCAGGGAAAAATTTCAGTGCACTGCGTACTGGGAATGGCGTCATTCCACCCATAGCACACAAAGAACCGAACTCCATGGTGTCACATAGATCATGTAATAAGTCTACGCTGTCTTGTCGTTGTTGTTGGTCATTTTTTTCATCGATAATTTTATCGATAACTTCAACACCACGTACGGCGCCTATGCGACATGGGGTACATTTACCACACGACTCTACTTCGCAAAATTCCATGGCAAAACGTGCTTGTGCTGCCATATCGACTGTGTCGTCAAAAGCAACAATACCACCATGACCTAACACAGCACCTATGCTGGAAAACTCTTCATAATCAAGCGCCGTATCCCATTGCTCTTCTGGTAAATAAGCACCTAAAGGTCCACCTACTTGTACACTACGCATGGCCCGTTTGCTTTTACAGCCATTGCCATATTGTTGAAGTAACTCATTTAGCGATATACCAAAAGCTAATTCAACTAAACCGCCTTGGGCAATGTTACCTGCTAATTGAATGGGTAAGGTGCCACGAGAGCGACCCATGCCGAAGTCTCGATAGCTCTCACCACCATGGCTTAAAATATAGGGTACAGAAGCGAGGGATATGACGTTATTTACTACAGTAGGTTGACCAAATAAACCTTCAATTGCAGGTAATGGGGGTTTAGCGCGTACTAAGCCACGTTTGCCTTCAAGGCTTTCTAATAATGATGTTTCCTCACCACAAATATACGCCCCAGCACCTAAACGGACCTCTAGGTGAAAACTGTGCTCACTGCCACAAATATTATCACCTAGATAACCGGCTGTTTTTGCATTATTAATTGCTTGATTTAATAAGCTATGAGCTTGTGGGTATTCACTGCGTAAATAAATATAACCTTGATCTGCTCCTACGCTAAGGCCCGCTATTATCATGCCTTCTATTAGCACTAAAGGATCACCTTCCATTAACATACGGTCGGCAAAAGTACCTGAATCACCTTCATCAGCATTACAAACAATATATTTCTGCTGTTCTGGTTCATCCAATACTGTTTGCCACTTTATTCCCGTTGGAAATGCTGCGCCGCCACGACCTCGTAAGCCAGACTCTTTTACTTCATCGACTAATTGTTGTGAAGTTTTGCTTAAGGCATTACCTAAGCCGACAAAGCCGCCATGACTGATATAATCTTCAACATCAATGGGATCGATAATGCCTACACGGGCAAATGTTAATCTCTGCTGAGATTTAAACCAGGGTAATTCTTCGGTCAATCCAAGACATAGTGGGTGTTCACTAATATCATCAAAACAATGTTGATTTATGATGTTGTTAACATCTTCTGCTTGCACAGGTCCATAAGCAACACGGCCCTTTGGCGTACTGATTTCTAATAGAGGTTCTAACCAGAACATCCCGCGAGAGCCATTTCTTACGAGAGTTGCTGTTAGCTCTGGTTGTGCGTAAAGTACACTTTCAACCTGTTTTGCTACTTTATCACTGCCGCGAGAACGAGCGGTGGTATCTAAAGAAACAAAAATTTTTCGTGACGTTATTGGCAATGAGCTGTCATCGGAAAGTGAGTGATTCATTTTAACTCCAACGAATAAGTATTTATCGATTTAATAATTTGTTCAAACTTTTGTAGATCTAATTCACCATGAATATCATCACCAATTCGAATTGCTGGCGAGCACGCACAATTACCCAAACAATAAACGGGCTCTAAAGTAAATTGTCTGTCTTTACTGGTTTGATGGTAATCAATTGACAAGCTTTGCTTGATATTTTCCTCTAATGCACGTGAACCCATGGCTTGGCATGATTCACCCCGACAGATTTCAATAACATGAGCGCCTGGTTCTTCAGTACGAAAATGATGGTAAAAACTAATCACCCCATGAACTTCAGCTTTAGATACATTTAAAGCTTTGGCGATTAAAGGCAGTGCATTGGACGGAATAAAAGACAAGTCGTTCTGAATGGCATGTAATATGGGTAACATAGCACCGGGCAATGTTTGGTTTTGCTCGATAATGGTCGCAATTTTTTGCAGGCCTTGCTCGTTAGTAGCAGTCATAATGATCCTCTGGGCATTTTACATTAGTAGCATTATCAAATAAGTGATTATATTAAATATAGCCGATTAAGACATCTTCATAGCTAATTGAGACATTTGTTCTTGGTAAATACCATTAAAAAATCGTATGTTTTTTAAGCAGCAAATCAATTGCTTATCATAATGTGTCGTTAATAGGCATGAATAGCGTCGTAATTAGGATGATTTTAAAGTACTGTGAATCTATTGTATCCGTAGATTTAAACTTTGAACTTTCAATTTTTATTGATTTAAATCACTGGTTGTTATTAATTAAAGTCTGGCTTTTTGATCTGTATCAATGTCTAGATAGAAAATTTTACCTGTTGGATTTAAAAAGGAAAAAGTAAAGTTATTAAGGAAATCGACACACTGTTTTTTTAATCAAAACTACAATAATAATAAAAACTGCAATAATAGTAGGAATGAATAACATGCCATCAACAAATCAAAATAGCAGTCAGGCACAAATTAAATGTAAACACGTTGGTTTTCTATTACAACCCAACTTTACCATGTTAGCACTATCATCAGCAATTGAGCCAATGCGAATGGCCAATCAATTATCTGGAGAGAATTTATATCGTTGGACCATCCTGAGTGAAGATGGACGTGTTGTGACTGCCAGTGATGGTTTAAGAGTTGAGGTTGATTCTGGTATCAACAATTATGTTGAATTTGATACTGTCTTAGTTTGCGGCGGTGTTGATATAAAAGGCACCGTTACGCGAAAAGTACTGAGCTGGTTAACTCATTTATCACGTTGTAATATCGTGCTAGGCGGCATTTGTACTGGCAGTTATTTATTGGCAAAAGCGGGTTTGTTAGACGGTTATCAAAGCACCATTCACTGGGAATTACTGGCAAGTTGCCAAGAAGAATTCCCCTTAGTAAAAAGCTCAAATCAACTGTTTATGCTTGACCGAGATCGCATGACTTGCTCAGGTGGTACCGCACCCATGGATATGATGTTGCAAGTAATTTCTAAAGAGTATGGTAAAGCTTTAACCACGGCTATTTCAGACATGTTCTCCCATGAAAACATTCGTGATGAAAATGACCAGCAACGCATACCATTACAACATATCGTAGGTGCTACTCAGTCGAAACTACAAGATGTCGTTGCCTTAATGGAAGCAAATATTGAAGAAATATTGTGCCTAGATGAATTAGCAAGTTTTGTTGATTTGTCTCGACGCCAATTGGAGCGACTGTTTCAAAAATATCTTAACTGTTCTCCACATCGTTACTACTTACAATTGCGATTAGGTAAAGCACGTCAACTGTTAAAGCAAACCAATATGTCTATTATTGAAATCGCCATAGCCTGTGGTTTTGTTTCTACACCACATTTTAGTAAATGTTACCGTAATTCTTTTAATATCCCGCCTCGAGATGAGCGTAACGTTTTGGCTAAAAACAAACAATTTGCTGCCAGTAATGAATCCAGTTTGGGATCAGTTAAGATTCAGCATCAACAACAGCAACATCATTAGGTAATAAATACTTAAAAATACCGTTTAGAATCGAAGCTAAACGGTATCAATATAGCTGAATTTATGCATACTAGGCGATATGAAATTATCCTCTTTGATAACATCTGAAAACTCAGAAAAAAATCATTTACAAATCCAGCAGAGTGGCCAACGCCGTATTGATCGTATGGCGCAATCTGGCGTAGGTAAGTCTTCTTTATGGAGTCTCGCTGAAGTTGGTTGGACTGCGGGGCCGGTAACTTTCTTAGCGGCTCAAGGCGGATATTACCTGGGTTTTGGTACTTGGCTGCCCAATGAAAACTTGATATTTTTTGTCGGTTATACGGTATTAATGGGATTGATTGCCGTCTTAGTCAAGTTCATCTATAAAGCGACAAAAGGGCAAGTGCTTGAAGATGCTAAAGAGCAGTTGTTGCTGGTTATTGGCAGCATGCCTGATTTCATCCTCTCGGTCAGAGATCTCACCCTAAGCCGGATGGAGCCTGAATCTCGGCGCTATGAATCGGCACGTATATTGTTACAAAAGTCAGACCTTGGTCCACAATGGTTAACACTTGCGGTAAATAGCATCATTGATTCACCTGTGATTGCGCAAGCTGTCGCTAATATTGAAGTTTACTGGCGTGCAGGAATGTATAGTCGTATTCATGATATAAACCAAGAACTTTCTACAGAAATTTCTGCCGCTTTGGCGAGCTTAGAGCAAGATCGTCCACGCTTGGCCAGGTTATTAGAACAACGACTACAAGGTAATAAAAATACTTTGCGAAGTGGTGTTGAGCGAGAACCCTTTTTTATTGAACGAATATTTTCAGCGATTGAAGAAGATAACGAAGACATCATGGGCTTAAGTGATGTTGAAGAAGTACTAACCTTAGCGTTTGAGCTGTTGTCTGGCCGGCGCATTCCTATGCTAGTGGTTAATTGTGTTGGTTCATCGCAATTGATGAATGCTACTGATAAGTTGGAAAAAGAACGCTCCAAATATCGTATTGCCAGAGCCCGCGGTTATAGTCAATTATTGGCGTTAGCAAACTTCTTAAGTGACAGTAATTTACTTGATTACTCAACGGTTGCCGAGCGCCTACCAAGCAGTGATTTATTACAAATTTGTCTCGAAACCTTAGATGGGCATTGCCAGAATATTTGTGCTGATATTGAGCAGGTGAAAAAGCGTGAAAATGTTGATATGCGAGCGTTAAAGCTTAATCATAGTGTGTTACTTAAAGCGTTGGAGTTATATCAACAAGCCTATCGAAGTAGTGCTATGGTGCTCAATGAACATGCAGATTTCTTAAAAGACATTAAGAGTTGGCAACGCATAAATCTTAAATACGCCAATGCTAACACCAAAGTATCGGTTACTGGTAAGCAGGGCTTACACATAATCGAACGTCATATACAGTTAACGGATGCGGATAAAATCACGGTGGTTAAAAAAATTGCCCATCACTTTGATAGTCAAAGTATCTTGTCAAAGGGGCTAAGAAGGCGCAAAGAGCAAAGTAATTGGCAGGTAAGTAATCAACAGGTTCGTGCAGCGAAACAATTGGCTATAGACTTGGCCTTAGCACTTAATCCTTGTGTATTTATTAGCTTACCTGAAGTTCAGCGTGCCATATACTCTTCAAATTCTGTTGATTTAGGTAGCTTCGAACCTGGTTTAAGTACCACCACCAAGGTTGGCTGGGGTGAGTCGGTCGCCAAAGAAGTACAAAAAGATATGGTGAAGGCGTCCGAGCAAATTGCCCAAGCGATACACCGTTATTACGGCATTTGTTTAGGGGACAAAGAGCTCGATTTTATGCATCAAACCTATGGTATGGATAAGCAAAATGTAATTGATTATTATCATGAAAATGAGCGAGGAGAACAATCAAGTAATGTTTTTGAGCCGCGCTCTCCCTTGATGATTCCCGAGGTAAAACTTGCTTGGCGTAAAACATTAGCCTTATATCGAGAGCATGTATAATTCTGACGTCGAAAAAATACTTTATCTTGTATGATTTATACATCGAATCTTTACCACAAATGAACGTCTTTTAAACCTTGTCAATATATAATCATTCGACCTGTATATGTTGAGAAAGGGAGTCTTTTAATACGCTAGGGACAGGAAGTTCCGACTGAAATAATGCTAAAGAAAGCTTCTTTAGCATCCCGCTATAAATCATTAACTCATTATAAAGCTTTGCATGACAACTGTGCTAAACAGCTGAAACCGACAGCTTGCTTGATGATGGATATCTGTGCTTTCTAAGTCGTTTTTTAGCTATCCAATTCACGACATCTACGCCGTTTTTAGTATGGTAGGTGTCGCATTCTCCCAAACCACGCTATTTGCCTTTGTTAGACTGACTTTAATTTAAATTTGCCTGTGATTGATCAGTACCGATCTCACAGCATTAATGGGGTTAATTTAATGAATACAGATCAAGCTTTAGCGTTACATGAAAGCTCAACTATCTTCGACGGTTTAGTCATTGCAAAATGGAACCGAGATTTATTTGAAGACATGGCTAAAGGTGGCTTAACGGCTGCCAATTGTACCGTATCAGTGTGGGAAGGGTTTAAAGACACCATCGACAACATCACCGAGTTTAATCAATTCTTTTGTGATAACAGTG
>MAAC01018463.1_pt1 | contig 10659 bp, 6 predicted proteins | sample 1115981 | NCBI WGS metagenome assembly MAAC01 (sample SAMN04961126, study PRJNA320927) | seawater metagenome | isolation source: sample BD02T64 sea water enriched with oil for 64 days | place: USA:Gulf of Mexico | collected 2013-07-27 | reverse complement strand
GCGCATTACCTGGCCAAAGAGCACGGTATCACCAATGTGGCGGTGCTGGAGAAGGGCTATCTTGGCGGTGGCAATGTTGGGCGGAACACCACCATCGTGCGGGCCAATTATTACCTGCCGGGCAATTCCGAGTTCTACTCACATTCGCTGAAGCTCTGGGAAGGGCTGGAGCAGGATCTGAACTATAACGCGATGATGTCTCAGCGCGGAGTGATCCAGATTTTTCACAACGATGGCCAGCGAGACGCCATGGTGCGGCGCGGTAACGCGATTATCAACCAGGGCGATGATGCTGAGCTGCTGGATGTCGAAGGCGTGCGCAAACGGGCGCCATTCCTGAATTTCAACAACAACCGCTTCCCGATCATGGGGGGCTTGTTGCATCAACGTGGTGGCACCGCCCGCCATGATGCGGTGGCCTGGGGCTTTGCCCGAGGTGCCGATCAGCGGGGCGTCGATCTGATTCAGAATTGTGAAGTCACCGGCATTGATATCGAGAACGGCAAAGTGCGCGGCGTGCAGACGTCCCGCGGGGTGATCCGGGCCAAGAAGGTGGCGCTGGCGGCTGCCGGGCGGTCGGGGCAGGTGGCGGCGATGGCGGGGATGCGCCTGCCAATCGAAAGCCACGTGTTGCAGGCCTTTGTCTCGGAGGGGTTGAAGCCGGTCATCGATCACGTGATCGCCTTTGCCGAGGGGCATCTGTATATCAGTCAGTCGGACAAGGGCGGGTTGGTATTTGGCAGCTACCTTGATTTTTACAGCTCTTACGCAGCACGGGGCAATCTACCGATGGCGGAGCACACCATGGAAAGCTGCCTGGCAATGGTTCCGGCGCTGGGCAAGGCGCGGCTGCTGCGCAGTTGGGGTGGCATCATGGATATGACGCCGGATGGCTCTCCGATCATTGATCGATCAGACATTGACGGGCTCTATCTGAACTGCGGTTGGTGTTATGGAGGGTTCAAGGCCACCCCGGCCTCGGGTCATGCCTATGCGCATCTGATTGCCACCGATCGCCCGCACGGCGCGGCGACAAAGTTCAAACTGGACCGGTTCCGAAGTGGACATGGTTTGATGGATGAGGAGGGCACCGGTGCGCAACATAATCTGCATTGAATTGGTTCGGGCTGTGGGCAAAAGGGGCGCTGCCCCCTCGGCCTGGCGGCCTCACCCCCGAGGTATTTTGAACAAGAAGAAGGGGGCTGGCGCATGAGGGTCACCTGTCCAAATTGCGGCGAGCGGGATCGTCGCGAGTTTTATGTTAAAGGCGCCGCGCTGGCGCGCCCGGCGGCGGATGCAGCGCTGGATGAGTGGCATGATCATGTTAACCTGCGGGACAATCCGGCTGGAGAGGTGCACGAGCTGTGGTTTCACGAGATGGGCTGTGGCGCCTGGATTGATGTGTGCCGCAACGTGGTCAGCCATGAGGTGATCTCGACCGCGTGGGTCTCGGATCTGGGGGGCACGCGATGAGACTTGCTGACAAGGGAGTGCTGCAGCGGGGCAAGCCGGTCACGTTTTCCTTTAATGGTCGCCACATGATGGGGCTGGAGGGGGATACGCTGGCCTCGGCCTTGCTGGCCAATGGGGTGCATCTGGTGGCGCGGTCGTTCAAGTATCACCGGCCACGCGGCATTTTGACCGCGGGAAGTGAGGAGCCTAATGCGCTGGTGACCATTGGGTCCGGCGCGCAGCGTGATCCAAACATTCGCGCCACCAGCCAAGAGATTTTCGATGGGCTGGAGGCGCATAGTCAGAACTGCTGGCCCTCGGTCGAGCATGATATTCAGGCGGTCAATGATCTGGCGGCGCCGTTTTTTGGGGCCGGGTTTTATTACAAGACCTTTATGTGGCCTGCGGCGTTTTGGGAAAAAGTCTATGAGCCGATCATCCGCAAGGCAGCGGGCCTTGGCGCATTGTCAGGTCAGGCGGATCCGGATGCCTGTGAGAAGGCCTATGCGTTTTGTGATCTGCTGGTGATTGGATCCGGCCCCGCCGGGTTGATGGCAGCGCTGGTGGCAGGACGGGCTGGAGCGGATGTCATTCTGGCGGAAGAGGACTTTCGCATGGGCGGCCGTCTGCTGGCCGAGGTTGAACAGATCGACGGCATGCCTGGGGTTGACTGGGTTGCGCAGGTGCTTGAGGAGCTGCGCAGTCTAGACAATGTCCGGTTGATGCCGCGTACCGCCATCACTGGCGCTTATGATCAGGGCACCTATGGTGCGCTTGAGCGAGTGGGGCATCATCAGCCGCGCCGCGCCAATCTGCCGCGCGAGTGTTTTTGGCGCATTGTGGCCAAGCGGGCCGTGCTGGCGGCTGGGGCGATCGAGCGTCCGATCGCGTTTAGCAATAATGACCGTCCAGGCATCATGACTGCCAGTGCCGTGCGTTCTTATCTGAACCGTTGGGGCGTGGCTCCGGGGCAGCGGGTGACACTGTTTGCCAATAATGATCAGGCGCATCACACCGCGCGCGATCTGGTGCAGGCGGGCCTGCATGTGGCGATGGTGGTGGACAGCCGCCATGACGCGCCAGACAGTGAGTTGTACCCGGTGATGAAGGGCGCGCAGATCTGCAACACCAGCGGGCGCAAGCGGATCGACAGCATCACCGTGCGCTCGGTTGCGGGCGAGGAACGGATCCAGACCGATTGTCTGGCGATGTCGGGCGGCTGGAATCCGACGCTGCATCTGACCTGTCATTTGAACGGGCGACCACAGTGGAACCGTGATATCGCCAGTTTTGTGCCGACGCCGGGTGCCGTGCCGGGGCTGGTCAGTGCCGGTGCCTGCAATGGTGAGTTCGCAACTGCCGGGGCGCTGCGTGAGGGGGCGGAGGCCGCCGCGCAGGTGTTGTCTGATTTGGGGTTGGAAGCGGTTAAAACTGATTTGCCGGTTGCCGGTGATGACCCATACAACATCGCGGCTCTTTGGGCGGTGCCTGGCAAGGGTCGTGCATGGTTGGATTTTCAGAACGATGTCACCGTCAAGGATGTGAAACAGGCCGCCACTGAGAACTTCAGTTCGGTCGAACATATGAAGCGTTACACCACGCAAGGGATGGCCACCGATCAGGGCAAAAATTCAAACGTGGCGGCGCTGGCGGTTCTGGCGGATGCAACTGGGCGCGGCATACCCGAAACCGGGACGACGACATTCAGGCCGCCGTTTGTGCCGGTGTCGATTGCGGCCATGGGGGCCGGAGCTGCCGGGCAGGGGCTCAAGCCACAGCGCTTCCTGACCTCGCATCTGGCCAGTAAAGAGTTGGGTGCGCCTGCCATCGAAGTTGGGTTGTGGTACCGCACTAGCTATTTCCCCGAGCCAGGTGAAACGACTTGGCGGCAGTCTTGCGACCGTGAAGTGACCATGGTGCGCGACCATGTGGGGGTTTGCGATGTCTCGACCTTGGGCAAGATCGATATTCAGGGACCGGATGCCGCTAAACTGCTGGATTTTGTCTACACCAACACCTTCAGCACGCTGAAGTTGGGCAAGGTGCGCTATGGTCTGATGCTGCGCGAAGATGGCTTTGTCATGGATGATGGCACCACCGCGCGGATGGGAGAGCATCACTATGTGATGACCACCACCACTGCAGCGGCCAGTCAAGTGATGGCGCATCTGGAGTTTGTGCGACAGGCTCTGCGGCCCGAATGGGATGTGCAGATCACCTCGGTCACCGAACAATGGGCGCAGTTTGCCGTTGCTGGACCCAAATCGCGTGAGCTGCTGAATGGCATGCTGGGCGAGCAGATCGATGATGCCAGCTGGCCCTTCATGTCCTGTGGCGCGGTGGATGTGCTGGGAGTAAAGGGACGATTATTCCGGATCTCCTTCTCGGGCGAGATGGCCTATGAGATCGCGGTTCCGGCCCGCTATGGCGATGCATTGTTCCGTGAATTGCTACAGCGAGTCAAGACGTTGGACGGTGGTGTTTATGGCATGGAGGCCTTGAACGTGCTGCGGATCGAGAAGGGGTTCCTGACCCATGCCGAGCTGAATGGTACGGTGACCGCCTTTGATCTGGGTATGCAGGGCATGGTGTCGAAAAAGAAAGACTGTATCGGCAAGCCGATGTCGACACGTCCCGGTCTGATGGCAGAAGATCGCGAGCGGCTGGTGGGGTTGAAACCCATCGGTGCGGTCAAGCAGCTGACAGCTGGCGCGCATTTGTTCAATCCAGATGACCCGGTCGAGCGGATTTATGATCAGGGCTATGTGACCTCGGTTGGGTTCTCACCAACTCTGGGCCACTCAGTTGCGCTGGCATTTCTTAAAAACGGTCCGGACCGCATTGGCGATGAGGTGCGTCTGGTGGATCACATGCGTGGCATCGATGCGATATGCGAAGTGGTGAGCCCTGTGTTCTTTGATCCCGAAGGAGGCCGTGCCCGTGGCTGATCTGATATCCTTATCCCCCTGTGACGGGCTGCTGCCGGTGACTATCGGCAGTGTTACATTGAGCGAGGATCTGCCTGACGCTATGACCTCCCTTGCGCCCTATGCCGGGCAGGAAAAGGCGCTGAGTGCGGCGCTGGAGGCCGCGCATGGCATGGGGTTCCCGGCGATAAATCGCAGCACTGGCAAGGCTGGCGCGCGCGCGATCTGGTTTAGTCAGGGTATGGCGCTGGTGCAGGGGGTGGTTGTTGCGCCGGAATTGACGGAATTTGCAGCCCTCACGGATCAAGGCGATGCCTGGGCTGTGGTGCGGCTGGACGGTGACGGGGCAGAAGATGTGCTGGCACGGCTGGTGCCCGTGGATCTGCGCCGTCAGAGCTTCAAGCGTGGCCATACAGTCCGGGCTGAGTTGGCGCATATGATGGCCTCGATCACACGGGTTGGCCCGGATGCCTTTCAGGTGATGGTGTTTCGATCCATGGCACGAACTCTGGTGCATGATCTGAAGACTGCAATGGCAGCTGTACACGCGCGCGGCTAGCTTGGCCTTGGGTTCACCGTATTTTCTAACCTGCGGGCGGCACCGTCCCGGAGGTTAGATGCTGCCCGATGTGAAAACCGGTTCCCACTTTGCCTTGCGCACTTTAGTCTGGTGCGACCGAACTGATTCACCGGAGCTGACTGATGAAGATCCTCACCGCGCTTAGCGCTGCCCTGTTGTCCGCCGTTGTTGCTGCCCCTGTGATGGCAGGAGAAACCGCCGAGGAGACCTGTGGTTATCAGGCAGACGTTGTGGCGGCTGTCCAGCAGGCGCGGCTGGACCGGGTCAAGGAACGCAATCTGACGGAAACGCTGACCGCAGGCGAAACAAACTGGCCGGAAAACTACAATGCCGCCATCCCGCTGGTGGCACCCTGGATCTACGACCAGAAGATGAAAGTGATCCGTAACGAGGATCTGGGTGCAGTCTGGAAAGAGCAGTGTCTGGCTCAGTCCCAGTAGTTTCCAAATTTCCTTTGTGAATTGCGCCATTCCATACCTGTCACGGGCTTGGAACTGCGCCCGTTTTCTGGCACATTACCCCCATGTCACTGCCCCCCGGATTCCTTGATGAACTGCGCACCCGCGTCAGCCTGAGCCAGGTTGTCGGGCGCAAAGTCATGTGGGATCAGCGCAAATCCAACATGGGCAAGGGCGATATGTGGGCACCGTGCCCGTTTCACCATGAAAAATCCGCCAGTTTCCACGTCGATGACCGCAAGGGATTCTATTATTGCTTTGGCTGTCAGGCCAAGGGCGATGCCATAGGGTTTGTGCAAGAGTCCGAGAACGTCGGTTTTATGGAGGCGGTGCAGATCATCGCCGCCGAGGCTGGAATGGAAATGCCGGCCCGCGATCCACGTGCGCAGCAAAAACAGGACCGTCGGGCGCTGTTGGCCGATGTGATGGAACAGGCGGTGCAGTTCTTCCGCCTACAACTGAACACCAGCCGCGCCCATGAGGCCCGCGCCTATCTCGACCGGCGCGGCATGTCTGCGCAATCGCTAGAGCGCTGGGAAATCGGCTTTGCCCCAGATGGCTGGCAGAACCTGTGGGACCATCTGCGCGGTAAGGGCGTGGAAGAGGATCTGATCATTGGGGCGGGGCTGGCAAAACCCTCGACCAAGGGTGGCAAGCCTTATGACACCTTCCGCAACCGCATCATGTTCCCGATCCGTGATGCCCGTGGCCGTGCCATTGCCTTTGGTGGTCGCGCCATGGATTCCAACGACAACGCCAAATATCTGAACTCGCCCGAGACCGAATTGTTCGACAAAGGCCGTAGTCTGTACAACCACGCGCCCGCTCGGGTTGCCGCGGGCAAAGGCCAACCGCTGGTGGTGGCCGAAGGCTATATGGACGTGATCGCGCTGGCTGATGGTGGGTTCGAGGCCGCCGTGGCGCCGCTGGGCACCGCAGTGACCGAAAGCCAGCTCATGATGATGTGGCGGATCGCCGACGAGCCGATCATCGCACTGGACGGTGACACTGCTGGCCTGCGCGCGGCCATGCGGCTGATTGATCTGGCGCTGCCGCTGCTGGAAGCCGGGAAATCCCTGCGCTTTGCCATGATGCCCGAGGGCCAGGATCCCGATGACCTGATCCGCAGCAAGGGTCCCGCTGCCGTTCAGGCGCTGTTGGATCAGGCGATGCCGATGGTGCGTCTGCTGTGGCAGCGCGAAACCGAAGGCAAGGTCTACGACAGCCCGGAACGCAAGGCGGCGCTGGACAAAAGCCTGCGTGAAAAGATCAAGCTGATCCGCGATCCGTCGATCCGCAAGCACTATGGCGACGACATCAAAGAACTGCGCTGGGCGCTGTTTCGCGGCAACCGCCAGTCGGACGGCAAGGATTTCAAATCTGGTGGCGGCTATATTCGGCCCGGCGGTGGTTTCAAAGACGGACCGCGCGGCAAATGGCGCCCCGGTGGCAAGGCGATACCGCAGCCGCTGGCCAGTACCAAAAGCTCACTGTTGGCCGGGGCTGATGATCAGGCCGCAATTGCCATGCGCGAAGCGGTGATCCTGGCCAGTGCCATTGCCACCCCGGCGGTGATCGTTGATTTTGAGGCTAATTTTGAACGCATGACCTGCGCTGACCCGGATCACGCCATGATGCGCGATATGATCCTGCGCTATGGCGTCGGCGCGCCGGACCGGCTGCACGACGAAATACTCTATGCTTTGGGGCCCTACGCCCTTGAAAACCTGCATGCGCTTCGCCATGTGGCAATTAGCCCCTGCCTGCGCAAACCCGGTGATCTGGAAACTGCCAGCCTGACGCTGAGTGAAGAATTCGCCAAAATAGAAGCACGGCTTGGGCTGGATGCTGAGGTTGCCGAGGCTGAAGAGGACCTGAGCGGTCTGGCGGATGAAGCTGTCACATGGCGTTTGGGGCAGGCGGCCGAGGCCCGCAACAAGGCGGTACGCAGCGAAAATGAGGACAGGGCACAATACGATGTTGCGGACAATGGCGCGCGCCTGAACCGGGAGGAACGCGACCTGTTGAGCGCGCTAACAGATGGAATCAACTTCTCACGAAAACAACGCTAAGTCGTTTTCATAAGGAAGTACTTAAATAAACCGGGTAAACGTGGTGACGAATCACCGAATCGCACCACTGATTCGCGAAAACCGAATCGCCCTTAGCCCCTGTAGGAGCATTGAATGGCCGCCAAAGACACCGACGACCGCAAGCGTGACGACCAGGAACCTGAAACCTCGCTGGATATGAGCCAGGCTGCCGTCAAAAAGATGATATCTGAGGCCCGCGAGAAGGGCTACATCACCTATGATCAGCTGAATAAGGTTCTGCCACCTGATCAGGTCGGCTCGGAACAGATCGAAGACGTGATGTCGATGCTGTCGGAAATGGGCATCAATATCATCGAGGACGAGGAAGCCGAAGAGGAAGAGCAAAAGGGCTCGACCGATCTGGTGACCGCTGACGGTGCACGTGAAGTTGCTGTCGCTACTGCTGCGTCCGAGAAGCTGGACCGGACCGATGATCCGGTGCGCATGTATCTGCGTGAAATGGGCTCGGTTGAACTGCTGAGCCGCGAGGGCGAGATTGCCATCGCCAAGCGCATCGAGGCCGGTCGCAACACCATGATCGCCGGGCTGTGTGAAAGCCCGCTGACCTTTCAGGCGATCACCATCTGGCATGACGAACTGCTGACCGAAGACATTCTGCTGCGCGACGTCATTGATCTGGAAACCACCTTTGGTAACACGATGAATGAGGACGGAACGCCTCAGGATTCAGTTACCGCACCCACCGATGCCGCCAAGACTGAAAAGCCCGATGGCAGCAGCCCCGAGCTGGACGCGGATGGCAATGCCATCACCACTGACGACGACGACGACGATGATGAAGATGATCAGGCCAACCTGTCCCTTGCCGCGATGGAAGCCGCGCTCAAGGACCAGGTTCTGACCATGTTGGAGCGGATCTCGTCGGATTATTCGCAGCTGTCCGAAATGCAGGACAGCCGGATTTCGGCAACTCTGAACGAAGACGGATCTTTCTCGGCCAAGGACGAAGCCAAGTATCAGGCGCTGCGCTCGGAGATCGTTGAGCTAGTGAACGAGCTTCACTTGCATAACAACCGTATCGACGCGCTGATTGACCAGCTGTACGGCATCAACCGCCGCGTCATGCAGATTGACGGCTCGATGGTGAAACTAGCCGATCAGGCCCGTATCAACCGTCGTGAGTTTGTCGATGCCTATCGTGGTCGCGAGCTCGATCCCAACTGGCTGGCCGATATGGGCAACAAACCGGGCCGTGGCTGGAAAATGTTCATCGAACGCTCGACCCCTAAGGTCGAAGAACTGCGCGCCGAAATCGCCCAGGTTGGACAATACGTCGGTCTGGATATCTCGGAATTCCGCCGCATTGTTCAGCAAGTACAAAAGGGTGAGAAAGAGGCGCGGGCTGCCAAGAAGGAAATGGTCGAGGCCAACCTACGTCTGGTGATTTCGATTGCCAAGAAATACACCAACCGTGGCTTGCAGTTCCTGGATCTGATCCAGGAAGGTAACATTGGCCTGATGAAGGCGGTGGACAAGTTCGAATACCGTCGTGGGTATAAGTTCTCGACCTATGCGACCTGGTGGATCCGTCAGGCGATCACCCGCTCGATTGCTGACCAGGCCCGCACCATCCGTATTCCGGTGCACATGATCGAGACCATCAACAAGCTGGTGCGGACCGGTCGCCAGATGCTGCACGAAATTGGCCGCGAGCCAACGCCGGAAGAGCTGGCTAAAAAGCTGCAGATGCCGCTGGAAAAAGTTCGCAAGGTGATGAAGATCGCCAAAGAGCCGATTTCGCTGGAAACCCCGATTGGCGACGAAGAAGACAGCCAGCTCGGCGACTTCATCGAAGACAAAAACGCGATCCTGCCGCTGGACTCCGCCATTCAGGAAAACCTGAAAGAAACCACCACGCGGGTTCTGGCCAGCCTGACTCCACGCGAAGAGCGGGTGTTGCGGATGCGTTTTGGTATCGGCATGAACACCGACCATACGCTGGAAGAAGTCGGCCAGCAGTTCTCGGTCACCCGCGAACGTATCCGTCAGATCGAAGCCAAAGCGCTGCGCAAACTGAAACACCCCAGCCGTTCGCGCAAACTGCGCAGCTTCCTGGATCAGTAAGCACTTCAGCTTTAGAGTTTGTTTTAATTGTGAAAAGCCCCGCAAACCTGCGGGGCTTTTTGCTGTCTGGTGATGGCCTGCATCTCCCGCCGGCCAGGATCAGAAGCCCGTTTAGCTCAGGTGTTCGCCAAAAAATGCGATGGTGCGCACCCAGGCCAGTTCCGCCATCTCTTCGTCATAGCGCGGCGTGGTGTCGTTGTGGAACCCGTGGTTGACGCCGTCATAGATATGGGCGGTGTAAGTCTTGCCATTGGCTTTTAACGCCGCTTCATAGTCGGGCCAGCCGCCGTTGATGCGCTCATCCAGCCCGGCGTAATGCAGGAGCAGCGGCGACTGGATTTTGGGCACGTCTGCCGCGCTGGCCTGCCGGCCATAAAACGGCACAGAGGCGGCCAGTTCCGGGAAAGCCACTGAGAGCGCGTTGCAGACACCGCCGCCGTAACAAAAGCCGACCGCCCCGACTTTACTGATGTCAGAGCGCGCCAGCAGGTGTTCGACGCCCGCGAAAAAGTCGTTCATCAGTTTGGTGCGATCAACGGTTTTTTGCAGCGCCCGCCCGTCATTGTCATTTCCAGGATAACCCCCGACCGAGGTCAACCCATCCGGTGCCAGCGCCAGGAATCCTGCCCTGGCGACCCGGCGCGCGACGTCCTCAATATAGGGGTTCAGCCCGCGGTTCTCATGCACAACCAACACGGCGGGCAGGGGGCCGTCGACGCCGGGGTCGAGTGCCGACATCAAAATGCCGGCCATCACAATGACAATCAATGAGGCAAGGCCGGTTGCGGCCAGTTCGTTGCGCGAGAGCATCTTCTTCACCCTGCCGCCAATATGCATCAGCAGGGCGAAGACGATAACCAGGCGCAATAGACGCAGTGCCCCCAGGTGGGTGGGCCAGCCCAATAACATGGGAATGCCGGTGACAATAATGATCAGGTTGAGCCAGTTGTTACGTAAATACAGTCGCCTGTTATTAACCAGAAAAGTGAGCACGACTGTTTCAACAATAAAGAAGCCCCACAGGTAGATATCGTAGATGTTGTGAGATGTTGTTGCGCGCTCAT
>MAAC01008074.1_pt1 | contig 10659 bp, 9 predicted proteins | sample 1115981 | NCBI WGS metagenome assembly MAAC01 (sample SAMN04961126, study PRJNA320927) | seawater metagenome | isolation source: sample BD02T64 sea water enriched with oil for 64 days | place: USA:Gulf of Mexico | collected 2013-07-27 | reverse complement strand
GAAAATAGCAAAAAACACGCTTATCTGAACCTACAGCAGATGATCGAGGAAAAGACTCAGATCCAAGTTTAGGCATTATGATGTTTGCGGCTGTGAAAACGTCGGCCCGCCGCATTGCCGGCAGGCCGAGCCAGATTAAAGCGAGTCCGTGTAGAACTGTTCAATTGTCTTGAGGTATGTTGGGTCAATCTTCAGCTCTTTTGCACCTTCCAGCATTCCTTTGACATAAGATTTAGACGGTTTGAACGGCCCCTGTGGATCAATCACCTGATACAATTCTGTATCGTACCATTTCTTATCTTCACCCAGTGCTATGAATGTTTTGCGTTCATAATCACCGATATAGTAGCCCTCTTTGACATCCAGATCTAGCATCTCGGCCTCGTCCACTTCAAAGATCGCGCCATGCACCATCTTACCCGGCGCGTGGATAATGTTACTGATCCCAGCCTCTTGAATCTTTGACCAGAAGTTGAACTGGATCTCATAATTTGGAATGTAGGCTTTCATCATGAATTTTGCACTGGGTAGCATTTTGAGCAGGTATTCCATCTGCAAGTTAGAGCCATAGCCGAAATGTATCATGTGGTTTCCTTGTTGGTTGGTTTGTTGAGTTTAAGAAGCGTTCCAAGTTGATTTCCCAACCCGGAATCTGTGTGAATGCCGATGCCAATCAACTCTTGCGTTACATCGATCGGCAAATCGCGATCACCGTGCTTTTGGTTTAGTACGCCACCGAATAGGACCGGTGTGTGAACCTTTTTTTCTGCCAGAACCTCTACCAGCTGATTGCCGTAATCCAGCGCCATGCCATTGTGGGTACTGATCAGGATTGCATCCAGCGCGTCTGTTCCGGCTTTGTCGGCCACCTTTTCAGGATCGGCTTCGGCACCCAAGTAAACGACGTCGGCGCCAGCATTCGACAACAGCCAATGCAAGACCATGATCGCATGTTCATGCACATCAGTGGATGCCAGAAGAATACGCTTGCCCGCGATTTTATCGGCCAGTTCCGGCATTTGAAATTTGGGCAGGTTTTCTTTATAGCAAGCGATAGATTGGGTGAATATGTCGGTAGGCACGATGACCTTACGCCCGCGCACCTCCGCATCATCGGCTTGCCCCGCCCCGAATAATTCCTCAAACAGGTCCGGGCCCAGCTTCTTAAGGACATACAGCATTTGCAGTGGGTTCGTGATGTCAACACCAGCAGCCTCCAACCCGTTCAGGGCATTTTGAAACACCTGCTTGCCGTGTTTTTTCATTTGCGCAGCAAAGGCGCGACTATCGGAGAAATCCACCCGCGAATGCAGACGTCTGGCAGTTGTCTCGACCCGATTGCCAAGGATCTGCGCTTCGAGAATTTCTTCCCACGATGGCGACCGGAAAGCTTCGGTCACCGGCAATGGCAGAACCGCGTGACCCGTGGGACATTCCAGTTGAGCCATGATGTCCCACAGCATGTATTCCGCGATCAGTCCTCGGTTCTGGTCAAAGTTCCGGGTAAACGAAATGGTATCGCCATAGAACATTGATCCGACGCTGTCCCCCTCATGGATCTGATCCAACGCAAATACCCAGCCAGCCCTTTTGACAGGATCTGATGTCAGGCCACCAATACAATGCGATAGCTTGGCACCCAAAAGATCTTCGACGATGTATTTTTCCAGATAGGCCCAGCCTGCGACAGTCGTGCAATCAAAGAAAAGCGCGCCGAACCCGTCCTCTAGATAGGAATGCAGCATAACACCTTGCGTGCGCAGTGCCCCCAGAATGGCGATGGACCGCGTCGTTTCAACGGCGGTAAAGACAGGGTCGCGCCAGCCTGGAGCCTCGTGGGCGAAAAACTGCGACAGGTTGCCGATTGTGGTAACCCCGGCGCGTAGGGCGTGCACGGTGTTGGTCGTGGATGATGGAAACCCAATCATGAAGTCGCCCATATGGGGCTGTATCGGTGTTATCTGCCCGATCTGCGCCCAATGTGCTTGGGTTTCCAGAAGCGGGCCAGTTTCAGACGCGGCCTTACTGCGCTTGCCTTCGGGTAAGCCCATGCGGCGATCAAGGCAAAGCCCTGCACGGTGGATGGCAATATTATTCTGATTTGCCTCGTGAAACAGGTTTGCCATTGCCTTTTCGGTCAGATCCCAGTTTCCCATGCCGATATGGGCATGATAGCTGATCACGCCGTCTTTCATGCAGGCACGTTTGAATTCCGCCTCAGATGCGACGCCCCATGCGTCAAACGCAGCGGTGCGCCCGATGGTGATGGTGTTGGCAATCGCGCGCGCGTCGTCCAAAACTGCGCTGCAATCTGGCAATTGATCAACCAATGCCTGTCGTGTGATCTGTTCGAAACCAGCCTGTGTCACGCGCTACCCTCCAACTTGCGGACAACGGCGTCAAGCGCATCGCTCCACGCGTTTAGGCCACCATTACGTTTGATTTCATCCATGCCGCATTCGGAAATTCCGCCCGGAACCGCAAGTAATGTCCAAATATCTTGAAACGGGACATGTGCGTCATGCGCCGCCATGCCGCTTGCCCCGGCAATCGTTTCAACCACCAATGCCCGCGCGGTTAAGTTGTCTAACCCCTGCGCTGCGGTCCAAGTCGCTAGATGATCCATCAACGGAAACATTAAGGCATAGAATGCGCCAACCAATGCTGTTCCTGCGGTAAACTGCTGTTCGTCCTGCAAAACATGCACATGTCCCAAGGGTTCAAGCACCGCGCGGGCAGCGGCATTTTCTGGCATCATTATGACCGGGCTCTTGTTGATTGCCGCACTGGCAATAGGTAACGCGCGTACAGCGGTAGCGGCGCCGATCAATGCTTGGAGCCGGTTCAAGGTGACCCCTGCCGCGACCGATATAACGACCTGATCTTTGGTGAATGTAACACCAGAAAGTGCCACCTCTACATCACCAGGCCTAGTGGCAATGATAATAACGGATGCACCGTCTGCGGCTTGCTGCGCGGTGTTGAAAACACGGGCGTTTCCATGTCTTTCCGCAATGGTGTCAACCCGCGATCGGGTGCGCGAATAGAGCTGAAGATCAGCAGGGTCATCGGCCTTCACGAAACCCGCAATCAAATAGGTTGCGAAATGGCCGACCCCGATTATTCCAATAGTATGTTTCATGGCGCCTCGCTCATATTATTGGAAATAAGATTGTATATATAATTTAATTCAATCAATTGAATGTGCCTATCGCGGTCATATGACATTGTACTTTGCAAGCTGATCAAGAATTTAAAGGTTGTGGCACGATACCGTGTGGTCATTGCCAACCGCTGTTTGCTGTGGCGGAACCGTTTCGCAGACTGCCGACTTGCGCACACATCGCGTGTGGAACGGACATCCTTTCGGTGCGTTCAGAGGGCTGGAGATATCACCTTCTAGAGCAATGCGTGACCCTCTTTTTCGTGGGTCAGGGATTGGTATCGCCGAAAGCAAAGCCTGCGTGTAGGGGTGCTGTGGGTTGCTAAACAATGCATCATAAGGCGCCTGTTCAACCACTTTTCCAAGATACATAACCGCAACCCGATCCGCGACATGTTCAACAACTGCAAGGTCATGAGAGATGAACAGGTAGGCAAGGTTGAACTCCTCCTGCAAGTCCAGCAAGAGGTTAATGATTTGCGCTTGAATTGACACATCAAGGGCGGATACCGCCTCGTCGCAAATGATCAGCTCCGGGCTGACCGAAAGGGCACGTGCAATCCCAATTCGTTGCCGTTGACCGCCAGAGAACTCATGCGGATAGCGGGATGCCTGTTTCGGGTTTAGCCCAACTTTTTCTAGAAGATAGGCGATGCGATCCTTACGTTCAGCAGCGTTCAGGCCATGGATCTTCAAAGGCTTGTCCAACGTCTGGGCCAGCGTTTTTCGCGGGTTCAGTGATGAATAAGGGTCCTGAAACACCACCTGAATGCGGCGCCGCAAAGCAAGTTGTTCCTGTCGGGGCATGGATGGCAGCCGGGTAAGGTCAATCCCATCGAATACCACACTGCCGCTGGTCGGAGGCGGCAGGTTGATGATCGACATACCGGTTGTTGTCTTGCCGCAGCCACTTTCCCCGACAATGCCCAGTGTCTCACCTTTTGCGAGCGTAAAGGACACGCCATCGACCGCACGAATGGGGTGCTTTGTAGGATTGTAATGAACTTTCAGATCATCGACTTTGAGCAATGGCTCAGATCCTGCAACTGTCCCCGTCATACGACCACCTCCGTCTGTGAATTCAGCTTTAGACATCTAGACATCCTGCCATCTGAGATCGGGTGTAGGTCGACAGACCGGAGTGCACATTCAGGCCCAGCAATTGGACATCGTTCGCGAAACGAACAACCAACAGGCATATTGGTCAGGTTGGGGACCATGCCCGGTATCTCTTGCAGACGGTGTCGCCCAAGGGCGGTGCGACTCCCCAGTTTTGGAACTGACCGAAGCAATGCACGGGTATAGGGATGTTGGGGGTCATCGAAGATATCCAGAACGGATCCGACCTCGACCACTTGCCCCGCATACATGACAATAACGCGCTGCGCCATTTCCGCAATGACCCCCAAATCATGGGTGATCATGATGACCGAACTACCAAATTCGTCCTTAAGGCCCAGAATAAGATCCATAATCTGGCTTTGGATGGTCACATCAAGAGCGGTCGTCGGTTCATCGGCAATCAGGATTTCAGGGTCGCAGGCCAGCGCCATCGCGATCATCACGCGCTGGCGCATTCCGCCGGACATGTGGTGTGGGTAATCCTTTATGCGTTTTTCAGGTGACGGGATCTGAACCGTTTTCAGTAACTCGATTGCACGGTTTCTGCCTTCACGGCGACTAAGATTCTGGTGCAACTGAACAACCTCGGAAATCTGCTCCCCCACGGTCATCAGCGGGTTCAAAGATGTCATGGGCTCTTGAAATATCATTGATATTCTATTGCCGCGGATGGATCGCATATAGGCATCATCCTGCGCCAACAGGTCAACACCCTTGTAGTTAACAGTGCCATGAACAATTTGGCCGGGTGGTGATTTTATCAGGCGCAATAGCGACATCGCCGTAACGCTTTTACCGGAACCAGATTCACCGACAATGCCCACAGTTTCCGACGGATCAAGGTCGAATGACACATCTCTGACAGCAGGAACAATACCGTTAGGCGTGCTGAATTGCGTTGTCAGATTGTTAACTTCCAGTAGTTTTGCCGTATTGTACATCGTCTCTCCTCGCGGATCATAAGATCCCCCGCGCCAAATCGGCACTTTATTCCTTGTTTTTCAGTACATTCTTTGGGTCGAGAATATCGCGCAACCCATCACCGAAAAGGTTCAACCCAAGAACGGTGATGAAGATTGCCAACCCGGGAAATATAGACAGCCAAGGCGCGCTAAAGAACATATCACGTGCTGATGACAACATACCGCCCCAACTGGGTGTCGGCGGTTGCGTCCCCAGCCCCAAAAAGGACAATGCCGCTTCAAGCAGAATGGCTTCGGCACAGCCAAGGGTCGCGATGACTAAAACCGGGCCAAGCACATTCGGCATGATCTGTCCGAAAAGGATACTGGCATTGCTATAGCCCAGCACGACGGCCGCATTGACATAGTCGTTCTTTTTGACCGACAGCACCTGTGCGCGGGTTAGACGACAGGTATAGGCCCAGTTCGTCAGGCCCAATGCCAGATAGATATTGAACAGCCCCGGACCAAGTGCCGCCATAATGGCCAATGCAAAGACGATGACGGGTATCGATAGCATGACGTTGGTAATGCCCATAATTAGGTCATCCCAAAACCGCCCGAAATACCCGGCAACCAGACCCAGCGACACGCCGATCAAGGTGTTGACGATCTGTGTGATCAGTCCGACGCTTAGCGACACCCGTGCCCCATAGATGACACGTGAAAAGGCATCGCGCCCGTTGGTATCGGTGCCAAACAAATACTCAGCGCTTGGCGGCAACTCAGAGCGCATCAAGTCGGCATCGTTGACCGGATCGAAAGGCGCAATCATTGGTGCGAAAATGGCCATCAACGTGACAGTCAAAACGATGAGACCACCGTAAAACAGATTTTTTTGTCGATAGATGCGCTGGAATGTCATTTGAAATCAATCTGTGAATTAACCACGTTGTAAAGGATATCGATCAGTAGGTTGACGATCAGGAAGATCATCACGATGACCAATAAACAGCCCTGAGCCACGGGAATGTCCCGCTGAAAAATCGCCTCTACCAGAAGTGACCCGATGCCGGGCCAGGCAAAGACGCGCTCGACCACCACCGTCTGACCGATCAGCGATCCAAAGAGCAGGCCTGCGGTTGTCAAAATCAGGATAAAGGCGTTTCGAAAAACATGCTTGTAGGCAATCTTGACCTCGGACAAGCCTTTGGCGCGGGCGGTCCGAATGTAATCAGCAGAAAGCACTTCAACCACGGCTGCGCGGGTAATACGCGCCAAAAGCGCAGTGTATCCAATCCCAAGTGTTAAGGCCGGAAGGATAAGGTTGGCCAGAGATCCGCCACCGTAACCCGACGTGGGCAACAGATGCATGGTATAAGCAAAGAAGTACATCAAAAGTATTCCAAGCCAGAACTGGGGGATAGAAACGCCTACAACGGATACAACAGCGGACAGTATGTCGACCCAAGTTCCTTGTCGGAAAGCCGCAACAAACCCAAGCGGAACTCCGATGACGATGGCAATCGTAATCGCAGACAGTGCCAGCTTGAGGGTCGCCCATAATCTGTCAAAGACAACATCTGCAACGTCATAGCGCCGCAAAAGGGATTGCCCCATGTCACCTTGCAGCAATCGGCCTAGATAGTTGAAATATCGAACATAGGCTGGCTGATCCAATTGCAAATCTGCCTTAAGTTGGGCCAGCACGTTAGCGTCCATCTCAAGTCTGCCTGCCGAACTCAGCGCGGCATTTCCAGGTATCAAGTTCAGCAAAACGAACATGATCAGCGTGATCCCTAAAACTGTGGGAATGAACTGAAGCAGTCGGCGAATAATGAATGAACGCATGGTGGATAGGCCTGTCTGTTAAGGGCACGCGCGGGATCACAAAGTCAGTAATGCGCAATACTGGAAGTTCCGAACTTTCACCAATCCGAAGGCTTGGCCAGCAGCGCAATATGGCGGCACAAAGTTTGCGCCGCCATGTTGCGCCTTCGTCTTAGTTTTCGGACCGTGGAGAATTTTCATCCACCCAGACATCCGCGAGATCCTGATACATGATCTCGATCGAAACCGGCTGCAGGCCATGGGCCCAAGGCTGCACTGCAAGAACGGCCTTGTTGTAGTTGAACACCCAAACTGCTGCATCATCCCGGAAAATGGCGTCAGCCTGCATCAAAAGCTCTGCACGGGCTGAAGGGTCAATTTCCAACTGTGCTTGGTCCAACAACGCATCGTATTCTGGGTTGTCGTAATGGGCATAGTTGCCGGATGTATTTTCAGTTTGTGAATGCCACCGCTTAAGAGCGCGCAGTGGTTCTGGACCAGAACCGAATGACCATATAATTCCTTGATAATCATCAGCAATTATATTGTCATATAGGATACCACCCTCCAGTTGCTGGATCTTAACGGTGATATTGATCTTGCTAAGATACTGGCCAATGACTTCCGCCACAGCAACACCATAAGAACCATTTGCCGTGCCCGAGATCGTAAGCTCAAATCCGTCTTCATATCCAGCCTCAGCCATTAAAGCTTGGGCCCTTTCCAGATCAAATCCAAATCCGGTGGCTGTGCTGTCGAACGCCTCCGAGGATTGTGGGAGCCATCCCACTGGATTATAAGCTTTGTCTTTGAGGAACCTGCTGTTGATGGTTTCTTCGTCAATTGCATAGCTGATAGCTTGGCGCACCATACGATTGGCCAACGGTTCGTATCCTTGGTTCCACACAATGAGTCGCGTGAACATTTCGGGAACTTCGATCAGATCGTCTGCATAAGTCGGATCGTTCTTGAAGCTTTGGTACTGCGGCGCTTCGACAATGATCGCATCCAGTTCATCGGACCGAAATGCGATGTCGCGAGATGCCCCTTCTTGCATGATCTTAAACACAACTGAATCAAGATAGGGTTTGCCCTCTTCATAGTAATCAGGGTTCCGCGTCAAAGTGACTTCGCTGCCTTTTACCCATTCTTGAAATACGAACGGCCCGCTTCCAACCGGGGTCAGTCCAAACTGGTCCCCCAAACGCTCGACTTCCTCTTGCGGTACAATTGCCGTACCGGGGCGGAAAAACTGATAGGCCGGATCAATACGCTCGTTCAGAGTGATGGAGAACGTTCGGTCATCAATTACCTGTAGGCCTGTTAGCGTGTCGGCCTCGCCGTTTTGAAGTTCGCTGGCGCCGGCGATGACCTGAATATGACCTGAATTCGGGCTTACTGGCTCCATTGTCAGCATACGATGGTATGAATAGGCGACGTCGCTGGCGACAAGTTCACGCCCATTGTGGAAATTGATACCGTTCTTAAGTGTATAGGTATAGGTCAGTCCGTCTTCAGAAATGTCAACGCTTTCAGCCAGCTCCAGCATTGGGCGTTGATCTTCGGCGCTCCACATATACAAACTTCTGAAGATGTTGTTTGTGACCAAAAGGTCTTGCTGCTTGCTGGTTCTGTGGGGATCAAGCGTTAGAATGCTGCCGTCATATGGTGCTACGAAATTGAACGACCCTCCCGTTTCGGCAGCTTGAAGTGGAAAGCCCACTCCAATTGCGGCGACACAAGCAAGAATGTTCGTGCGGATTGAATATTTCATTTTTCCTCCATGTTTTTAGTTTTGACGCATGGCTTGCGCTTCGAAATCCGGAAGCCGGTACTGACAAGGCCAGTGTCGGGCATCCCTATTGGACATAGTCTTTACAAACTTGGACCGCCCCATTGGAGCAAAACACATCAGAAGATGTACGGAGTAAGAAGTTATTTGTCAAATTATATATATAATTTTATTTATGATTTTATGTGGCGTTAGTAAATTTGAGATTGCTCAAGGGTCGTAAAGGTGGGTAACAAGGCCCTGACCGGGTACGGTCAGAGGAAGCTGACTTGAGGCGGGACGGGTGACGACCGAGCTTCTGTCCATGACCAAATGCGATCCGTTCAAATACTTCAAAACCAGCTTCGATATCATTCGCCTAGCGGTGATGTGGTGCATCTGGCTCCCACAGTCACATCGGAATGTGGAGGAGTTACTGCATGAGCGCGGGATCGAAATCAGTCATGAGACCGATTTTGGCGTCAAAGGTATTCTACCAGACGGATCTAGGCAGAAGTCCTGCTTGTTCGCGATCATGGCGTTTAGGACGCCGAGAAGTTTGTGTGCTGTAGTAATAAAAACGACTTGATGGGGTTCCCAGCCTCGGTCAAACGGTGACAAAATGCCTGGAAAGTTTAGCTAAACTGAGAAGCGCGGAGCGTTGCAATGTAAAGCAACGAGCGCACGGTTGACCGCCCCATACTTATCATGCGGCGCCCTCATATTTTCCCACGGTCCCGGCGACGGGAGCGAAGCCAACCAGAACTTTGATGCGCCGCTGTCTAAATGTCCAAGTTCGGGAAGTTCTGTAAGTAACGTGGCTGCAACAATAAGATCGATGCTAGGCACCATTTGTAATTGACACGCGGTTTCTGGGAACTCCATATTTGCGGGGATAAGTTTTGCGATGTGGTTTTCGTTCTTGCGGATCCGGTGTTCAAACACTGCTAAGTGGTAGGGGATGTCCGCTTGGGCGTAAAGGTGCCGCAAACTCGGCTAGCATTCTTGCGTCAACGCGGGTTGTGTTGCAGGTTCTGCCTAATGTTTGCTGCTGAGACCCGGAAAATTCGTGTAGCCGGATGCGCCCATACTCGAGCTGGCAGTGACCACTGGACAAGGCTTTCGTGAAGATTAACGTTGCCGCTCACAACCTTTGGCGGGCAGTTGACCACCAAGGCGAAGTGCTGGAAAGCTATGTTACTAAGTGCCGTGATCGCAAGGCAGCGTTGAATTGCCTCAGAAAATTAGTGAAACGCTACGATAAACCGAAGGTCATTGTGACCGATAAACTCCGAACTTGCGGAGCAGAAATGAAGATCATCGGTAATGCGGGTCGACAAGAAACCGGCCGTTGGCTGAACAATAGGGCTGAGAATTCACATCCTTTGCTAGCAGTGGCTTGCTTACAAACCATGAGAAGGGGCCCTTCCGGCGACGGGAACGAGCGATATTACACATTTGTCGGATGGGAAGCCCACAGATATTCGTCGCCGTTCATGCGTCAGCATTAAGCCCGTTCAATCAAGAGCGCAGCCTCTCAAAGCCGCTCGTGCCGCCGCACTTGCTGAGTGGCGCGGTGTTCTCACAGAATAACGGACAGCGCTTCTCGCCTTACTGAGACGAGTTCGAATTAGCCTGCCCCCCTAGGGGTGGAGCCCCTTGGCTTTTGAACGAAAGGCCGTTTAAATGAGCTGAGAGACAAGAACGCAAGCGGGGTAAGTCTATCCGCTTCAGACGACGGTTTTCATCCGCCATCGCCCTCAATTCCGAAATCATCGACGCATCTGTTACCCGGCAGAATCTTGCAAAGCAAAAAGCCCGAGAGGGCATCCCGCCAAACTTCACCCGCCATTTGTAGAAACTGGCATTGC
>MAAC01012142.1_pt1 | contig 10663 bp, 8 predicted proteins | sample 1115981 | NCBI WGS metagenome assembly MAAC01 (sample SAMN04961126, study PRJNA320927) | seawater metagenome | isolation source: sample BD02T64 sea water enriched with oil for 64 days | place: USA:Gulf of Mexico | collected 2013-07-27 | reverse complement strand
GTGAGCAAAGAGTCTAGGCCAATAATAAAAAATAAGCGCTGCTTAGGATAACTTTGTTGCAACGACTTTAAGGTATCGACCGTGTAAGAATTACCGCTACGTGTTAGCTCACGTTGATCGCAGTAAAAATTTTCTTCCTCGGCGCAGGCTAATGTCACCATGTCAGCACGCTGTTTAGCGCTTACGTTTGGGCTGGCTTTATGGGGAGGAATACTGGCAGGAATAAAAAGTATTTTGTCTAATGATAAATAGTCGGCGACCACCTTAGCAGGCTCGGTGTGCCCTAAATGAATAGGGTCGAAAGTGCCGCCTAATATGCCAATGCTAGTCACGGTTGGTTAGCTGTATTCATATTAACTGTATTCATAGTTAAGGGAAAAGTTTTGGGTGATTTCCCCTTGGTAAAGGGTTAGGCAAAGATCCGCCAATAAGATAAAACTGTTAAATTCGCTGCTGGTTTTGGTGAGTAAATCAATATCAGCCAATCGCGATAATGCCCGTTTCACATTAGCAAGGCTAATATGGGTAAGGGCGTGTTGATATAAAGGTTTGCGTTTATCCCAAATTCGGTATTCTTTAAAAATATCATTAACAGGGTTGCCATCACTAAGTTTAGTGAGCATGGCATAAAGTTGATTTATTTCTTTATGGAATACCCACACTAGTTGCCCCGCAGCCGTGCCTTCTTGCTGCATTTTATCTAACATGGTAATGCATTTTTTACAGTTACCTTGTAATAAGGCATCAATAATTTGAAAAGGGTTAAACTTTGCTTGATTGATCACTAAATGCTCAGCATCGCTCAGGCTAATTTGTTGACCTGCACTAAATAACAGTGCTAGCTTTTGTAATTCTTGCGCTAAGGCGGGTAAATTGCCTTCAAATAACTCAATCAATAATAAAGATAACTCAGAGGATAAATTTAAGTTCAGGTTGCGGGCCTGATTTTGTAACCAACGCGGCAGCGTTTTCACATCTATATCATATAGTGGTAAATAACAGCCTAGCTGAGTTAAGGTTTTAAACCATTTTCTATTAGCGCTAGGGCCATCGAGTTTAGGGCCATGAAAGATAAAAACAACATCTTGCAATGCCATGTTTTTTTCGATGACTTCGCTCAGTGCGAGCAACGATTTATTACCGCTGTCACCAATTTTTATCGTGGTAAATTCAACTTCAATAATGCGCTGGCTGGCAAATAAACTCATGGATTGATATTCATCAATGAGTTGTTGCCAGTCAAATTTATTATCGCTACTAAAGCGAATTAATTCACTAAACCCTTGCTGATTAGCATGTTTTTTAATGGTGGCTAAACTATCGTTTTTTTGCCAAGGCTCGTCACCAAAAACCAACCACACAGGTTTAAAGCCCTGTGATAGCGTTTGCGATAGTTGGTTATGGTAAATTTTCATTTAAGCCTTGTTATTTTTTTACTTTTTTACTTAAAGCGCTATCGCTGAATTCTTGCCATATCACGTAAAATTCTATCGGCAGCTGATTGTCTCATTTCACTAAGCAGTAATGATAATTCACGAGACTTTGCTAATGCTAAACTGGGATCATCTTGATAATCTCTGTTTAATTCAAAGCGAAAATCTTGTGGCTCTTCACTGGGCTCACCGTTTTTAGCGCTAAAGCGTAACTGATAATGCACCGCATAAATAAGTTCATACTCAGCGACTTGGCCATTTTGAAATACGGATAATGTACGGCGGTCGAGCTTGTCAGACATAATGCGTAGCTCAGGAGCAGTACTACTTTTGTGCGGCAGTACTTTTACTTGATTACGCGTTAAATGCTGCTTCACTAAACGGGTTAACTCACCATGAACATCGCTAGAGCTAACATATAACGTTTGTAGCTCGTCACTGAGTAAATAGTCACCTCTAAGTTGAAAGCCACAAGCCGTTAATAAGCTTGATAACATGATTGCCAAGCAAAGTTGCTTAGCACGTAGGAGGGCGTTTATTGTTGAGCTTTTGCGGTTAAAACCGCTCCTACAACGCATGCTAATTAGCCACAACATTTAATAATTTACCGGGAATGTAAATTACTTTACGTATAGTTTTACCTGTCGTAAATTTAACAACACCGCTATCCGCTAAGCCTATTGCTTCTACCGTTTCTTTACTGGCGTCAGCCGCGACAGTGATTTTTGCGCGTAGCTTACCGTTAACTTGTACAATAATAAGCTTTTCGTCTTCAACTAAGGCACTTTCATCAACAATTGGCCATTGCGCATCTTCAACTGATTCGTTGTTTGAGCCAATTTGAGTCCATAAATAATTACAGATATGTGGCGTGATTGGCGTTAGCATTAGTACCACTGCGCGTAGAGACTCAAGCATTACCGCTTTGTCTTCAGCACTCGTCATTGGCGCTTTGCTCAAATGGTTCATCAATTCCATAATGGCCGCAATTGCGGTATTAAAGGTATTGCGACGACCAATATCATCGGTTACTTTCGCGATAGTTTTGTGTAATTCACGGCGTAGTTTTTTCTGCGCTGAGTTTAATGTTAAATCACTAGTAGCTGGTACGTCAGCATTTGTTGTATCAATACTTGTTTCAACAAAGTCATGCACTATTTTATAAACACGTTTAACAAAACGATGTGCGCCATCAACACCCGCGTCAGACCATTCTAAGGTTTGCTCTGGTGGTGAAGTAAACATAATAAATAAACGCACCGTATCAGCGCCGTATTTATTAATGACTTCTTGTGGGTCAATACCGTTATTTTTTGACTTAGACATTTTGCTCATGCCCGCAGACATAACGGCTTCACCATCAATTTTACTGATGGCCGAGGTTACATGGCCTTTCTCGTCACGCTCAACAGTAACATCATTTGGGGCAATCCATTCTTGTGCGCCGTTGTCTGCTTCACGGTAATAGGTGTCTGCTAATACCATGCCTTGGCAAAGTAATTTTTTGTAGGGTTCATCACATTGTACTAAACCCACATCACGTAATAATTTATGGAAAAAACGTGAATAAAGTAAATGTAAAATAGCATGTTCGATGCCGCCAATGTATTGGTCAACTGGTAGCCAGTAATTGGCTTTGGCGGGATCAATCATTTGGCTATCATCGTTGGGTGAACAATAGCGTGCGTAGTACCAAGAAGACTCCATAAAGGTGTCAAAAGTATCGGTTTCACGCAATGCGTCTTCACCATTGAAAGTGGTTTTTGCCCACTCTGGATCATCTTTAATGGGCGAGGTAACACCGTTCATTACTACGTCTTCTGGCAATACTACGGGTAACTCACTCTCAGGTACTGGCACAGACTCGCCATTGGCAAGATTGATCATTGGGATTGGTGTACCCCAATAACGCTGGCGAGAAACACCCCAGTCACGTAGACGGAAGTTAGTGGTTACTTTACCTTTATTCTCGCTCAATAATTTATCGCTAATTGCCTTAAAGGCTTGCTCGAAGTTTAAACCATCAAACTCAGCGGAATTGATCAATGTGCCTTTTTCGGTAATGGCAGCTTTGCTTATATCTGCAGCGGCAATGTCATTGCCATCTTGCTCAGCAGTACTAATCACTTGGGTGATTTCAAGACCATACTTAGTGGCAAATTCGTAATCACGTTGGTCGTGCCCCGGTACTGACATTACAGCGCCTGAGCCGTAATCCATCAACACAAAGTTGGCAGCCCAAACTGGTACTAATGCACCAGTGAGTGGGTGAATAGCCTTAAGGCCAGTATCGACACCCTTTTTCTCCATAGCAGCCATATCGGCTTCTGTGGTTTGGTTACCTTTACATTCTTGAATAAAATCAGCTAATGCTGAGTTGCCTTGTGCAGCATTTCCTTTCGCGGCAATCAGCGCTAATGGATGCTCAGCAGCAAGTGCGACATAAGTAACGCCCATTAATGTGTCGGGGCGAGTGGTGTAAATGTCAAAGCTTGCTGGTTTGCCAGCCACTAAACCGTCAACCTCAAAAGTCATTTCAACACCTTGAGAGCGTCCAATCCAGTTACGTTGCATGGTTTTTACTTGTTCAGGCCAGTCGGTAAGTTGGTCTAAATCGTCAAGTAATTCTTGCGCATAATCAGTAATTTTAATAAACCACTGTGGAATTTCTTTTTTCTCAACGATGGCACCAGAGCGCCAACCACGGCCATCAATAACTTGCTCGTTCGCTAACACCGTTTGATCAACCGGATCCCAATTTACCGTAGCGTTTTTCTTATAAACCAAACCTTTCTCATAAAGCTTAGTAAAAAACCATTGCTCCCAGCGGTAGTAATCTTGCTTGCAGGTAGCTAGTTCTCTGTCCCAGTCGTAACCAAAGCCCAGTGATTTAAGTTGGTTGCGCATGTAGTCAATGTTTTGATAAGTCCATTTGCCGGGGGCGCTTTTATTTTTTATAGCGGCATTTTCTGCAGGTAAGCCAAAGGCATCCCAACCCATAGGTTGCATAACATTTTTACCTTGCATACGTTGGTAGCGAGAAATAACATCGCCCAAACTGTAGTTGCGCACATGACCCATGTGTAATTTACCACTGGGGTAGGGGAACATGGCTAAACAGTAAAATTTTTCTTTACTGTCATCTTCAATGGCTTTAAAGGTGTTGTTGTCAGTCCAAAAATTTTGTACTGTTGCTTCAATTGCTTGGGGGTTGTAAATGGCTTCCATTAATGTTTTCTCGAACGCTATTTTGGCATGTTATTGCATGTGTTTACTGTTTAATTACTGGTAGTAACAGTGATTAACACGCAATAAAATTGAGTTTAAATTATCGCGATAGAATACCCTATCTCAGTGCCTAACAACAAGCTTAATTGCTGATTTTGTCTATACTTAATATGGTTGGTGACGTGGTTAGTGACGTGGTTGGTAAAGTGGTTAGTTAAGAAGAATAAAATAAGGCGACTAAAGGAAATTGTTATGACCCAAAGAAAAGAGTACTTAATGGCTGTTTATCAAGACTTAAATGCTTGGCTTAATGAAGTACAAGAAATGCAAAAACCCAAGGTTAGCGAGTTGCTAAAACAAGCTAAACTTTATGGCAAAGCTATTGAGAATATGTCGGAAGAAAAACTAACACAATTTGTTGATAATTTACGCTATGACTTGCATGATTTTTATCAACAAAATCAATCGCAAGCTAAGCACTCTATCTACTTAGGCTTACTTAATGAGTCTTTATGGTCTAATTTGGCAAAGTTAACCGATAAGTCGCAAGTGGAATGGGCTGAATTAATGGATGATTTTGATCATGACGGCATTTATCATGCGGGCGATATTATTGGTTTTGGCGAGATCGCTTGCCAGCAATGCCAAGAAACTATTACCATAATACACGCGAGTGAATTGGGTGTTTGCGCTCAATGTGGCGGTGAAGATTTTACTCGTTTGCCGCTTAATCCTTGATTTCTTTATTGTTAGAGGATTAGTTAACGAGTACACTAGCTTTAATGCTTTTTTTAAAGGCTACCTTTAAAAAGTCTTCAAAGAACCGTCAAAGAACTTCAAGGATTTTCATGGCTACAACGTCTGTTTCACATTGCAAACTTACCTCTTCACAACTTAGCTCGACCATATCTGCTCAACTTTTTCATCAAACACAATGTGCTAGTAATATAAAACAAACCTTTGTTGGTCATGAACGTGCTAAAGAGGCGCTTGAATTTGGCTTAGCCATGTCTGCTATTGGTTTTAATGTTTTTGCCATGGGAGAGCACGGAACCGGCCGACAAACCCTGATAAAACAAATGCTAACGACCTTAGCTAAAGAACAGCCTACACCGCCAGAATGGTGTTATATCAATAATTTTGATGAAAACCATGCGCCATTTAACTTGTATGTAAACCCGGGTGACGGTAAACAGCTTTTAATGCGTATGAATAAGTTTATTGATGAATTATTAGACTTATTTCCTGAGATTTTTGATAACCCTGGCTATCAACGACAAAAATCGGCCATAGACAGAGAGTTTAATAAAAAATATGACCAAGCCATTACGACAGTTGAAGAGATTGCTTTAAAAAAGGATGTCGCTTTATACGAAGAAAATGGTGAGGTAGGCTTTTCACCTTTGGTTGACGGTAAACCGTTAAACGATAAAGAATTTGCCAATGTAAATGAAACAGAAAGAGCCAAGTTTTATCAGTTATTGGCTGAGCTTGAAAATGTGTTGTCTGAACAATTACTTGAATTGCCTTTATGGAAGCGCATTTCATCGGACAAAATGCGTAAGCTTAAATATGACACCGCGGAGCAAGGGATAGCGCCTTATTTGAAAGAGCTTGAGCAAGAGTTTTCTGCTAACCAAGGGGTGTTAAAATATTTATGCAAAGTAAAAACACATATTGTTGATGCCGTTTTAGAAGTTTTAGTTACTGAAGAAGAAGAGTCGGTTAACGACAAAGATTTACGCAAGCTTATGGTAGAGCGTTTTTTGCCCAACTTACTGGTGCCGCGTGATATTAATGATGGTGCTCCAGTGGTTTATGAACAAAACCCGACCTATCAAAACTTATTTGGTCATGTTGACTTTTCTAGTTTTCAAGGAAGTAGTTACACTAGCTATCGATTAATTCGCCCCGGCGCCTTGCATAAAGCCAATGGCGGCTATTTATTGCTTGATGCGGATAAGTTACTTACTCAGCCTTTGGTTTGGAGTCGATTAAAATTAGCTTTAAAAACAGGGCAAATCACCATAGAAAACCCTTATTCTGAATTATCTCAACCGGGCTCCTATAGCTTACAACCAGAGAAAATACCACTGCAAGTTAAGGTGGTTTTGTTAGGTGATGCAGAAATTTATTACACCTTGCAAGATTACGATCAAGAATTTACTGAGCTGTTTAGAGTGTTAGCAGACTTTGATCGTTATTTAACAAAGAATAACGATAATTTGATCGCTTTTGGTAACTTGATTCGCCAACGAGCCTTTAAGCATGATTATCCAAAAATTGATGATGAAGCTGTGCTTGAATTGGTGCGATATGCTTTAAGACGAGCAGAGCATCAACACAAAATTTCAGCCAATATAGTGCAAATTAATGATTTATTAGACGAAGCCAATTACTGTTGGAACAAAAGTGGCGGTAAAGGCACGTTAACCGCTGAACATATTGCCATGGCCTTAGCCGCAAAAAAACGTCGAACGGGCCGATTAAGCGAAACTTGGTTGGATGAAATTAAAGAGCAGCAAGTGTTAATTAGTACTGAAGGGGAGTTTGTTGGCAAAGTTAATGGTTTAACTGTGTTAGAAATTGGCGATAGTGTTTTTGGCACACCAGCACGAATTACTGCCACTGTTTATGCGGGTAGCCAAGGGGTTACCGATATAGAACGAGAAGTTGATTTGGGTAAATCTATTCACTCAAAAGGTGTACTGTTATTAACTGGGTATTTAGGACATAAATACGGACAAGGATTTCCTGTGAGTATTTCTGCCAATATTGCTATTGAGCAATCTTATGGACATATTGACGGAGATAGCGCCTCAATGGCGGAACTTTGCGCGTTAATATCGGCGATTACGTTATTGCCTATTGATCAAAGTTTAGCGATTACTGGTTCAATAAACCAACATGGTGAGGTGCAGTCTATTGGCGGTGTTAATGAAAAAATAGAAGGTTTTTTTCAACTTTGTAAAGATAAGGGCTTAACAGGCAAGCAAGGGGTGATTATTCCTAAAACTAATGTTGTTAATTTGATGCTAAATAATGATGTTATTGGTGCTGTAGAGCAAAATATGTTTACTATTTATGCCGTAGAAACAATTGACCAAGCGTTAGAGCTGTTGATGTCGACTAAGGCAGGTACGCTTAATAGTACGGGACGCTATCCTCGCAAATCAATTCATGCACTGGCGCTAGAAAAACTAGAAAATTTTGCAGAATTACTAGAAGGCGGTGAAGAATAATATTTTTTATTTAAACCAAAATGACTCAAAGCCCTTTTAGAGAATATCAGACAAAGGGCTGCGCACGCCATTAGCGCCATGTTCAATAACGTGGGTATAAATTTGCGTGGTGCGTAAATCGCTATGGCCTAGTTGCTCTTGCACGGTGCGAATGTCTGCCCCGCGCTGCAATAAATGGGTTGCAAAAGAATGCCGTAAGGTATGGCAAGTGACATTTTTTTCAAATGCCAACTTCCTGCTTGTTATTTTAATCGCTTTTTGTAAGCTTGTTTCATTTATATGATGTCGCCTAATTTTTTTCGATTCAGGGTCTATGCTTAATTGAATAGATGGAAAAACATAATGCCAGTTAAATTCTTTAGGCGCACTTGGGCATTTTCGAGCAAATGCGTAAGGTAACCAAACACCCTTATATTCTTTGTTTTCCATATCTTGTGTATAAGTAAGCTTTGCTGACGCTATCTGATTTTTAAGTGGCTCAATTAACTCTTTTGCTAGTGTGACCCGTCTATGCTTCCCACCCTTTGCATGCCAAATTTGAATAGATAAATAATCAAAATCAATATCTTGTATTCGTAGCCGAACAGCTTCCATTAAACGAAGACCGCTACCATAAAGTAATTTGCAAGGTAGTGCGACAGATGAAGGCAAGTTACTCAGCAATGCTTTTGTTTCGCTTTGAGTTAATACAACAGGCAATTTAGGTTGAACATTAGTTCGGTTAAAATTCAATTCTAATGTTAATGGGTTATCTAAAATTTCACGATATAGAAAAACTAACGCATTAAGTGCTAAAGCTTGTGTTTTGGGGGCAACTAATTTTTGGTTAGCCAAATAAGATAAAAAACTTTCTACTTCGGTATTATGACAATTACTTGGGTGCTTTTTATCAACAAAATTAACAAATGCTTTAATCCAATAGCAATAGGTTTCAATAGTACGCTTCGCATAACGTCTAACACGCATTTGCTCACTAATTGCAGATAAAAAAGGTGAATTCATGGGACAATTTCCTTTATAGATATATATCAACACTGTGCTTATGTACAGTGTGGCATGTTTCTGTATTTTTGCCACAAATAAGGATAAATATAACGTTTTAATGAGATTTTATAGAAATAGGCTTTATAAGTTATTGATATTTTTTGTTTATAGTTATAGAGTTTATTTAAAATTATTTTAATGATTAAGTTTTTCTGGTCGAAAGGCAGAAACATTCAGTCTAATAAGCTGTTAGCCATATCAAAAGGTAAGAGTATGAATTTCAAAAAGTCGCTATGGAAAGTATTAACATTCATGGCTGTAATGTTCTTTTTATTTAGACCTGAGTATATGGCCTTAGGGTTATTTATTGATGCGATAGGTTTGGATATATTCCTGCTACTTCTTGAGGTTCAATTCATTGCAGTTTCTGGGTATTATGTTCAAAACTGGGTAAAACCGATATTCAAACCCATTTACCTTTCAATTAAAAAAGTAGATCCATATTTTTTCATTCCCACCAAAAAAGTGGTTACAAAAATACCATCTATTTTATTACATGCTGTGCCAGGATTTATGTTTTTATACTTAGATTGTCTGTTCATTATTCCTGATTCAGCTACAGCATAAAATATGGCTAACAAGCTGTTAAACAAGGACAAAAAACAGTTGGCTTTGCTCCTGCGTCGCTAATTTTAACCAACTGTTTTTTGCCTGTTAACAGGGCGTTAGGCTTTAAGTGAACTATGCAAAATTTGGTCGTACAATCCTTACAAAATATTAGTAGCTCATTTCAAGAAAATGAGCTCGCATATTTAGCGTCTACCACGAAAATAGAATTACCGCTGAGGGATCGTTGGGCTTTTGTTTTACACCAAAAACTAAATAAAAGCTGTCAGGTGTCGCGTGAGTGGAAGCGAACGGATTTAGCTATATTGAAGTCAGGTAAACCAGCTGTCCTAATTGAGCTTAAAGCCATGTATTCATTTGATGCTGCTTTAGATCCAAATGATATTGGTGGTTTCACTGATGCGATGCTTTCAGATGAAAGCAAGGCACTAAAATTAGCTTTACCAAATACTGAGGTTTATACAGTTCTATTAGCTACACATCCATGTGGTAATTATCTAAAAGAACTGGATGGTATTGTAAAATATGTTTCAGGTATCAATAGAGCAGTTAAAAAATTTGGTACGCCAGACAAAGTTAAGAATGAAGCTATATGTGCTGTAAATAGTAAACTAAAATACAGAAATATAGTCTCATCTGGTATTTTATCTGGCGGTTTTGCATTCGGAACTGATGTTGACGTGCTGTATTGGGTAGTTAAAGCCTAACAAGAATTTTCAAGACGGACAAATTACAGTTGGCTTTTTGTTCGTGCCTCACTTATTTTAGCCAACTGTAATTTGCCGCTTAAAATGGCGTTATATGCTATTAAAAATTAGCTTTAGATAAAGTGCTTTCTAGTACAGCGTTTTACGCTAAAATAGGTTCAGTTTTATCACTAATAAGCGTTGCCTTTTATACCTTTTTCAAAGGTGGCAACGCTATTAATTTTGTTCAACCTTGCGCGTGTAGCGTAAAAATTCACGGTTAGGTTTTTATATTACGGGTGGCTTAAGTTCGTGCAAAGCTTGCTACAGGCAGTGTTGCATATAACAAATAAGAATAGGTGTCGCGCAGCCGACACCTTATTCGGGTGTTGGACAAGCCTGGAGCCTGCTTTATATAGTAAATAGCGAGATTGATTTTCAAGGTGGGTTAGCCTTGTATGTA
>MAAC01012141.1_pt1 | contig 10669 bp, 11 predicted proteins | sample 1115981 | NCBI WGS metagenome assembly MAAC01 (sample SAMN04961126, study PRJNA320927) | seawater metagenome | isolation source: sample BD02T64 sea water enriched with oil for 64 days | place: USA:Gulf of Mexico | collected 2013-07-27 | reverse complement strand
TGAATTAACAGGAACAAAATTCCAGTTTTTGTTCTTTGGCTCAGTGCGCCTTGTATTTACATACAAGGCTAACCCACCTTGAAAATCAATCTCGCTATTTACTATATAAAGCAGGCTCCGGGCTTGTCCAACACCCGAATAAGGTGTCGGCTGCGCGACACCTATTCTTATTTGTTATGAATACTTATACTCAATAAAACGTTGTTTTAAATGAACCATTAGAATTAGATATTTTATTAATTATTTTATCAATCTTCCACCCGTTATCATTAGCGAAACGAATAGTTTTTAGAAAGCTATCACCATCTCTAGGATGATTTTTAGCTTTTATAATCCACTCAGCTTTATCACCGTTAACTATTAACTCTTCAGTATAAGTAGACGGGAAATTAGTATCATTTTTTAGCATAGACAACATCATTTTCTTTGCTTTTTCAGGTTTAATTGAAGCTGTTGTAACTTCTTTTGATAGTATTTCTGCCTCAACTCCGTTAATGCTTATAGAGAAATCAAAATCATTAACAACAACACCTACTTTATCTAATTTATCAATTACATTTTTTTGAGCATCAGATGATAGATAAGTAGAGAACTTAAAGTCTGAAAGTTTACTTGTTTTTTCTAATTCAAGTGAGTATTCCTTGTAAAGTGATTTTGGATCTGATTCAGCACCACAACCAAATAAAACTAATACTAGAATGTAAGCAATATATATTTTTCTCATGACAACTCCATTGTATTCATAACGCTGCTATTAAGCGGCGAAAAATTGTTGGCTATAATTGTGAGGCACGAACAAAAGCCAACTGTTTTTTGTCCGACTTGAATGCCCTTGTTATTTGATGGTAGCGGAAAACTGCCCACGATAACAAGCACTTTACTGGTTTTGGCAGCCCGACCGTAGAACTAAAAAGTGCCCAGCGCCGCTACTAACCAAACCGTGAACTTTGAGCCAAAAACAAATGCTTGTTTAGCTAATGGCTTTACAACAAAAATGTCTAAAATAGTAAAGCCTATTAGCGGTAATAACCAAAACCTTTAGGCGAAAACTGAGGCGTAACTCACCAAACCAATTTAGAAAACACCGCTTTTACAATAAAATATTCAGTTGATTTAGCGGTGCCAAAATAACAGCTTATTAGAAAGAAAAAATCCTTATTTAAAAGAGGAATAAATCATTCTTTCATATTTATTAAAACTAAAAGATACGTTATTTCCACAAGTGCCACAACTACTTAGTAAAAATATTCATCATTTATTAAAGACAAAAGCGAGAAAAATTCCTTTTTATTGGCAGAGAGCGTGAATACACATCGGGCTGTATAAAAAAACAGTGCAAATTAAGATTTATTGGGGTCAGAATAATTTGGAACGTTTACCGTTTTAAAGCTAACTTTTTTGGTGGTGTCGTTAAATTAAAATCAACTTCAAAATCAAACATTACTAACAATACTAAAGTGAAACTAAGGCAAGCGAATCGATAGGTGTCGCTTGCACTACAAATCTATAAGGCGTTGAACTAATCACCCCAGCAAAGGGGTAACACGTAACTAAAACCAACCCCTGATAACTATCCTCAATATACAGCTGAGACAAGCGTGTATCAATGATTAGGGTATTATCTACTTGGTAGTACTGTCGCTTTGCTTGATTATCTTCTAGCAACACTTTATCACCCATTTTTAGTGCCTCCAAGACGTTAAAATGACTATCGTTATGTGCTGATATTATGGTTATGTCGTCAACATTGCTAGTATTTGTTCTGGTTAAACCGGGGCCAAAAGCCAGTGCTTGACCTGAATCCGTATTTAACACTATATGTGATAAATCAAAACGTAAGAAAGTAAGTTTCGCCACCAGATGAAAGTCGGCCCAAGCCCAAGGCAAAAGTGGCCTTAACTTTTTATTTTCTTGCTTTAATACATTTTGCTTCAATACGTTCTGCCACGTGTGTTTGAGTAAAACTTGAGCTAAATGTGCTTTAGCTACCATATAAAAACTATTCACTAATAAATAAATAGCAAAAGCAAAAATCAACCCAATAGAGTACTTTTTCATGATGTTAAATTTACTTTGTAGCAAGCGACTTACCTTTAAACGACAATAACTGTAGTAAGAAGCCAATAAAAAGCAGAGTCAATCCTACATAGAAATACCCCATTACGCCTAAGGCTGTGTTCGCCAATAGCACCCTTTGTGTTGAACCCTTAGGCATTAAATTGGCTATTTTTTTTGTCATTGGTGTCGTGTTTGGGTCTCGGCTAACATGCTCTTCAACCGCGATAAAGCTTGTGTAAGGAGAAACAAGATGGTGTTTTAATGCTAGTTGGGTAATTTGCTGCTTTAAAAGAGCTTTTTGTTGTTGATCACCTCGTCTGTGTTGTTGAGTTAAATGCTTTATTTTTTGTCTTGCCCACCATTGGTCTACCCCTTGGTTTGATTGGTTATAAGTTTTATTCTCAGCAATATGTATTTGCTCTTGCCAATTTGTATCAGCTAACATCCCTGTCACGTTAATGATTGATTTTGGCTTTATTTGCGGTGTTTGCGATACTTTAGGCCATCTTGCACTAATCACCATAGGCTGGCTCTGGTATAAATCAGCGATTAATAAAGGATAGTATTCAACGTTTTCAACAGGCCAGTTTACGTTAATATTTCTCATCAGAGGCTGACTAATATCACTAAAGAGCTTTCGCATTTGCAGAGCAATTTCATTAATACTGCCTATATATCGATAGGTACCACGGCCAAGCTCTGCTGCACGAGCCATAAAATAGCTATTAGGAGCTGAGCCAATACCGATAGTGTGTAAACGGGTATTTGCCAAGTTATTTTCAATCAAGGTAAAAAGCTCTTGCTCATTAGCAACACTACCATCAGTAATAAAAATAACTTGTTTGTATTTACTTTCAGCGACACTTTCAACGGCATTTTCTGCTGTTTTTACCTGTAAAGCCTGCTTAATAGCAGGATACATATTAGTACCACCACCGGCAGACAATTTTTGTAACCATTGTTTTGCTATCGCAATGTTTTTGGGTATTGCACTAAGGCTACGCTGAAATAGTTTTTTTGCATCGCTACTAAAAGCAATAATATTAAAGGTGTCGTCCTCATTAAGTATATCCAGTGCGGTATGCAATGCTTGCTTGGCTTGTTTAATTGCAACACCACCCATAGAGCCTGAGGTATCAATAATATAAGTAACATCTTTTGCAATTGTTTCACCTTGTTTGGCTACTGGCGGCATCACCATCAGTAAACCATAATTAAAGCCATCATCAGTCATTTGAAAAAATGCCGCTTTAGGTGCGTTGCCTTGAGCCACTTGCCAAGTGAGTACAAAGTCTCTATCTAATAAAACACTGTTGTTGGTTAATGAAAGATGAGTCGTGTTATTTTGCTGTTGTTTGCTAATTTGGTGATAACGACTAACAATATTTATTACAGCGAGCCCCGTATTAAGTGTTATATCAATATTGACCTTTTGCCCTTCACTATGCCTTGTTTGCGGTGGTGATATATCAGCCCAGCCAGTATTATTGATAACGGTTGACGTCTCAATTTCAGGGACGCTATTCGGCTTTTGTACTTTTTTTTGCAATGCTTTTTGTGGAATATATCGAGGTGTGATGGTTAGTGGAATACGCAATGAAAACTCATCATTCTTATAACTTATCGACTGTAAATAACTTATCGTTATCTTGATGACCTCACCAGGCGCAATATTACTCAGCTTGGTGGTAAACATATTGGGGCGTTGTTGACTCACTAAACTAGCTTTTTTACCTTGTTGTTTAGCTTGTTGATAGATTTTTTTTGCTCGCTGCTTCTCTTTTATTTTTCCGACAATTTTCCGCTGCCCTACTTCCATCACCATGCTGTCAACAGCGGCATCATCAATTAACGGAAAAACATAAACCGCCTCTAAAAAATATTCACTGGTGTTCTTAAATGTTTGACTGAAGCTAACGCGCGCCAAAAAACCATTAACGTCAACATGATAGTCACTGTTTTGTCTTAACGCCGTAAAGTAACCATTTGGGCTTTTCAAATATAAACTGCCCGTTTTAACGTCATGATAAGGAATATCTTCTAGGGTCAACAGTGGCGCTTTATTCTGCTCTTGAGCAGACACGGGGGTACTAATGAATAAGAGTAAGACTATAAATAATGAGGTGAATGAATTTGATAGTATTAGAACCGTGGTTTTTTTAGGGTATACAATAGTGGGTGATTTCATTATTAAACTCTACGATGATGAAAGTTTAATAATGAAACAAAAGTTTGACTTTTTAACGGCTAAATTATGGCAAAACAGCGGCAGATTATGACAAATTATGGCATTGCATACGGATTATTTTAACAACGCATGACCTTCGGGTAATTGCTTGGCAATCCATAAAGCCAGTTTATGCTTCATATTAGGTTGGTCTTCATTGTCTAACGCTAAAGGTTGTACCAACTTATCACTAACCAATAAACGATATAAACTTTCCACTTTATCTTTGGCTGAGTTGGTTGCCGAAAAGCTTTTATAGCCTCTATTTATTGCGTATTTTTCACCAATAACCAAGGCTTTTTTCAGTAACTCAGCCTCATTTTTCAATTTTTTCATGGATTATATTTCTTTATAATTAAGATAAAGTAACGATGCGTTAAAACCTGTAGTAAGTCAATTACCTGTTCAGAATATTGAGTAAATAAATTGATCTACATCATCCTTCGTATGATGCTGTTTGGCTATACTGTATGCAATTAATCAAACACTAAAAACTCCTATTAAGCAGGTTGTATTATGTCGATATCACGCACTAGAAATACTCAACACAAGGTTTATATTCCCTCTTCAGCTCGTGAAAACCAGTACATCATGGCTAAAATTCCACTATCGGATGAGTTATTGGCTAAATATGCTGATTTAATTGATGAAAAATCGCCACAGCCCTATGCAAGGTTTTATCAAACACTCGCCACCTTGTTTTTTATCATTAATGAGGATTTAGCCATTGAGAGTAGCCAGTTTATCGCCAATGATAAGTTTGTTCGAGTACGTTTTAGCCCTGAAAAATTAACCTCTCAAACTAAGCAACAATTATTGTTTTTATATAACCCTGAATATCATACCAGTCAAAATGTTTTTTATGATGGTGCAAAAAAGGCTAAAAAACTCACTTTACTGTTTCTTGCCAATGGTGATGAACTACGCGTTAATGCGGCTAAATTTCATCAACAAATAATACAAGCAATAACACGTTTTGCCGAGCAAACAGGCTTAGATAAATCAGTGGTACGTATTAGTGATCATCAACATTTAGCTTATGATCTATTTGCAAAAAGCAAAGGCATAGAGGGCATTCAACCACACAAGTTTAGATCAATGACCAATCGCTATTTAGCCGATGAGCAAAACTTACCTAGCACAACGGATGCGATGACTTATGCCGTGGTAGATTTTCCGATAAACCGCCGAGTACGCTCTTTAGTGGCAAAAAGTGGCAATGTTTCAGAGCAATATAACGAACTTTATAATTTAATTGCTGACGCTTTTATTAGTGCAGCTAAAAGTCAGAACTTACACAATGGCGCGGTTATCGCTAATAGCTTAGTACCCATTGTCCGCAAAGGTGAAGATGAAAATGTTATCGCCAATGGTGAGTTGTTAATGCTGGGTTATAACCCAAGTCACACCAGCTGTGGTTACACTTGCAAGTGGGATAGTGCAAAATTGGTTGATACCGTGCAGTTGATTTTTGTGGCGAGTGATCAAAACAAAACCTCTCATGGCTATGGTAAGTTTGTTAATCAAATAGAGCAGGCTTTACGCGCTTTTGCTGAGAGTTTAAGTTTTGTTAATGACAAAGAAGAAATGCTGGTTAGGTTACACCAACATATCGGCTACAACTTAGCTTAGTAATAGATTGATTTAAGAGATTGATTTAAGGCATAGGTTAATTGATGTTTAGGTAGTTATTCTATTGCTTGATAACTACCTTTTTGATGCTAAAACTCATATTCTATGGCGATTCGTAAAATGTGATCTTTATTTTTGCTATTTAAAGCGGTGATAAAAGCCGCTTCCCACTTTAGCTGTTTTTGACCACTAAAACACTGACCCCCATAAAGCGAGCCCTATTCCTAAATAATCTTCACCTGAATAAATTTCAATTGCTGGTTGTAGTTGCTCCCTATAGCGATAACGATACTTTAAACGAAATTCAGTTTCTATTTCATTAGACAGAGTTTCACCCCTCTCGTAAATGATAAAGGCATTTAACGTTAAACTTGTGCGGCCAAATTCTTTTTCCATTAACACCCCATAAGTTAGCTCCCAGTTATTCACTTGATGCTCTTTTTATATTTCAAATAACAGCCCCCAATCCGACCAGTATTGGCCTAACTCATTATAACCTTTGTTATTTTAGTCATCTTGATGAGAGATTAAACGCCACTCAAACTCTTGCTCGTTGGGGAGAGCATACGGATGATAAACTTTATAACCACGACACTATCGGCATTTGCTTTTACAGAAAATAAAAAATGAGTGAATAAAATGGCTGTGAGTATAGAGCAATTAAATTTCATGCTTACGCCTGTTAAATAGAGCTAAAGGTAAGATTAAGGCAGCAACATAAACTCTTTTTTAAAAAAGGTGATTGGTTGTGAATGAATCATGACTTTATGTGATCGGGTATCACATTTCGCTTGGCAATTTCAATAATGGCAGAAGATGCTGTACCTAAGCGCCGTTCTATTACTCGTAACCTTGCCAGTAATTCAGGCATTTCAAATGGCTTAGCTAGGTAGTCATCGGCACCTAAATCAAGCCCTTGTACTTTAGACTCAATCGAGTCACGTGCCGTTAAAATAACCACAGGCAGTTGAATTTTTTTTGTTCTAAGTGTTTTAAGTACCTCGGTGCCATCCAAATCAGGTAAACCTAAGTCGAGAATAACCATATCGTGATCAGGTGTGGCTAAAGAAGCTAAAGCTAATTGGCCACAGTCAACGTGGTTAACGACAAAACCTTCTCTTTGTAAAGATTGCTGCAATGCTTCCGCTAGCGGTAAATCGTCTTCAACAAGTAAAATTCGCATATTTCACCCTAATTGCCATGGTAAAACTTACCTTCGTGACCAAAACTTGATTTCTTGTTCAGACAAAAACTGTTCAGCATTATCGCCCTGCAATAAAGCCATGGTGGCAAGTATACCCGCTTGAATACAAGCTGGCGCAACAACGGTTATGGATCTAGGCGCATTTTCGATTGGCCAGCCTGTTTTTGCATTTAACAGATGACTATAACGTTTACCCTTATGGAGTAAATATCGACGGGCATCACCACTTGTTGCTAGGGCGCCAGATGTTAATGAAATAATCATATTGGCTGGTGAGTTACTGTCAATATCATCTTTAGTGCTATCAACATCAGGATGCTCTATCGCCACTTGCCAAGGGGTATTATTAAAACGCGCCCCAGTCACCGCTAGATCGCCACCTAAATTAACAAGTACTGGTAAGTCAGTTAGCTGTTTAGCTAAAATAATAGCTCGGTCAACGGCATACTCTTTACCAATGCCACCAAAATCAATTTCCATACCTTTGGTTAAGGTGATTTGTTGTTGATCAAATGTAACCTTTTGCCAACCGACATAAGGTAAATAGCTGGCTACTTGATTTTTTTGGGGTAAACTATCGCTGCCATCAAAGCGCCAAACTTTACGTAAAATTCCCGAGGTAAGATCAAATAAGCCATCACTTAGCTGATAACATTGCTCAGCAAAATTGAGTAATAAATAGGTTTCTTCATCAATGTTAACGGTTTGGCCTGCACTGCTATTTATAAGGCTACAAACACTCTTTTGATCATAGCGGCTGTATTTATCTTCTATGCGCCACACTTCATGAGCAATAATATCGCCTAATTTTAGCGCTAATTGTCGATCGGTTGACTGTATTATTACCTCACAAGGGCTAGCCATGGCATGAAAATTCAAGCTATGGCTGTCTTGGCATTGAGTTAAGGTTACTGCTCGGTTCTTTTTCAAATAACTCTCTACTGATAATAAATGTATCGGCTTAACTTTAAAATGTATGGTTCAATTTTAAAAAAGGTAAATAGATACTAAAATGAATAACTTACCTGAGCAATAATAGCATCGACACTCGGATAAAGATCAACTTCTTTGAGTACACCTGGCTCATTAAAACCCGCATCAGTTGGGGTTTGACGATAATATTCCAACCTAAACGATAATTCATGGCCATTATTGACCAATAGGCCGTATTTTAAGCCAATCGTGAACGCCGTCATTTCGCCGATGCGATAATCAGCGCTGGCAAATGCTGGCAACGGTTCACTAGCCAAGATGAAAGGTTGATAAAAATCAGCAGCACTTTGTTGATAGAATCTAAAATGTGGTTGTATATAACTTTCCCTGCCAAAATTATCGCTCAAAGGCATGGTAAAGCGTGAGTCGATGGTATGTGAGGTTATTAGCCAGTCATCCCACATATATCGATAAGACACATCAAGAACGTTAGTGTCAAAATGATATAGTGATTGTGCATAAATGCTCTGTTTAACCCTAGAGTCAGGTCGTGACTCATAAACATAATCTTGAGCAACACCATTCTCGTCAACAATCGTTAATATTTTAAAGGGATCAGTTAGATAACCGTCAACCATTGAGTATGAATAATTAAATTGCATTATCATTCTCCGATTAATCACTTGCGTAAAACCTAACAAGAGATCGGTAGTGGTTTTATCATCTTCACTGCCTATTCTGGTTTTAGCAAACTCATCATCCCAAGTAGGTGCACTGCTGTCACCGATTAACATGGAGGCAAAAGGTTTAGGGATACCACCTTCGGGGGTAAAAGTATCTTGAAAATAACTAAAGCCCAGTGAAACCGTAGAGTTTTTTCGATCAAAGTCCATGGCAAGATTACCATTAACACCTAAGGACAAATAATCATACTCTTTTGAAATATGAACACCGCCACTGGCCATTAAATTGTCAGCAACAGCTTGAGTCCATTGCGCATTAAGTTGTACGCGTGTGTCATGAAAGGTGTCATCAAGGGGAGTATCACCTGGGGCAATATCATACTGACCATTGCCTGATGGACGAGTAAACGTTTGCACCGTTGGTTGAGCAACAGCGCCGTTAGCCGATGCCCCCGTTAAAGCATCAACGGTGAGTTTAAGGTTTAATATTTCATCATCTTCGAAGGTTTTTTTAGCATTTAAAATTACTTCACTAGCACTAACACGATCCGCTTCACTATAAAAAAGAAAGGCACTGTCAAATTCCCAGCTGCTATCTTCTTTAGAGGCAGCCGTTTCTGCGTGAACGACAGTATTTCCGCCGAGTAAAGCTGCGGTAGCAATGGTTAATGCTGCTTTAATATTTTTCTTTTCAGTTTTCATTTTATCGTTACCAGAAACATTATCAATACTCACTTAATTACAGCCACAACCGCCGCCACCAAAGCCCTTGCCGCCACTTGACGCTTCTTTACTAAAATAAATATGATCATCAAGTGCAGAGTCTATGGCTGAAGACGTCAGTGACATTTCATCTTTTGCTAACAGATCACGCTCCCAAGGTTCAACACCTAAACTCGCACAACCTGAAGTTATAACGATTAAAGGAACTATTAACGCTAATTTTATTTTATGGTTAGTATTCATGAACACTCCTTTTTATAATTTTTGTCACTGCTCACCACCGAGCCGCGATGCTTCACAGAGGGCTCTTCGAGCCTACACGGAGACTTTGTTATTCTCGGTGTAGAGCGTTAGCGCCTCGGTGCTCTCTGTGGTAAATATTTCTAAGCTGAATAAAGACAACTTTTATTAAACTAATTTAATGTGATTTTGACAGTAACAGTTCTATTTCATGCTGATATTTTGGGATTTTTTTAGTGAAAAACCCCGTGTGGCGTTGTTTAATTTTACCGTCTCGACCAATGAGCATACTGCTAGGCATGCCTTGAATAGCAAAGTGTTTAGCAATTTTGCCTTTAGGGTCGTAAATAACGGTAAAAGAAGCAGGATTTTCAACAAGAAACTTCTGCGCTAAGTCATAATTAGCGTCTAAATTGACACTGATAACACTAAAACCTTGTGATTGGTATTTTGCTTGAATAGCATTCATCCAAGGAAATGATTTTCGACAAGGAACGCACCAAGAAGCCCAAAAATCTAGGTAAACCACTTCACCTTGATGCTCAGCAAGCGCTTGTTCTAATGCTTCGCGGCTATTAACTTGCTCAAACGCTTTAACATCCGCAGCTTTTGCATCACATACGACATTAAAAAAAAGGGTAAAGAACACCACTAACGAAAGGTGTTTTGTTAAAAAGTAGCACACATCAATTCCCTGTAAGTTAATTATTAGGTTTTGTTCTATTAATTAGAGCACAGTTTATCCTTGCTTTCTTAACGAATTCTTAAGAAAGCTTAATCTTCCTTGCTATTGTTCGTTCTACTACGGTTAATAAGATCTTTAAAAGGGCTTATAACCATTTTATTTAATAATTAAGTATTTTATAATTGCTTTTTCTGCCAAAACTGGCAAAGTGTCATTTCGTTAGTGCTTGGCTGAATAAGCAACTAACGCTCACAATTTAATTTTCAACAATATTAATTAAAGGA
>MAAC01008073.1_pt1 | contig 10669 bp, 7 predicted proteins | sample 1115981 | NCBI WGS metagenome assembly MAAC01 (sample SAMN04961126, study PRJNA320927) | seawater metagenome | isolation source: sample BD02T64 sea water enriched with oil for 64 days | place: USA:Gulf of Mexico | collected 2013-07-27 | reverse complement strand
CGTTCTACCTATAGCATTGGTTCCCTGGCTGTACAGTTACAAGATTGAGTCCAGTGAACATATATTAGGCTTTACTCAATTGATGAGAAAAGGTGGCTTGGCCTCTATCCCCATTGGCTTATTAGTCTTTCTAAGCACCTTCCGATTTACTAAATTAAGTGATGAACAAAAACCACTCCGAGCAGCACTGATCAGCTCCATTACACTGTTTGCTGGTGGCGGGATTCTTGGCTTTATGATTATGGGCTCCAACACCATTATTCCTGCCCATTACCATGGTTCAATCGTTGGTGTGACCATGGCCGTCATGGGTGTCGTCTTTCTGTTGCTGCCCCGCCTGGGCCGCCCCATCAAACATTTAAAATTGGCCTATTGGATGCCCTGGTTATACGGTGCTGGTCAACTGATGCATATTACTGCGCTGGCCTGGTCTGGAGGGCACGGTGTTAAACGTAAGGCTGCAGGGCAAGCTCAAGGTCTTGAAGGACTTCAAGAAGTCATTGGTATGGCTTTTATGGGTGTCGGAGGGTTAATCGCCGTTTTAGGTGGCGTATTGTTCCTTTTCATTGTCATCAGTGCATTGATTAAAAAATCAGACCCATTAACAACGCATCCCCAAACTGGCGGTGCTTGATCACAATCAAGCATTTTTTACGCCCCATCCATTATCCTTCTGTTAAAATATCTCGCTGATTGACCGGCTTTTTAGGTTTTACATTCTTTTTTATCCCATGGTTGGAGTATTGATATGAAAAAACTGATCGGAACTACTATAAAAGTAGCGATGGCGGTAACGCTACTCACTGCAGGCGGACAAGTAATGGCTGCTGGTGATGCAGCAGCAGGAAAGGCTAAAGCAGCGACCTGTGCTGGCTGCCATGGTGCTAATGGCATCAGTGGCAATGATTTGTGGCCAAACCTTGCAGGTCAAAAGGCCGGTTACCTCTCGAAGCAAATTAAGGCTTTTCGTGACGGGCAACGCAATGACCCAATGATGTCCTCCATGGTAAAAGCGTTATCTGATCAAGATGCTGATAATCTGGGTGCTTACTACGCCGAGATGAAATAAAAATCGGCTAAGACCTAACAAAACCTGTTGTACCTATTTCTTGTGAAAATTGCGTATAACAGGTTTTTTTATGGAAGAAATTACTGGCAATTAAGTTTGCTTAAAAAGGTACGAATTTATCTTAAAAATACGTCTGCAGCATTCGGTTTGATTAATAGAAAGTATTATTGATGGAGAATGTTACTCATAGTTAGCTAGTGCTTTTCGATCAAGCACTGTCACCTCTTTACCTTTCATGTCGATAACCCCTTCTTCCTTCAGCCGGTGAACAATCCGTGAAAATGTTTCCGGCTGAATAGCCAACTGGCCTGCAATAAGGCGCTTGGCCACGGGGAGATCAAACTGAGGGTATTCAGAATCAGACCCCACTATTTGGGTCATCAAATAACGAACTACCCGGTGAGTAGAATTTTTCAGCGACAAGACCTCAATTTCATTGAGCCTCATCCGCAACCGTCGGCTGAGATCGCCTAACAGAACTAGGCTAAGGTCAGGACTGCTTTTCAGCAGCGTCATATAATCTATATTCGAAAAGCTGAACAACTCAGCCGGCTCTACCGCTTGGGCAGAGACGGGATACATCGTCTGCGCACTAAACATAAGCGCTTCAGCAAATGTCTGATTTGACGGTACCAGCTCGATAATTTTTTCGGTTCCATCTGGCAATGTACGAAACAGTTTCATACAGCCAGAAACAACGAAATAAAAGTGCCGGGCTTCTTCATTTTGCTGAAAAAGAAATTCACCTTTTCCTACACTGAGAACCCGAGTTCCACGCATCAACTTCGCCAGGTCTGAGTCTGACAATGCGGAAAACAAATGGTGTTTTCTAAGTAGCTGGCCGTGTATTTTCTGGAACTGCATAGCGTCTTCTTTTTTTAGCATTCCCATCAATGAGCCCTCAATTCTATAGCCACATACCTTTCAATACCAGATATGGTGGAATTGCATTGCTGGATTCACTACACAACCTGTAGTCAGGTTTTGTAGTCACAGATCATCAAGACTAGGTGAAACACCTAAAAACCCAATTGATGATTATCAAGAGGGGGAAATAAAGCAGTGAAAAAAAGCCCGGTAGTTATACCGGGCTTTTTGATCGACGAAGAATAATTAATCGACAAATAACCTGGCATTTCTGAACAGCCGCATCCACGCACCATCTTCCTGCCAATCATCAGGATGCCAGGAGTTGGTGACAGCACGGAATACCCGCTCAGGGTGAGGCATCATAATTGTTGCACGCCCATCCGCACTGGTGACACCGGTGATACCCATCGGGGAGCCATTGGGATTAGCGGGATAAACTTCTGTTGCATCATGGAAATTATCCAGATAACGAAGAGATACCCCTCTTGAGGCACTAAACGCCTGAGCATCACTATCACTGACGAACTCAGCCCTACCCTCACCGTGAGCTACGGCAATCGGCATATATGACCCAACCATCCCATTCAAGAGTACCGAAGGGCTTGGCTCAACACGAACAAGAGAGAAACGCGCTTCAAACTGTTCAGATAAATTCCGCACAAAACGTGGCCAGTGTTCAGCACCTGGGATCAAGGGTTTTAGGTTAGATAGCATTTGGCAACCATTACAAACCCCAAGGGTAAAAGAATCGTTGCGATGAAAAAACTGCTGGAATTTCTCACGAATCCTGGCATTAAACAAAATAGTCTTAGCCCAACCCTCACCGGCACCCAGCACATCGCCGTAAGAAAAACCGCCACAAGCAACAAGTCCTTTAAAATCGTCCAGACCTATACGACCGCTGAGAAGATCACTCATATGAACATCGACTGAGTCAAAACCCGCTCGATCAAATGCTGCCGCCATCTCGACCTGACCGTTAACGCCTTGTTCACGGAGAATCGCAATGCGTGGGCGAATACCTCGAGCAATATAAGGTGCTGCAATATTGTCATTTATATCAAAAGTTAGACCAACACTCAGGCCTGGATCCTCAAGAAAAAGTCCATCAAATTCCTGTCGTGCACATTGGGCATTATCTCGCTGAGCTTGAATTTGATAACTGGTTTCACTCCACCGGCGCAATAATTCAACACAGCTGTGACTATAGAGACGAGCGCCATCTTGATGGATTTCTATACTTTCAGAATTATTGAGTGTCGCTACTGGGCTAACAGGGATACCAACTGCAGAAAACCGGGTTTTAATCCCATCAGCTTTATCTGTTGCCACTTGGATAACGGCACCCAATTCTTCATTAAAGAGTAGCGATAATGCATCGCCAGGCTGCTCGTCCAGGCTAATATCAAGCCCCACATGCCCAGCAAAGGACATCTCCACTAAAGTGGTGAACAAGCCACCATCGGAACGATCATGGTAGGCAATAATGTCGCCAGCACTATTAGCTGACTGAATAATATCGAAAAATGCTTTTAGCTTATCCGCACTAACCACATCAGGGGTTACATCGCCCATCTGGTTATAGACTTGAGCCAAAATAGAACCGCCAAGCCGGTTCTGATTTTCCCCAAGATCAATATAGAGAAGTACAGTATTACCCTTATCTGTTCGTAGCTGTGGTGTCAGTGTTTTTCGTACATCCTGAACAGGTGAGAAAGCTGTAATAACCAGGGACAACGGTGATGTGACAGCTTTATCCTCACCATCCTTTTCCCAGGCTGTACGCATAGACATCGAGTCCTTACCCACAGGAATGGTAATCCCCAATTGAGGGCACAGCTCCATACCTACTGCTTCCACCGTTCGAAAGAGCTTTTCATCTTCACCCGGATGACCCGCAGCACACATCCAATTAGCTGAGAGTTTAATGTCTGACAGTTGTCCAATACTGCTCGCAGCGATATTGGTTATTGCCTCACCAATGGCCATTCGCCCGGATGCAGGTCCATCCAAAAGAGCAAGTGGCGTGCGCTCACCCATGGCCATCGATTCACCAGCGTAACTATCATAACCAACGGTAGTCACCGCACAATCAGCAACAGGCACTTGCCAGGGACCCACCATCTGATCCCTCACAACTGTTCCAGTAATACTGCGGTCACCAATGGTGATAAGAAAGCTTTTGCTACTCACTGACGGGTGCTGTATGACCCGCCCAATCGCCTCATCTAAGACGATACCAGACCAGTCAAATGCCTGAGTCTTAGGGCGGTAAGCCTCCGCTTCACGATGCATTTTAGGTGGCTTACCAAAAAGTACTGACATCGGTAAATCTACAGGCTTGGCATCAAAGTGTCGGTCATTGAGCAACAGATGTTTCTCAGCAATAGACTTACCCACGACGGCATAGGGGCAACGTTCACGCTCACAAATAGCCTCAAACCGAGCTAAATCTTCGGGCTTTACCGCCATCACATAACGTTCTTGTGCTTCATTACACCAAATGGCTAAGGGAGACATTCCCGGCTCATCATTGGGCACTTGTCGCAATTCAAAGTGCGCACCACAACCGCCATCCTTAGCCAACTCAGGAAAGGCATTGGATAGCCCGCCAGCACCCACATCATGAATGAACGCAAGAGGATTCTCGTTCCCCAGCTGCCAACACTGATCTATCACTTCCTGAGAACGGCGCTCCATTTCCGGGTTTTGCCGTTGTACTGAAGCAAAATCAAGGTCTTCAGCACTGGACCCAGAGGCCATCGAGGAGGCCGCGCCGCCACCCAAACCAATCAACATCGCAGGACCGCCCAGTACAATCAGGTGACAACCCGGGGCAAACTCATGTTGTTCAATATGCTCTTCACGAATATTGCCGTAACCGCCAGCAATCATAATGGGCTTATGATAACCCCGTCGTTCACCATCGAAATCCTGCTCAAAGGTTCGGAAGTAACCACAGAGATTGGGACGACCAAATTCATTATTAAATGCCGCACCACCCACTGGCGCTTCGACCATGATATCCAATGCCGTCACAATCCGATCTGGCTTGCCATAATTCTGTTCCCAGGGCTGAGTCAGTTCCGGGAGATTCAAATTTGAAACAGAGAAGCCTGTCAGACCCACTTTTGGCTTAGACCCTCTACCGACAGCGCCCTCATCACGAATTTCACCGCCAGAGCCTGTACCTGCGCCTGAAAATGGGGCTATGGCTGTAGGGTGGTTGTGGGTCTCCACCTTCATAAGAATGTGTATTGGTTCTTGGGCGTAACCGTAGACCTTATTCACTGGATCAGGAAAAAAACGGCCAGCCTCACTGCCTGTAATCACAGACGCATTATCATCATAAGCAGACAGTACATTTTCTCCCCCCTGCTCATGAGTATTTCTAATCATCCCAAACAGCGATATATCCTGATCTTTACCATCGAGTGTCCAGGAAGCGTTAAAGATTTTGTGGCGACAGTGCTCGGAATTTGCCTGAGCAAACATCATCAACTCAACATCGGTTGGATTTCGACCCAGTTCGGTGAAACTGGCCAGCAAATAATCAATCTCGTCATCAGCCAGTGCCAACCCCAGCGTGATATTGGCTTTCTCCAGTGCTGGCCTACCCTTTTTAAGTGTATCTATATGGGTCATCGGCTCAGGTTCATGATGGGAAAATAATTTTTCAGCATCAGCAACATCTGTAAATACAGCTTCCACCATCCGGTCATACAACAGCGCTTCGACCTGCTGGTGGTGCTCTTTTATGATAGTGCCTTGTATGTAATAGGCGATGCCTCGCTCCAAACGAAGTACCGATGCCAAGCCTGCATTGTGGGCAATGTCAGTGGCCTTGCTTGACCAAGGAGAAATAGTGCCCGGACGAGGCACCACTAGAAGCATCTCACCCTCAGGCACTTCAATATTGTCCAGTGAACTACTTGTCAGAGGCCCATTAGAAAGAGCCCCATTGGTATGAGGCCCATAGCTCAGTAGCGCCTTAAGTGTCGTTGACTCCACATCTGACAAATCACCATCTGCTTCCACAAAATGCACAAACTCAGCGTAAACCCCCTCTATACATGGCTCGATAGTCTTCAGGGAGGAAAAGAGTTTTTGTTTTCTAAACTCAGAAAGCGCCGGGGCACCACGCAAAATCAGCATCTTGAAATAGCTCTCGTCAGGCAAGATTGGAGGCCGGTTATTGTACTGGAATTGATCACAACACGTCATGGTCTGAAGACACTCATTTAGCCACTGGTCAACTGTAATATCAGGCAGGTCAGAAAATGGTTGAACCCCCTTACATCTGTCTCTAATCTAGATATCCTGAATAAGCCCGTTTATTTCTTTGGAAAGGCGACTGATGTGAACAACAATCATCAAGATCGTTTTAAGTGATTCCCTGAATCTGGCTTTTTGATTGGACAATAGTATGCGTGGGTTTTATTTTCATTTTAAAAAGACGACGAAGCGCATCGCCCTATGTATATTGCTTTTTGTCTTTGCCCTGACCCTATCCACCAGCCGCGCCCCAACCACACTCGAAGAAGTTCTCAACAGCAATGAACTACGCATTCTGACTCTAATGGGCTCTACAACTTACTTTAAAAATGCCAAAGGTGAAGATGGCTTTGAGTATCTTTTAGCCAAAGCATTCGCCAACTCACTCGGTGTTACGCTAAAAGTAACACCGATGACATCACTCAGTGGCGTCCTTTTGGCCGTGGGTGGACCATTGGGTCATCTTGCTGCTGCTGGCCTGACAATGACCCCTGAACGACAGGAAAGGCTGCGTTTTACCCAGCCCTACTATCACGTCACACAAACACTCATCTATCGAAATGGCTCCAAACGTCCTAAAACTGTAGAAGATCTCTACGGAGGTCAGTTACTCGTGATTCAAAATAGCTCCCACAGTGAACGACTCTCCGAATTAAAACTTGAATACCCTGACCTTCAATGGCAGACAATGGAAGGCGTAGAAATGCTTGACCTCATGGCGATGGTACATTCAGGCGAAGCTGACTATGCAGTCGTCGATTCAACATCCTACCTAGTGGACCGAAGTATCTACCCCAAGGCTCGAGCTGCATTTGATATCTCAGAACCACAGCCTGTGGCCTGGGCATTTCCCTTTCATGGTGATGAGTCATTAATTGATGCCGCTAATGCATTTTTAAAAGACTTTGAAAAAAGTGGAACACTGGAGGCACTAAAAAAACAGTCTCTAAATCAAACCAGTGGTTTCAATTTAGCGGGCTCACAACTTTTCCTCCATCGAATCAATACTCGATTGCCTAAATATGAAGAAATGCTTAAAGACATTGCCAAAGAATACGCTATTGACTGGCACCTATTGGCAGCCATCGCCTATCAAGAATCACACTGGAACCCCAAAGCTACCTCACCCACCGGGGTGAGAGGGCTGATGATGCTGACATTACCCACCGCTAAAGAAATGGGTGTATCCAATCGCCTCGACCCCAAGCAAAGCTTGGAAGGCGGTGCCAAGTACTTCCTGAAAACAAAATCACGTCTGCCCGCAGGCATTACTGGTCCAGACCGCACATTACTGGCTATGGCTGCCTACAACGTGGGTATGGGACATCTAGAAGATGCAAGGGTATTAACGGATAGAGATAGAAGGAATCCCAATTTGTGGGAGGAAGTAAAAAAATCTCTCCCTTTATTACAACAGAAAAAATATTTTTCTACGGTTCGCCATGGCTACGCCAGGGGCCAGGAGCCTGTAGGCTATGTTAAGAATATCCTTCATTACCAAGCGATTTTAAAATGGAGTTCACTGGAAACCCAGCGTCGTCTTGAACGAGAACAAAACCTGGAGCTACCTAACTCCAGTGACTGGAACCCCAATTCACTTCTTTCATTGTAGCTCTTACTTTAGCGCTAAAATTTTCTTGTCTTTAATTACTTAGTTTTAATGGCTTGAGACTTAAAATTAATTAACGCTTTTTACGAAAAAATTCACTGATTAACTGGCCACACTCTTTAGCTAAAACCCCACCCACCACTTCAACTTTATGATTGTAGTGCGTCATGTCAGTTAAACGTAATTGGCTTTCCACTGCACCGGCTCTCGGTTCCAGGGCACCGTAAATGACTCGACCCACCCTCGCGTGCAGTATTGCGCCAACACACATGGTGCAAGGTTCAATGGTGACGTAGAGTGTTGTCTCAGGCAGTCGATAGTTTTCTAGTCGAGAGGCGGCATCGCGTAATGCCATAACTTCTGCGTGCGCCGTGGGGTCACAAGTACTGATAGGCTGATTCCACCCTTCACCAATCGCGACACCATCTTTAACCAGTACAGCACCGACAGGGACCTCACCAGCGGCCCCAGCCTGATCAGCCAAGAGTAACGCCTTAGCCATCCACTCCCTATCAATTGGGGTATAACCTTTACCTTTCATCTTGGGGAAGCTCGTTCATTACTTGAGAAAGGATGTTTTAAACAAGAACTAATTTAAAACTCATGAAAAACACCTGATAAGTACATAGTCAAATCTATTGAATCTTATCCATTTCTTCACGCTGCTGGTCAACAGTCTCTTGTAGAAAACCTTCGATAGCCTGTACTTTATCTACTTCTCGCTGGTAAATAACCTCTGGTCGGCCATCATTATTGGGGGTTTTCTTGCTATCAATAAACACAACGTAAATGAGTCCAAGAACTGCCGTGGCTAGCAATAAATATTTCATTTTTTGCTCCTCAGAAAAGCTATCTATACAGGGGTTCGCCAACGTATAACACTGCATAAAATAAACCCGCAGCGGAAAACCTAAATAACGTTAAACCCTATTCCCATTCAATTGTAGCGGGCGGCTTACTGGACACATCGTAGGCCACACGAGAAATACCGGGGATTTCATTGATGATCCGATTAGACACTTTTTCCAGTAATTCGTAGGGCAAATGAGCCCAACGTGCCGTCATAAAGTCGATAGTTTCTACTGCTCGTAATGCCACGACATATTCATAGCGACGGGCATCACCCACCACGCCCACTGATTTTACCGGGAGAAATACCACAAAAGCCTGACTGGTCTTGTGATACCAACCCGAGTTATGCAGTTCCTCAATAAAAATAGCATCGGCCTCACGCAGAAGATTGGCATATTCTTTCTTTACTTCACCTAAAATTCTTACGCCTAGTCCTGGACCAGGAAATGGATGACGGTAAACCATGTCATAGGGTAGCCCCAACTCAAGGCCAACTTTCCGCACTTCATCTTTAAATAATTCACGTAGGGGTTCTACCAACCCCATGTTCATTTCTTCTGGCAACCCGCCCACGTTATGGTGAGACTTAATGACATGGGCCTTGCCCGTTTTTGCAGCGGCAGACTCAATCACATCGGGATAGATAGTCCCCTGAGCCAACCATTTCACATCTTGTATCGCAGTCGCTTCCTTATCGAAGACATCAATAAATATTTTACCAATAATCTTACGTTTTAACTCTGGATCATTCTCACCCTCTAGAGCATCTAGAAATAAGGCCTCAGCATCTGCACGAATAACCTTAACCCCCATGTTTTCGGCGAACATGTCCATGACCTGATCACCTTCATTTTTCCGTAATAAGCCATTGTCTACGAACACACAGGTTAGCTGATCACCGATGGCTTTATGTAACAGTGCTGCTACAACTGAAGAGTCAACACCGCCAGATAAACCAAGTAATACTTTGTTATCTCCAACCTGATCTCGTACTCGGCCAATTGCATCCTCAATAATATGGGCTGGTGTCCACAGTGCCTCACAACTACAAATCTCCAACACAAAGTGCTCAAAAATACGTACGCCCTGTAGGGTATGAGTCACCTCTGGGTGAAACTGAATACCATAGAAATTTTTATCGGCACAGAACATACCGGCAATAGGGCAAGAATCCGTTGAGGCCATCACCTCAAAGTTATCGGGCATCACGGTGACTTTATCGCCATGGCTCATCCACACATCGAGCAACGCACCTTTGTCATGATCCACATGATCCACCACATCGTGCAACAACCGGCTATTTCCATGCACTTTGACCCGAGCATAACCAAACTCATGTAAATTGGAGCCTTCTACTTTCCCACCCAGCTGCTCAGACATTGTTTGCATGCCGTAACAGATACCCAATACCGGCACACCTAATTCGAAGACCACCTGTGGCGCTCTAGGTGACTCACCTGCAGTCACAGACTCTGGCCCACCGGCCAAAATAATACCCTTAGGGTTATATTCACGGATTTCTGCCTCGGACATATCAAAGGCCCTTATTTCCGAGTAGACGCCCACTTCCCTCACCCGCCGAGCGATGAGTTGTGTGTACTGGGAACCGAAGTCAAGAATAAGAATTTTTTGTGAATGGATATCAGTAGTCATAACGAACCATTTGTCGTGTAAAAGGTGAAATCTAAAGGGGCTGCAATCTGCAGCCCCTGTTAACTATTTAATGGCCAACTTATATTCTGGCCTCCACCACTGAACATTACCGACGAGGGTAATTGGGCGACTCTTTAGTAATAGACACATCGTGAACGTGGCTCTCGCCCATACCCGCTGAAGTGACCCTCACAAAGTTTGGTTTGGTTCGGAGGGTTTCAATATCCGTGCTACCGGTATAGCCCATGGAAGAACAAACACCACCCATCATCTGGTGAATAATAGCGGATACAGCCCCTTTATAAGGTACGCGCCCTTCAACACCCTCTGGAACCAGTTTT
>MAAC01012955.1_pt2 | contig 10670 bp, 7 predicted proteins | sample 1115981 | NCBI WGS metagenome assembly MAAC01 (sample SAMN04961126, study PRJNA320927) | seawater metagenome | isolation source: sample BD02T64 sea water enriched with oil for 64 days | place: USA:Gulf of Mexico | collected 2013-07-27 | reverse complement strand
GGTGGTGCTGCTGGGGACGCCTATAATGGCGACGGTGGTGCCGGTGGCAGTGCTGGTATGTGGGGGTCAAACAACGGTGACGACGGTTATGTCACCGGGACCAGCGCAGCCAGCGCAGATTCCGCAATCAACACCACAGCGTTCAACCAGTCGATTGTGATGGGCGCGAATGTGCTGGGCAACACGGTGGATATGACCGTGGTGGGCGGCAGCCTGAGTTCGACCTATATCGGCGACGACAGCGACGGCGTATAAGTCATACTCTCTGATCGGGGCCGGTAATTCCGGCCCCGTTACACTTGCAGATCACATGCAGGAATACCCGACCTCTGAGGCCAGCGCAGGGTGTATTAAGGGGTAATTATTATGGCTTTTGACGCCACGACGGAAATCGTCAACCACTTCATCGGCATATTCGCCACCGTTGTAGAAGAGCTGCGTATGCGGCAGGTCTATGATGAGTTTAAAGCGCTGAAAAAGCTGGATGCGGAATTTGGCAAGTTGCTGAACGTGAAAGTGACGATTGACTCGCCGTATAGTACCGGTGATTTATCCACGTCTTTCAGCGCTTTGCAGCATGCGGCGTTTGTCGTTGAGCCGGCTCGCTTTTGGGTGCAGGATTCTTCAGACCTGCCGGCAATCTATATTTCCACGGGGCTCAGCAACTTTGTGGGCCATACCGGTGATCCGGTTCGGCTTCCGCCGCCGGGACCAGAGTTTGATCTCGCGCCGGCAAGTTCGCTGCTTGCGGTGACAGTGCAACTGAACACGCTCAGCGATAACGATATTTACGGTGATATTTTTGATGAAGAGGGGGCGCTGACATTTGTGGCGCCTGAGAGTTTTGACACCCAGACCGAAGGCATGATGATCCTGGCCGGCAGCCTGACCGGGTTCAGTGCCGCAATCATCGGCCCCGCGCATGGGGGGGCTGCGGGTTACGCAAGCTACGTGGCGGAGATGCTGGACGCGGTGTCCGATCCGGAAATTGATGGTGTCAGTGTCACCATCCTGCGCGGTGCGAATGCGTTTGGACATCATGAGAATGGTGCGGTTGTCGATGAACCGACCGCGCTTGACGATGTCATGCCGGCGTATTTTCGACCTGATGAGGCAGAGGAGCAGGAAGAATCTGATCCGGATGAGACAGTGGCAACTGCCGTCGACGACAGCGCTGACGGCAGGGCGGTTCACAACGGGGATCCACATCTTGCACATGCAGCGGTGGCTGTAGCTGTCGAAGAGGTTTCACCTGCTGAAGGGCCAGCAACACAGCCAGACGCGGATGCCAGTCCCGGTGATGCTGCTGAACGGGTCAAAGTTTTGGATGCATCAGATGGTGAAGCGGTTTCACCCGCTGATGGGCCAGCAGCGCAGCCAGACGCAGATACCGGTCCCGGTGACGCTGCTGAGCGGGTAAAAACCCTGGATATTTCAGATGGTGAAGGCCTCACGGTTATCGCAGGGATCGAAACAATTGCGGAGCTTATCGAAGCTCCTGAAACGGGTGTCAGTGCGGCTGTTGCGCATGTCGAAGAGCTTGCTGTGGCGGCGGAAGCTGAAGCCGATTCCCGGCTTATTGAGCCCACTGACGCTGAAAAAATCATTGATGTATTAGGGGATGCCGGCGCAGCAGACACTGCAGACGGCGCGTTTGTTGCGGGGGATGAGGAGGTTGCCCGTCAACAAGACAGCGCAGGTGCTGCTGACGCCGGATACGAAGACGAAACCGCCGCCGACGCCGCCGGCAGTGACGGCAATGACGAAGGCACCGGCGATCAGGGTGCCGACGAGCAAGGTGCCGACGATCAGGACGACGATAACGATGAAAACGGGGACGATGACAGTGAGGAAGACGATGAGTCCGAAGGCGCGTTCTGGGAGGTCGAAGATGGCCACGCTGTTGTGGCCGGCGCCAATCAGCAGCTGAACGAAGCCGCGATCCATTCGGCCTGGCTGGATGCGCCGGTTATCGCGGTGATGGGCGATGTGGCGGTGATCGACGCAATATCTCAGGTCAATGTGCTGTTTGAGGCAAATATCGGCAGCGTAGAAGCAGTGCTTTCCCAGAGCTACAACAGCGCAGCAATCATTGAGACAGCGACCTCCGTGGTCGGTCCGGACGCAGACGACGATGATGACGACGGCGACAAAGGGAAAGGCAGCTCTGATACGCCTGACCACTGGGTGGTGACCCGGGTGGACGGCGACCTGGTGCAGGTGAACTGGATCGAACAGTTCAATTTCGCCACCGACCAGGACATGGCGCGCGTCGAATTCTCCGGTGACGATACATTGATACAGCTTGGCAACAATTCGTTGATAAACCTCGCTGACATGCTGGAAATTGGTTTTGGCTATGATCTGATTATGGTCGGCGGCACGATGGTTTCTGTCAATCTGATTTCTCAGGTCAACGCACTGCTTGATATTGACAGTCTCAGTTATGACGGTGCCGGGCCGGACAGTGTGTCGATGTCTGACAATCTTCTGTTCAACTCGGCGGTGATTGACGCGAGTGGCGTCGACAACTGGATTGAGATGGACGTCAAATTTGCCAACGCCGGGCATGCGCTTGCTGCCGGTGCCAAAAATATCGGCGCAAGCGTGGCCAAGAATGAGTTGTTTGACGGCATCGATGTGCTGCGGGTGCTGTATATCGAAGGCGACTGGCTGACGATCAACTCCGTAACCCAGACCAATATCCTGGGGGACGCCGATCAGGTGCATCTGGCGCTCGCGGATTTTGTCAACAAATCCGGCGGCGAAGTGACGATCACCACCGGTTCAAATTCTCTCGTCAACCTGGCCGAGGTGGTGGATTACGGCGTCGACAGCACCGTCATGGTGGGCGGAGATGTCTACAGCGAGGCGCTGATCTATCAGGCAGAGCTGATCGACACTGACGCAGATCCGTCCGGTGTTGCTCTGATGGCGCTTGCGAGTGAGGCCGTTGCGTTCCTCGCCCCGGACATCATCGAAGATACGCTGCCAGAAGACGTTTACACCAGCACCACAATTGTGACCGACAGCACCTCTGCGGATATTTTGCAGACCATGCTGGCCTGAGGAGATTTTAACATAATAAGTATCGGAGAACATTTTGAAGGATCATACAAATCCCCCGACTGAGGCGACGGGTGGCACCGGGAATAAAAAAGATGTTATGCGGCTGACCCCGCAACAAAGAGTCGACCCGCGTTTTATCCCGGAAGACGAACGCAGCGACGATATTGGCGGCGCACAGATCGAGGGGGATACCGGTCCGGTGTTGCGCCTGGAAAAAGATGCGGTGCCGCCGATGAATGGCGGCGGTGCTGGTGGCAGAGGTGGCCGCCCGCCGGGGTTTCACCAGCGTCTCAGCCCGGATGAGTTCTCCAAAAGCCTGGCCGGTGGCGTCGCAGCGGTGCGGCGCAATCTTGGCTTTGTGATGGTGCTGACCTGTGCCACCAACCTGTTGATCCTCGCGATTCCGATCTATCTCTTCCAAATTTCCGACCGGGTGCTGACCAGCCGCTCGGTCGATACGCTGATCATGTTGACTGTGGTGATCGTGGGGGCGGTCGTGCTGCAGGCAATACTGGATGCAGTGCGCCGGTTTGTACTGATGCGTACTGCGGTAGAGGTGGCTGCCCGGCTCGGAGCTCCGATCCTGAGCGCGGCGGCCACCGCTGCTTTGCATTCAAACGGGCGCGAATTTCAGACGCTGGGCGATCTGCAGCAAGTGCGTGGTTTTCTGGTCTCCGGTACCTTGATTTCTTTCCTGGATATTCCCTTTGCGCCGCTGTTCATTCTGGCGATTTTTCTGGTGCATCCGCATCTTGGCATGATTGTTGTGCTGACGTCGCTGATCCTGCTGGTGATTGCGGTTGTGAACCAGAAACTGACGGCCAAGCCCTTTGCCGAAGCCAGTATGGCGCAAAGCAGGGCCAATCTGCATCTGGACTCGATGGCGCGCAACAGCCAGATCATCAATGCGCTGGCGATGGTGCCCGAAGCGGTGATGATCTGGGGGCGCGACACTGCGGCTTCCCTGAAGCATCAGGTGAAAGCGCAGGACCGCAATATCATCTCAGCCGCGGTGTCCCGGGCCGCACGGCTGCTGACCCAGATCGCTATGCTGGGCTGGGGCGCCTATCTGGCGATCCAGGGCGAGATCACCGGCGGTATGGTGATCGCTGCATCAATCATTGCCGGGCGGGCGCTGGCGCCGATTGAAGGCGCGATTGAAGGCTGGAACGGGTTCCTGCTGTCGCGCGCGGCCTATGGGCGCATCGGCAGTCTGATGCAGAACACAAAAATGAAATTTGAACGGCTGCGTCTTCCCTCGCCTGAAGGTCGGCTCGATGTGGAACGGCTGCTTTATGTGCCCGGAGGCACGAAACAGGTGGTGCTGAACGGGCTCAGTTTTTCGCTGAATCCGGGGGATTCCCTGGCGGTGATCGGCAATTCTGGTGCCGGTAAAACCACGCTGGGTAAAATGCTGGTGGGTTCCATTCTGCCCACGTCAGGCAATGTGCGGCTTGATCTGATGGATCTGCGCAACTGGGATCCGCGGCAGTTTGGCGAAAGCATCGGCTATGTGCCCCAGGATGTGCAGCTGTTCCCCGGATCGATCAAAAACAACATCGGCCGGATGCGGGACGACGCCACTGATGAACAAATCCACCGCGCTGCGGTGCTGGCGGATGTGCATGACATGATCGCCAGCCTGCCGCATGGCTATGAAACCGTGGTGGCGTCGGATGGCTCACCGCTTTCTGGCGGGCAGAAACAACGGGTGGCGCTGGCGCGGGCATTTTTTGGCAATCCGCGCCTGCTTATACTGGACGAGCCCAATTCCAACCTCGACGGTGCCGGGGACAAAGCACTGTCACGCGCGATCAAACATGCCAGTGAAAGCGGCATTACCGTAGTTGTGATCACCCAGAAGTCGTCGCTGCTCAATGTCGTCGACAAAATCATGCTGATGGCAGATGGCAATATCATCATGTTTGGCGCCCGTGATCAGGTGGTTCAGCAGCTACAGAAACAAAACAACGGCGGCAGCCTGCCGACACAGGCAAACCGTGGAGCGGTGACATGAGTGCCGACGCGGATATGCCGCAGGAATGGTATGCGGATGTGCCGCGGTCGGTGACCCGGCATGTGGTCTTTGGTTTCACCCTGATGGCGATTGCCTTTGGCGGGTTTGGCTGGTGGGCGTTTAACGCACCGCTGGCGGCAGCGGTCATTGCCCAGGGCAGCTTTGTCGCCACCGGGCACAACAAGATCATTCAGCACCTGGAAGGCGGCATCATCAAAGAGATCCTGGTGAAAGAAGGTGACACCGTACTGGCCGGTCAGATCATCCTGGCGCTCGATGAAACCGTTGCGCTGGCATCGGAGCGCGAATTGTTTCTGCGCCAGGTGCGGCTCGAGGCGACTGAGGTGCGCATTCTTGCCGCACTGAGCCCTCAGGAGCGGTTGGTCTTTCCGCCGGCGCTTTTGGAAAAACGCGGTGATTTCGAAGTGGCGACAATCCTGGATGGTCAGAACAATGCGTTCAAAGTCGCGGTGCAGGCGTTGAACAATGATATCGCCTTGCTGGAGCGCAATATTGAAGCGTTGCGCATCCGCTCTATGGGATATGAGCGGCAACTGATCTCGATGCGGTTGCAGGCTTCAATCCTGAGCGAAGACCTGGCGGATAAATCCACCTTGTTTGAACGGGGGCTGATGCGCAAAAGCGAAGTGAATATGGTGCGGCGCGCCCTGGCTGAATCCGAGGGGCAGGTGGCGCGTCTTGCCTCTGAAGTCACCGAATTAGCCGAGATCAGCCGCCGGTATGAAACCCAGATTGAACAAACGCTGAGCGCCCATCGCCAGGCCGCTGTTGACGAGTTGCAGGTGGTGCAAAGCGAGTTGGATTCCGTGCGTGAAAAAGCGCGCAAGGCGATAAGTGTTCTCAGACGCGCGGAGATTAAATCGCCGGTCAGCGGTACTGTGATCCGGCTGTATTATCATACCGCCGGAGGGGTGATTGAATCGGGCCGCGCGATTGCGGAAATCCTGCCCTCAGACGAGCCCCTGATCATTGAAGCCCAGGTGGCGCGCACTGAGATTGAAAATGTGACCATTGGGCAGATGGCCACAGTGCGTCTGGTCGGGTTGAACCAGAGAACCACGCCGGTGCTGAACGGGCTGGTCTATTATGTTTCTGCCGATGCGGTGACCGACAGGTCCGGCGAAGGCGCACGCGAAGTTTATGTCACCCGGGTTTCGATCCCGGTGGATGAGCTGATGCGGGTGCCGGGGTTTACGCCGACACCTGGCATGCCAGCGGAAGTGTTGATCCAGACCGCCGAACGCAGCTTTATAGATTATCTCGTTAAACCGATCAGCGATTCAATGAACCGGGCGTTCCGCGAACAATAGGGGCGGTGAACTGAAAACGCCGGCACAGGATATGTGCCGGCGTTTGTCATGCGGTTTATATGTCCCGGGCGGAGATCCAGGCAGAGATCCGGATGGTCAGACCGTGCCGCCGAGTGAGCCTTCCAGTGAGGCAAGTTCCTGGCCACCGGCCATCAGATCCTGCAATTCATCCGGGGTGATTTCACCGCGCTTAGCTGTGCCGAGCGTCTTGCCCCGGTTCAGCACGGTAAAGCGGTCGCCCACCGCCATAGCGTGGCGCACGTTGTGGGTGATGAACACCACACCGACGCCCTGTTTGCGCACCTTGTCGATGGTGGCCAGCACGTTGGCGGTCTGGCGCACACCCAGCGCCGAGGTCGGCTCGTCCAGGATCAGCACTCTGGCGCCAAAATGCACGGCGCGCGCAATGGCAACGGTCTGACGTTCGCCACCCGACAATGTGCCCACTGCCTGATCCGGTCCGCGCAGGTTAATGCCCATTTTTGACATTTCATCCATCGTCACCCGGTTGGCAGTCTCATGGTCAAAGAACATGAACGGCCCGACTTTTTTCTGCGGCTCGTTGCCCATGAAAAAGTTACGCGCCACCGACATCAGCGGGATCATCGCCAGATCCTGATACACGGTGGCAATACCGGCTTTGATCGCGTCGCGCGGCCGTTCAAAATTCATCTCCTTGCCGTCAAACAGGATCTCGCCCCTGGTGGCCTTGTGCACGCCGGACATGGTCTTGATAAAGGTGGATTTTCCGGCGCCGTTGTCGCCCAGAAGGCAGTGGCATTCGCCTGGGAACACATCGAGCGACACACCGGCCAGTGCAATGACCGAGCCAAAATGCTTTTCGATATTGCGCATTTGCACAATGGGGGTTTGTGGTGAACTCATATCATTTCTCCCCAGTAATCATACGACGGATATAGGTGTTCAGGATCACCGCCAGCAGCAGGATCACGCCGAGGAACACCCGGAACAGTGAACTTTCCACCCCGGCAAAGAACAGGCCCTGCTGCACCACGCCAAAGATCAGCGCACCAAGTGCGGCGCCGATAACAGAACCATATCCGCCGGTCAGAAGCGCGCCACCGATGACCACGGAAATGATTGCTTCAAATTCTTTCAGCAAGCCGCGGTCCGCGCCGGCAGAACCGAATTCCATCACCTGGATGGTGGCAAAAACCGTGGCGCAGAACGCCGAGAACATGAACATGGTGATTTTCACCCGGTTCACCGGCACACCAACATAACGTGCGGCCTGAGCATCGCCACCGGCAGCGTAGATCCAGTTGCCAAACCGGGTTCTGGTCAACAAAACATGGCCAAAGATGATCAGGACCAGCGCCCAGACGAGCAGCATTGGTACACCTTCCACAACGGGCTGGCCGATGCGGTTGCCACGCGAAAACGTCTCGATCAGCCCGATATCGCCGAACCACTGAAACAGGCCACGCAGGATCTTACCGCCAAAGATCGGCGCCAGCCAGTCGCCTTCAGCCGCGTCAGAAATGCCGCTGATGATGGTTTTGCGCTCGATGACCTGGGGCAGAAAGATGGTAAAGCCGCGCAGGATGAACAGGAATGCCAGGGTGACGATGAAACTCGGCAGACCGGTGCGCACAACGATATACCCGTTCAGCGCGCCGATAGAAATCGTCAGCACAAAGGTCACCAGAATGGCAATCCAGACCGGCCAGCCCAGGGTGATGGTGAAAATGGCGATCATCATGCCGGCAAAGCCGATCATTGACCCAACCGAGAGGTCGAACTCGCCTGCGATCATCAGCAAACATGCGCCGACGGCAATGATCATGAATTGAGCGGAAACAATGGACCAGTTCATGATGCCCTGAGGCGCGAACATGCCAGAGTCAAAAGCGAACAGAATGAACATCGCGAATACGATGATATTGCCACAAATGCCACCAAGTTCAGGGCGGATCAGGGCTTCGCGGAAACGGGATCGGGACTGGATCCGCTCGTCAGCGGACGGGACGGGGGGTGCCTCGGACATGTCGGGCCTCGTATCAATTTGGGGGGTACAGAAACGAAAGGACAGGGGGCCACATCATGGCAGCCCCCTGAACAATGTGCTTAGCGGAATTCGCCAGCGTATTTTTCGACCAGCTCAAGCGCGTCTTTGGTGACAAAGCCCGGGCCGGAGTTGATGTTGTTGCCTGGCAGTACGCCATAACGGTGATAGTTGGCCAGGATCACAACCGGCAGATAGGCCTGCAGGAATGGCTGTTGATCGATGCCCCAGTTGATCACACCGGCTTTGATGCCTTTGACGATGTCTTCGCCAAGGTCAAACGTACCGAAGTAAATGTCACCGGCCATGCCGTTTTCTTCCAGTGCCAACAGGGTCGGATCTGCGGAGTTTGGCCCAAGAGTCAGAACCGCGTCTGTGTCCGGATTGGCGGAAAGATAGGCCATCACACGGTTTTTAACTTCCGAGGGATCCTGACCGGAGTCGATCATCTGATTGCCAAGCTCGACGCCCAGACCATCAGCAAAACCCTGACAGCGCTCAGTAGAGGAGGGTGACGAGATGTAATGGTTCACGCAAAGGAACGATTCAACACCGTCACCTTTGGCGCGGATCCCAGCCGCATAACCCGCATCATACTCGGGCTGGCCCACATACATCAGAGCGCCAACTTCACGCGCCTGATCCGGGGTGCCGGAGTTCATGATGATGACATCGATACCCTGATCGACAGCATTCCGGATCGGGCCGGACAGAACCGAATAGTCAGCGAGGGTGGTGATGATACCATCTGCACCGGAGGCAGCCGCCTGGTCGATGATACGCGCCATATCGGCAAGGTCACCGGTGGGCGGGTTGCGGTATTCAACCTCAACACCCATCTGATCACCGGCGAGCGCCAGACCGTTTTTGATGGTGTTCCACCAGCTGTCGCTGTCGGGTGCATGGCTGACCAGCACATATTTTTCGCCTTCAGCGGATGCGGTTGTTGCGCTCATAAACGGAACAGCGACCAGTGCGGTGGCCAGTACCAGTTTTGTTGTAAGGTTTGTCATAGTTTCCTCCCTGCTACGACGACATTCAATCGGGCGCCTCTAAATTCAGGCCTTCCCTGGCGAAAGATAAACACGGATGGAATTTTTTTGCAAGCGGTTGCAAAAATGAATTTCAAATTCATACTGTCAATAGCAAGCGAAGCCGTTAAGTTCACCGAAACAACAAAGGACTGCCGCTCTCGGCAGGAGACATATGGCCGCTACTTTAAAAGATGTTGCGCGACGCGCCGGGGTCTCGACCTCGGCCGTGTCGCGCACGTTCACTGAAGGCGCCTCGGTGTCTGATAAAATGCGAAAGCGGGTTGAAAAGGCGGCTGATGAGCTGGGTTACAGCCCGAATTTTCTCGCCCGATCCCTGACAACGCGGCGCACCAAACTCATTGGTCTGGTGTCAAACAACTTCCATAACCCTTTGTTTTTGGAGGTTTTTGACCTATTCACCCGCAGGTTGCAAGAGCGTGACCTGCGTCCCCTTTTGGTCAACTTGTCGGATGAAACCGATCCGGAAAACTCGGTGCGCATGCTGCGCCAATATTCCGTCGATGGTGTTGTGGTGGCCTCCTCCACACTGCCACCGGGTTTTGCCAAGGCCTTTCGGGATGCCGGGGTGCCGGTGGTGCATGCCTTTGGGCGCTATTCCGGTTCCCCCGAAGTCCATGTGGTGGGAATCGACAACGTTGAATGCGGGCGCATGGCGGCCAGGGAATTAATTGGGCGCGGTTACAAAAAAATCGGATTTTTCGGCGGGCCGGAGGATGCGACATCGACTCAGGACCGGGTTACAGGGTTTGCAGAGGAGCTGAAACACCACCCGGAAATTGTCACCAGTATCAGTTATGGTGAAGCCTATTCCTTTGAAGCCGGGCGCAAAGGCATGCAGCGGGAATTGTTGCGGGACCGGGCAGAGGCCTATTTTTGTGGCGATGACGTGTTGTCGATCGGCGCGCTTAGTGCGATTGCCGATGCGGGTCTTTCGGTGCCGGGTGATATCGGCATCATCGGGCTCAATGATATGGAAATGTCGGGTTGGGAAAACATCAACCTGACCACGATCCACCAGCCCGTCGAGAAGATTATCAACTCCACTGTTGAGTTGATGGAGGCGATGCTGAAAGACGACGAGCGCAGTCCGGAAGCGCGGATATTTTCCTGCCACGTGGTGGAACGGGGGACCCTGAAGCCCCCCGTCTGAGTCTTAGCGGAACATCGGCGGG